>Ga0182240_100158_pt1 | contig 29164 bp, 30 predicted proteins | sample hydfrates4_PW_90_FD_145594 | JGI IMG/M metagenome (GOLD analysis project Ga0182240, IMG submission 145594) | Subsurface microbial communities from deep shales in Texas, USA - hydraulic fracturing test 4_PW_90 | ecosystem: Environmental > Aquatic > Deep subsurface > Shale gas/oil reservoir >...
CTAGACTAAAAAAATAAAAAGGAGAATAAAAAATGGGAGCAAAGGTTTATTTAACTGGAGCCGGTCCAGGTGATCCGTCTCTTTTAACATTAAAAGCAAAAAGAGCAATTGAAAAGGCCGACGTTATATTATATGACCGTCTTGCAAATAATCGTTTTCTAGAATATGCCAGCAGTGAGGCTGAAAAAATTTACGTTGGTAAAAAAGCAAATAATCATCACTATACTCAGTCTGAAATTGAGTCTTTAATGATTGAAAAAGTTAAAGTTGGGAAAACTGTCTGCAGGCTTAAAGGAGGAGATCCTTTTGTTTACGGTCGAGGGGGTGAAGAAGCTCTAAAATTAAAAGAAGCAGGAATTGATTTTGAAATCATTCCTGGTATTAGCTCATCACTTGCGGTACCTCTTTATGCTGGGATTCCATTGACCCAGAGACATCTAGCATCTTCTTTTGCTGTGATTACCGGACATGAAGCGGCTGATAAAGAAAAGAGCACAATTGATATTGAAAAAATTGCAGCTGCTGTAGATACTCTAGTAGTTTTAATGGGAGTTGGTAAATTGGCTCAGACTGTCGAAAGAGTTTTAAGTGCTGGAAAAAGTCCGGAAACTCCTGTGGCTTTAGTTCGCTGGGGAAGTCGATCTAAGCAGCAGACTATAACTGGGACTTTAGACAATATAGTTCAAAAAGTTGAACAGGCAAATTTTAAGCCACCAGCAGTAATTGTGATTGGAAGTGTTGTTAATTTACGAAAAGAGCTGTCTTGGTTTGAAAACAAAAAATTGTTGGGTAAAAATATTTTAGTTACTAGACCTAAAAAACAGGCAATTTCTTTTATAGAAATGATTGAAGAAGAGGCTGGCAGCGCTGTTTTTGCTCCAACAATTGCGATTAAAGCAGCTGAAAAAATTGGGGCTTTACAGAAAGCAGTTAATAATTTAGAAAACTATAGCCATTTAATTTTTACTTCGGTTAATGGTGTTAAATATTTTATGCAAGAGCTGAATCGCCAGCAGCTTGACTTAAGAGCTCTGGCTGGAATGAAAATAATGACAATTGGTTCTAAAACTGCTGCAGAATTAAAAGCAAATGGAATTAGAGCAGATTTTTTACCTGAAGATTATTCAACTTCAGGAATCTTGGATTATTTAAGAAAACTTCAGAGTAAAGGTGAAATTAATTTGAAACAAGCTTCATTTTTATTACCTCGAGCAGATATTGCTCCTAAAATACTTGAAGAAGAACTTATAAATATGGGAGCAAAAGTCAAAAATGTTGAAGCTTACAAAACAGAAGCAGTTGAGATGAAGGTAGAAATTTTGGATCTGCTTAAAAATGATGATCTTGACTTATTAACTTTCACCAGCTCTTCAACAGTAGATAATTTTATTATTGGTTTAGAAAAATTGATTAAGAATCAAAATGAATTTTTAGAAAATGATTTAAAAGAAATTGATCAACAAAAATTATGGCAGCAGTTAAAAGAAATCCCAGCTGCCTGTATCGGCCCTGTAACAGCCAATCAAGCTAAAAAATATGGACTGAATGTTAAAATTACAGCAGCAGAATATACTATTGAAGGTTTATTTGATGCAATTTTAAAATATTATTTATAAATGGAGGTTTTGAAATGGATTTAACTAGAAGACCGAGACGTTTACGCAGATCAAAAAATATTAGGGATTTAGTTAGAGAAACAAAGTTATCTGCAGCAGACTTTGTTAAACCATTATTTGTAGTTAATGGTGAAAATATAAGAGAAGAAATTTCTTCAATGCCTGATAACTATCACTTATCTTTAGACCAGTTAAAAAAGGAAGTTAAAAGGCTTTTAGATCTAGGAATTAAAGCAATTATACTTTTTGGGCTGCCTAAATACAAAGATGCAGAAGGTTCCAGTGCCTGGCAGCAGAATGGAATAGTACAAAAAGCTGTTCGACAGCTTAAAAAAGAATTTCCAGAACTTTTAATAATTACTGACCTTTGTTTATGTCAGTATACTGATCACGGCCACTGCGGAATCTTAGAAAACGATAAAATTAAAAATGATGCAACTTTAGATAGATTAGCTAAAATTGCACTTTCACATGCAGAAGCCGGTGCAGATATGATAGCTCCCTCAGATATGATGGACGGGAGAGTAGCAAAAATAAGACAGGCATTAGATGAAAATGAATTTAAAGAAATAGGAATCATGGCCTATTCTGCTAAATATCATTCATCATTTTATGGTCCTTTCCGTGATGCTGCACATTCAGCACCAGGCCAGGGTGACCGCAGCAGTTATCAGATGGATGCTGCTAATTCTGATGAAGCTTTAAGAGAAATAGAATTAGATATAAAAGAAGGTGCAGATATTATAATGGTTAAACCTGCTCTTTCTTATTTAGATATCATTCAAAAAGCTAATGATAACTTTAATCTACCTCTGGCAGCTTATAATGTAAGTGGAGAATATGCAATGGTTAAAGCTGCGGCGGAAAAGGGATGGATTGATGAAAAGAATGTTGCTTTAGAAATTTTAACCTCTATTAAAAGGGCTGGTGCAGATATTATTATTACATACTGGGCTGATAGTGCTGTTCAGTGGTTAAATGAATAATTGGAATTTAATAAACAGTAAATGTCTCGGTCTAAAAATATTAGCTAAGGAGAGATTTTGATGAGAGATAAAAGAAAAAAATCAAGACAAGCTTTTAAAAAAGCAAAAAAATTTATTCCAGGTGGAGTCAACAGTCCAGCACGGGCTTTTTCGGCTGTAGAAATGGAACCAATATTTATTGAAAAAGGAGATGGTGCTTATCTTTACGATATTGATGGTAATAAGTACTTAGATTATGTAAATTCCTGGGGCCCGATGATTTTAGGCTATAATCCACCTCAGGTAATAAAAAAATTAAAAAAACAGCTCAAAAAAGGCACAAGTTTTGGAGCTCCAACTGAAATCGAAACAGAAATTGCGCAATTAATAACAGATTTTTATCCGGCAGTTGACAAAGTGAGAATGGTTAATTCTGGTACTGAAGCTACAATGAGTGCGATTAGGCTGGCGCGGGGATATACAGGCAGGAATAAAATAATTAAACTTGAAGGTTGTTATCATGGGCATGGAGATAGTCTTTTAGTTGATGCAGGTTCTGGGGTTGCAACTCTTGGGATTAAAGGTAGCCCTGGAGTAACAGAGAATACAGCTAAAGAGACAATAGTAGCTCCTTATAATGATCAGGAGGCAGTTGAAAAAGTTTTTGCTGAATATGGATCTGAGATTGCAGCTATTATTTTAGAACCCGTAACTGGTAATATGGGAGTTATTGCTCCTGAAACTGGTTATTTAGAATTTTTAAGAGAAATCACCCGCAAAAATGAGACACTTTTAATTTTTGATGAAGTAATGACAGGTTTTCGCCTGGCCCGTGGAGGAGCTCAAAAATTGTATGGGCTTGAGCCTGATTTAAGTACTTTTGGTAAAATAATAGGTGGAGGAATGCCTGTTGGTGCCTATGCTGGCAAAAAAGAAATTATGGATTATGTTGCGCCTATTGGGCCGGTTTATCAGGCAGGAACTTTATCTGGTAATCCGATGGCTATGCAGGCAGGATTAGCTACTTTAAAAGAATTAAAAAATAAAAAGATATATGATCAGCTAGAAGCAAAAGCAGAAAAACTGGAAAAAGGATTTAAAAAGAATATTAAAGATCTTAATTTCCCTGCTTATTTTAATCGAGTTGGCTCAATGTTTACCTTATTTTTTACTGAGAAAAAAGTAAAAAATTATCAGGATGTTAAAAACTGCAATTTAGAACTTTTTGCAGCTTATTTTAAAGAAATGATAGAAGCAGGAATTTATTTACCACCTTCTCAGTTTGAAGCAAACTTTATTTCTTCAGCTTTAAGTGAAGAAAATTTAGATAAAACAATTGCAGCTAATTATCAGGCTTTAAAAAAATTAAAGGCTGAATTATAATGAAAAGAAAAACTCTAATTTATATATTTAAATTTGAGACAAGGAAGTAAAACAGTAATCTAGAATAATATAATTATAGAAGGGCTAATAGAAAAGTATTTTATAATATTTTAAAATATAATATAAGAATCAATTACGAGAAATATAATTTTGGGGTGATCTGATGTCAAGTTTGCTCGCCCTTTTTGCATAAAAAGAATTAGTTTAGTTCAAGAATGTACTGAGCCCGGGCCTCGGCATTTGCATTTGTTGCAGCATCAGGTGTGCTGGCAGCTTTACTTTATTTAGCAGGCAAATAAGATAAAATTGAAAAAGTGATCAATAATTTAATTAGTGATGCAAGTGGTGTTTATTTTGATGGAGCTAAGAGATCTGTGCTTTGAAATTCCTCACGGTAGTTGAACTTATTTTAATACATTTTGATTTAATAAATCAGGATTTAAATGCTCGTTTACCTTCTGTTTTTGTCAGCTGTTCTTTAAACAAGACGTTTGAAAATTTAGATGCGCTTGTTCGATCCGCAAAAAAGAAAATTTCATCGAAATTCTCTTTTGTATTACGCAATGATAATGCGATTATATTTTTTAACTTTAGTACATTTAGAACAACTCTGGGAAGTCTACTTTGGATTTATATAATCTACCTTAATCTCAGCTAATTCAGCTTTATTTTCAACAAACTGTTGCAATTGATAGAAGGTCCGGTTATGGATGGTTCTATCTGCTCGATTAAGACTCTGAGCAGTATTTTGGATATTTTCTAGATTCTCCATAATTATAGTACCAATTTGCTCTTGGCGTTTTAAGCTTGGAATTTTTTCCGCCTCGCTTCAGACAATAGGACCACAGGACCAGCGCAGCAATTTTAATTGTTAAAGCAAAGTACCATTTACCTCTTTTGTAGAAGAGACTGGATTTACCTGATTTGCAGACATTATCGATATACTGCTGCAGCTTCTCAAACCTTTCAGTGAAAAGAATTAGAAATCTAGTCTTAATTTTGTCAATAACCATTGGGTTTCTAGCTTCATTTTTAGATAGTTCTTACAAAAAACAAAGAAAGTCTGTTACCTTATTTAAACTTGTAGAGAAAAATGGTTCTTAGTTAAAAAAATATGTGTCAGGGGGAATAAAAAAATGAAAATTGCAATTATCGGTGCTGTTGCAGCAGGTACAAGTGCTGCCGCTAAAGCAAGAAGAACTGACGAAAATGCAGAAATAGTTATTTTTGAAAAAGACACAGATATTTCTTATGCCGGTTGTGGTCTTCCTTATTATATTTCTGGGGTGATTGAAAAGAGGGATCAGCTTTTGAATTTTGAAGCTGAGACTTTTTCCGAAAAATATGGTGTCGAAGTTAAAACTGCACATGAAGTTATGGAAATTGATCCAGACAAAAAACTGCTTTACTATAAGAATTTAAATGATGGCAGAGAAGGTGGCTATGAATATAATAAATTAATTATTGCTACTGGTGCCTCACCAATCAAACCACCATTTGAAGGTTTAGATTTAGGAAATATTTTTACTCTCAGATCTGTAGAAAGTGCTGATAAAGTTAAAGATGCTTTCAAAAGAGATGATGTTAATAAAGCAGTAATTATTGGGGCAGGTTTAATTGGTTTAGAAATGGCAGAATCTTTCAGAGAGCTTGGAATGGAAGTTACAGTAATCGAGCTTCAAGATCAGGTCTTACCGCCATTTAGTAAAGAAATGGCTGGAATTGTTGAAGAACATTTAAGAGAAAAAGGGGTCAAATTGATTCTTGGTGATGGTGTAGATCACTTTGAAGGAACAGGAGAAGTAGAAAAAGTGATAACTGGCTCTGGTAAAGAAATAGATGCTGATTTAGCTCTGCTGTCAATAGGTATTAGAGCTAATTCCAAACTGGCTGAAGCAGCAGGAGTTGAAATTGGCGAAACTGGGGCAATTAAAGTAAATGAAAGATTAGAAACTAATCTTAAAGATATATATTCTGCTGGTGATTGTGCTGAAACAACTGATTTATTGAGAGATAAAGATGTCTGGCTTCCTCTTGGATCAACAGCTAATAAACAGGGAAGAACAGCAGGAGAAAATGCTGCCGGTGGAGATGCAGCTCATTATGGAATTTTAAAGACAGGAATTACAAAGGTTTTTGATTTAACAGTAGCTAGAACTGGTTTAAGTCTAGAAGAAGCAGAGGCAGAAGGGATAGATGCTGCTGCAGTTAAAATAAAGGCTCATAACCATGCAGGTTATTACCCCGGTACAGATGACATTTATTTAAAAGGTATTTTTAATAAGAAAAATGGAGTTATTTTAGGGGCAGAGGTTATTGGTGGAGATGGCTCAGATAAAAGAATTGATGTTTTAGCAACTGCAATCTATAATCAGATGACAACTGATGGGCTTTTCCAGGTAGATCTTGCTTATGCACCACCTTATTCAGGTCCAAAAGATGCAGTAGCTATTTTAGGTATGGTAGCTGAGAAAAAATTATAATATTTTTAAAATTCTAATTTAAAGTTGATTTTAGTATTTTTAGAAGGGAGCAATTGCTCCCTTCTAAAACTATTTTATCAGTTGAGATAGCAGCTGTTTATCAGCACTTGAAATTAGTGATTTGGAAATAAGATATTTATTATCAATTTTAGTTTGGACAGCATTTAAAGCCTGTTTGCAGGCTTCAGTATCTCCAGTTAAAATCACAATCCCCTTGCCGCCAGCCGCCATTCCCAGTCGAAGTTTAATAAGTTCTACCTTTGCTGATTTAACAGCAGTATCAGCTGCTTTAATTACAGTAGCTATATTTTTGTATTCTAAAACTGCAAGTGAATCTAAGCCTTTGAATTTTTTTCTGTTATGATTAATGAAGTTCATAACATCAGTGGCAATATTAGCAATTAAAAAACTTTCTACTACTGCTTTTTCCTTGTGTCCAATTTCTAAGCCAGCAGTTAATGCTGATTCTACAGAACTTAGATTGCCGCTAATTAGAACACTATATTTACCAGGACAAATAAATTTAGAATGAATAAGTTTCACCTCTGCCGCTTTCAACAGTTGGTCAGCTGCTTTAATTGCAGCTGCAATTTTTGAAAATTCTATTAAAGCAATGCTATTTTTCAATTTTTTCACCTTCTTTTTAAGTTTATTTAATTAATTTTTTAATTACCTATAGAATATAATTGGGTAAAAAAATATAAATCCCTTCAAAAAATTAAAATTTTCAGTAAATTTGCAAAAATTATTGATTTTTAAAAATAACTATGATACAATTTTTTTAGTAGAATTGTTTTCTGAAAAATCTGATATATTTTACACAATGGAGTGTAAAAATGTAATGAGAGCAGAGTAGCTTGTAAAAAAAGGGGTTTTTATGTCCTTTTGATACAAGCTCTTAATATTTCTTAAGGATTTTGAAAAGATAGTTTGCTGAGAATGGAGGGGTTTTATGGGAGAAAAAGCAGTTGAAAAACAAAGAATAATTCAGGAGTTTGTTCCCGGCAAACAGGTAACATTGGCACATATAATTGCTAATCCACAGGAGAGTATCTATCAAAAATTGGGGCTTGTTGAGCAAATGAATCAAGCAATAGGAATTTTGACTATTACCCCTAGTGAAGCTTCAATAATTGCAGCTGATGTTGCTACAAAAGCAGCTGGAATTGAAGTAGGCTTTATAGATCGTTTTAGCGGTTCTCTTGTTATTACAGGTGATGTTGCAAGTGTAGAGTCATCAGTTAAAGAAATTATGAATGTTTTAGAAAATGTTCTCAATTTTACTCCAAGTAAAATAACCAAAACATAATAATAAATAGTTATAGGTGAATTTTTAATGAAAAAAACAATGTTAATTGGGAAAACTGGTAGTGGAAAAACAACTTTAATTCAGGCAATAAATAGTAAAGAATTAATCTATAATAAAACGCAGACAATGGATTATTATCCTCATTTTATTGATACTCCAGGAGAATATATTGAAAATAGACGTTATTATAATGCTATTATTTCTTCTGTAGGTCAATGCCACAAAATTGGTTTTGTCCAGGATGCTGTAGATGCTGATAACATATTTCCTCCTAACTTTGCTAAAACTTTTAGTCGTTTGTATAATGTCTAAAGCCCGAAATAACAAGGCTCATGACATAAATTTTTGGTGACTTCCTCCTTAAGATATGGTATAATATAGTTAGAGATACTAAAAATACCACAAACCAAAAGGAGGAAATCATAATGTCTTTTAATTCTAAAAAGCAATTGTCTTTCGGTGATCTTTATCAACAGGCCAAAGATTGGGCTCAAAATGATAAACCTCAATTCCTTGAAATGCTCGATCAATATCTTGATCTATCTGAATTTATTCCTGTCAGTTTCTACACTGCTTACTACAAATATTTTGGTAGAAAAAGAGAATATGGTCTTGAATCAATGCTTTCAGCTTTTATCCTACAAAAAATATTGGGGATTCCAACTCTTGTACTTTTAGTTAATATTTTTGCTTTAAGCAGTGACTTAAGAGATTTTTGTGGTTTTAAATCTATTCCTGATATCTCTCAGTTTTCTCGTTTTAAGACAAATTTTGAAGATCACTTAGAAGATCTTTTCTATCATCTTGTTGATGTTACTGAACCTCTTTGCAGAAAAATTGACCCTCTAAAATCTGATCTTTTCATCTATGATACAACTGGCTTTGAACCCTATGTGACTGAAAACAATCCTAAATACATAAACAATATCATTCGCAGACTTAAAAACATCTACAGAAACGATAAAAATGTTAATATATATTCCTTCGCTTATCAGTCTATGCCTTCTTCAGCTCATGTTAATCAAGAGATTAAACAGCTCTATATTAATGGTCATTTCTGCTATGTCTACAAAGCTGGTATTGTCACTAATGGGCTTGGTATTATCCGTCATATCTCCTTTTTTGATGATGACTTTAAAGATAATCACCCTGAAGTACCTATTGAGAAAAAATCTGACTCACCTGATGAAGACAAATCAATTGGAGATTCAACTTCTTTAAAACCAGTTTTAGAAGATTATTTCAATCTTCATAGTAATCAACATTATTCCACTTTTATCGCTGATTCTGCCTTTGATAATTATCAGACTTACCCCTTTTTAATTAAGGATTTTGGCTTTGATAAAGCAGTCATTCCACTTAATCCTAGAAATAGTAGTTCAGATCTACCCCAACCAGATTACAATGAAAACGGCTGGCCTTTATGTCCTAAAGATTCCTCTTTAGCAATGAAACCTAATGGCTGGTGTCGCGGTAAAAACCGCAGCCCTAGGTTTAAGTTTATCTGTCCTAAAATCAATTACAAAGGTGGTAAAAGAAACTGCTACTGTGAAAATCCTTGTACTGACTCCAGTTATGGTAGAGTTGTCTATACATATCCTGATCAAGATTTAAGAACTTATCCTGGTATCATTAGAGATACAGATGACTGGATAGACCTCTACAAAAAACGCGGAGTGGTTGAACAGACAATTAACTATTTTAAAGATGCCATGGTTACTGGCAATCTAAAAACTCAGAATCTAAAAAGTATTAAAGCCGATGTTTTTCTAGCTGGAATCACCCAGCTTTTAACATTGATTTTAGCTGATAAAATGGATAAACCAGAAAATATTAGATCTTTAAGATCACTAATTGCTTAGAATTTAAATCTTTTAATATCTTTTTTTAAAACCTGTGTTCATAGGTTTATTTTGTCATGCTTAGTTTTATTAGAACATTTTCTTATTCAATTTTTAAATTTTTAAAATTGAACTCAACCCATTACTTACAGTTTTTTACTATTTTCTTTGTCTATTTTGCAAACACCTATTGCTAAAACTTTTAATCAAATAGTTTTTGGTATTATTACAAAAATAGATAAAGAAAATGCTGATTTAAAACAAGCAGAAAAAAAATTAAAACAAGCAGGAGTTAATAAAATTTTTAAAGTCAGCTCTGTAAGCGGTAGGGGTTTAAAAAAATTAAAAAAATTTTTAAAAACTAAATATAATAAATAACTATATTAGTTAAGAAAGGGGAAAACTATGGGAAAGAAAATAGTAATAGCCGATGATGAACCTATTACTATCATGGATATCTCAGAGATTTTGACTGAGGAAGGTTACAATGTAGTAGCTGAAGTCTCAGATGGTTTTGATGCTATTGAAGCCTGTAGGCAGTATCAGCCAGATTTGATTTTATTGGATATTAAAATGCCATTATTAAATGGGATTAAGGCAGCAAGGGTAATTAAAGAAGAAGCTTTGGCAGAATCAATAGTATTTTTAACAGCTTATAGTAATAAAGAATTTATTGATCAGGCAAAAGAAGTTGGTGTAATGGGATATTTAGTAAAACCAATTGATAAGTCAAGTTTATTACCTGCTGTTGAGCTGGCTATCTCAAAGGCAAAAGAGATAGTTTATATTCAAAAAAATATCAAAAATTTACAAAACGAGTTAGAAAAAAGAAAGCTAATTAGTAGAGCAAAAGGAATTTTAATGGATTTGGAAAACCTTTCTGAAAAGGATGCTTATAGTAAAATAAGAAAGGTAAGTATGGATAAGAGGTGTTCGATGAAGGAAATAGCCCATATAATTATACTTAATTATAAAGAGGCATAAGGAGATAAAAATGTTAAGAGTATTATGCAAGCAATACACAAATTTAAAAGATAGTGATATTAGACAACTGGAAAAGCTGGCAGAACAGTTGCCTAGAATTGCTAATTTAGTTAAGGCTGATGTTTTTATTGACTGTCCAATTGGAGATCCGGATGCAATATTAGTAGTGGCTGAGGCCAACCCTAGAGCATCTATTGCAGTTTCAAATTATAAGGGTTCAGTGGTAGGTGAATTAGCTTATCGCAAAAATGAACCAGCAGCAGTTAGGACTATGGAAACTGGAATTTCGACTAGAGATTTAAAAGCAGTAACTCAGGAAGATAAGACGGTAAAACAAAATGTGGAACCTATTAAGAATGAAGCAGATGAAGTTACTGGAGTTTTGATTATGGAGCAAGATATAACTGATGATATTAAAAAGAATAGACAAATGAAGATCTTAACTGAGACTACTGAACAGCTTTCTGATCTTTTAACTTTGGATAAGCCAGATGATATGATTGCCAATCATATTAATGATGCAATAATTATTTTTGATAATCAGGGTTATGCAAAATATGTGAACACTGTTGCTAAAAAACTTTATTCTAAGATTGGTTATCGAGATAATATTAAGGGTATGCATTTTAATAATTTAACCCTTGGTAAAAAACAATTTAGAGAATTAGCAATTGAGGTTAATTCAACTGAAATTTTTGAGATTAATTTAAGTGATTTAATTTTAAAAGTTAACTATTCAATGATGTATAAGGATGATCAAATTGCTGGTTTAGTAATGTTAATCAAAGATATAACTGAGGTAAAAAGGAAAGAAAAAAAATTAATTTTAAAATCTGTTGCCTTAGAAGAAATCCATCATCGGGTAAAAAATAATTTGCAAATGATTGCTAGTTTGTTAAGGTTACAGGCGAGAAGAGTTGATAATCAAGAAGGAAAAGAAGCTTTAAAAGTTAGTATCAATAGAATTTTGAGTATAGCAGTAACTCATGATATTTTATCACAAAACGAAATTTATGAGGTTTATATTAAAGATATTTTAGAAAAAATTATAGAAAATACAGCTGTTTATTTCTTAAATGAGCAAAAAGATATTGAAATAAAATTATCTGGTGATAATTTTATTATTAATTCTGAAAAAGCAACTTCGATTGCACTGGTAGTAAATGAGCTTTTACAAAATGCTTTAAAACATGCTTTTACAGATCAAAATCAGGGTTTGATTAATGTCAAAATTTATAAAGGATATACTTACTCTAATATTACAATTGTTGATAATGGAGGTGGCTTTGACATTGATGCCATTACAGATAATAGATTAGGTTTTAAAATTGTAAAAACAATAGTTAATGACAAGTTAAATGGTCATCTCGAATTAGAATCAGGTAATAAGGGAACAAAAATAGTATTTGACTTTAAAAATGATAAAAATTAAATATTATAAAACACAAAGAAGTGTTTTAAAAATGGCAGTGGGGCCAGATTAGGATAAGTTTATGCTTATCTTAGTCTGGCCTGTTTTATTATATTTACTAAAATTAAAACTAATAGATTAACAGTCAGTAACAGACTTAATCCTAGCATTTTAGTGGAGGTGAAGATTTGGACAAGATATTAAGTGTTGGAATTGATATAGGAACTTCAACAACTCAGGTCATATTTAGTGAAATAACTTTAGAAAATATGGCTTCAGGTTTTACTGTACCCAGAATTAACATTATTGATAAAAAGGTTATTTATAAAAGTGATATATATTTTACTCCATTAATTTCTCAAACTGAAATTGATGGTGAAAAAATCAAAAATATAGTTGAATCTGAATATAAAAAAGCCCAAATATCTAAAAAAAGTGTTAGTACAGGTGCTGTTATCATCACTGGAGAAACTGCCCGCAAGCAAAATGCGAGCCTGATCTCTGAACAGCTCAGTGATCTGGCTGGTGATTTTGTAGTTGCCACTGCTGGACCAGATCTAGAATCAATTATTGCTGCTAAGGGTGCAGGAGCAGATCAATTATCAAAGACTAAAAATGCGGTTGTAATTAATTTTGACATAGGAGGTGGAACAACAAACATAGCTGTTTTTGATTCTGAAGAAGTAGTAGATACAGCCTGTTTTGATATTGGGGGAAGATTAATTAAGTTTGATCAGAATAACAAAGTAGTTTATGTGTCTGAAAAAATAAAGAAACTGGCTGCTGAGATTGGTATAGAGATCAAAGAAAATTATTCACCACAAAAATCGGAATTAGAGAAAATAGCAGCTAAAATGGCAGATATATTAGCTGAAGTAGTTTCTGAAGAAGAAAAAAGTGATCTTTACAATTATTTAGTAACCAACCATGCTTTGAGCAGAAATTTCAAAATTGATTATGTATCATTTTCAGGTGGTGTTGCTGATTATATAGGTGAGAATGACGAAAATACCGATTCGTTTAAATATAATGATCTTGGGATCTTATTAGCCAGAAAAATTACCGAATCTGATCTTTTCAAAAAACACAGGGTTGTAAAGGCAGATGAAACCATCAGAGCTACTGTTGTAGGAGCAGGCAGCCATACAACTGATATTAGTGGAAGCACTATAAGTTATAATGGAGATATTTTCCCCTTAAAAAACATTCCAATTATTAAGATAACAACTGACGAAGAAAAATTTGTAGCTGCAGAGTTGACTGCAACTATTAAAAAGAAACTTGAGTGGTTTAATTTAGAAAATGAATCACAGACTGTCGCCCTGGCCCTGACTGGAAAAAAGAATTTCACCTTTAAGGAGATTAATAATCTGGCAGAGATAATAATTAAGGGGATGGAAGAACTTATTGAAAAAGACTTTCCTTTAATCATAATTCTGGAAAATGATGCAGCAAAGGTCTTAGGTCAGACTATCAATAAAAAATTGTCTAAAAAAGAAAATATAGTCTCCTTAGATAGTATTAAAGTTAATAATGGTGATTACATTGATATTGGTAAGCCGCTGGCAAAAGGTAAAGTAGTACCAGTAATAATTAAAACTTTAATTTTTGGAAAATAATAAGATGAGGAGTGGTTTAGATTATGAAGTTGAAATGTAAATTATTTGGCGATGTTTATCAGTTTGAGAATGTAAAGGAGGTACTGGGAAAGGCTAATGAAGAAAAGTCTGGGGATCAGCTCGCTGGAGTTGGGGCAGAATCAGTAACCGAAAGAATTGCTGCTAAAACTGTACTGGCAGAAATGACTTTGGGAGATCTTCGCAATAATCCTGTTGTACCCTACGAAAAAGATGAAGTAACAAGAGTAATTCAGGATGCCCTTAATGAAAGGATTTATGGAGAAATTAAAAATTGGACAGTTTCTGAACTGCGAGAATGGATTCTAAACGATAATGTTACAGGTAGTGATATCAGAAGAATCAGTCGTGGTTTAACAAGTGAGATGGTTTCGGCAGTGACAAAGTTAATGTCTGACCTTGATCTCATTTATGGAGCTAAAAAAATGGTTGTAACTGCCCACTGTAATACAACTATTGGAAAACCGGGTACATTATCTTTTAGATTACAGCCCAACCATCCTACTGATGATATAGATGGAATTATGCCGGCTGTCATGGAGGGCTTTTCCTATGCAAATGGTGATGCTGTTCTGGGTTTAAACCCTGTTAATGACAGTCAGAGTAATATCAGCAATCTTTTAAAAAGGTTTGATGAGTTTAAAAGAGAGTGGGAAATTCCAACCCAGATTTCAGTTTTAGCTCATATTTCAACTCAGATGAAAGCAGTTAGAGATGGTGCGCCTACTGATCTATTTTTCCAGAGTATAGCTGGATCTGAAAAAGGTAATGAAGCTTTTGGGGTAACTGTAGATCTTTTAGAAGAAGCAAGACAGCTGGCTTTAAAAGAAGGAACAGCTACCGGACCAAATGTAATGTATTTTGAAACCGGTCAGGGAGCAGAGCTTTCTTCTGATGCACATCATGGTGCTGATCAGCTAACCATGGAAGCCAGATGTTACGGTCTTGCCAAAAGATTTGATCCCTTTATTGTAAATACTGTTGTAGGGTTTATCGGTCCGGAGTATCTGTATAATGGAAAACAGATGATTCGAGCTGGACTTGAAGACCACTTTATGGGGAAATTAACAGGAATCTCAATGGGAGTAGACGCCTGTTATACAAATCATATGAAAGCAGATCAAAATGATGTAGAAAAATTAGCAGTATTACTAGCAAATGCAGGCTGTAATTACTTCATTGGTGTGCCTGTTGGTGACGACATAATGCTTAACTACCAATCTGCAGGTTATCATGATGCTCAGGCAATAAGAGAGGCTGTTGGCCTGAGACCGATTCCTGAATTTGAAAACTGGCTGGAAAAAATGGGCTTTATGAAAGATGGAAAACTTACTGATAAAGCAGGAGATGGTTCTGTTTTTTTAAAGTAGGCAGGAGGTAGCAGTATGAAACTGAGAACAAAATTGTTTGGAAAAAGCTATGATTTTAAATCTGTAAAATCACTTCTGGCCAAAGCAAACGAAAAGAAATCCGGGGATGAATTATTAAAAATAGCTGCAGAAAATGCAAAAGAAAGAGCTGCAGCAAAGGTTGTGCTTTCAAATCTTAGTCTGTCTGATCTAAGGAACAATCCTGTTTTAAGTGCAGAAGAAGATGAGGTAACAAGAGTAATTGATTCAATGGTTAATGAAAGTATTTATGCTGAGGTTAAAAATTGGACAGTGTCTGACTTAAGAGAATATATTTTAATTCATGAAACAACTAATAGTGATATTCAGAGAGTAAGTAGAGCTCTAACAGCAGAAATGGTAGCAGCTGCAGCCAAAATAATGTCGAATATGGATCTGATCTATGCTGCCAGTAAAATTAATATTTCGGCAAAGGCAAATACCAGGATAGGTTTACCTGGAACTCTTGCTTTTAGATTGCAGCCCAACCATCCCACAGATGATTTAGATGGAATCAGAGCATCAATGATGGAAGGCTTAAGTTATGGCTCTGGAGATGCTGTAATTGGTATTAACCCTGTTAATGATAGTGTAGAAAACACAAAAAGTATCATGAACATGGCTTCTGAATTTATTAATAAATGGCAGATTCCAACTCAGAGCTGTGTTTTATCTCATATTAAAACTCAGATGAAAGCAGTTGAAGCTGGAGCATCAGTGTCAGTATTATTTCAGAGTGTTGCAGGAACAGAGTCAGCAAATAAGGCCTTTGGGATTAATGAAAAACTGATTGCAGAAGCTTATGATCTGATTTTAAGTGAGGGAAATGCACCTGGACCGAATCTAATGTATTTTGAAACAGGGCAGGGCTCAGAAATGTCTCTGGATACTGACCATGGTGTGGACGAAATGACCCTGGAAGCAAGAACTTATGGTTTTGCCAAAAAGTTTAGTCCCTTTATGGTTAACAATGTTTCTGGATTTATTGGACCGGAAACTCTTTATGATGGTAAGCAGATGCTCAGGGCTAATCTTGAAGATCATTTTATGGGAAAATTGAGTGGACTGCCGATGGGAATGGCACCCTGTTATACAAATCATACAAAAATGGATCAGAATGATCAGGAGACTGCTACAATGCTTTTAGCTATGGCAGGGTCAAATTATTACATGGGAGTACCTGCTGGTGATGATATAATGCTTAGTTATCAGGACACCAGTTTTCATGATGATGCTACTTTAAGAGAGCTGGTTAATAAAAAGCCGGCGGCAGAATTTTTTGAATGGTTATTAAAGATGGGGATAATGAATAAAGATGGTAGACTCAGCAAAAAAGCTGGAGATCCTTCTATATTTTTAAGAAACGGAGAGGTGAATTAAATGGTATCTGAAAAAGAATTGCGAGATATTGTCAAAGAAGTACTTGAAGAAATTGGCGGAGAAAGTTTAAAAGAAAACAAAAGAGTTGAAAGTGAAGTTCAGGCAGCTGTTTCTGAATCTGAGGTGGAAAGCACTGAAATTGCTGATATAACAGAAGTTGATTTAAAAAAAGAAATGCTGGTTCCTAATCCTGAAAATAAAAAAGCATTTTTAAATTTAAAGGCAAATACTTCTGCCAGACTTGGTGTCTGGAGAGCCGGTCCTCGCTATAAGACTCAAACACTGCTCAGATTTAGAGCTGACCATGCAGCAGCAATGGATGCAGTATTTACTGATGTTTCGGAAGAAATCATTGAAGAAATGGGTCTGTTTAAAGTTCAGACTAAATGTCGAGATAAAGATGAATTTTTAACAAGGCCGGATTTAGGGCGTCAGTTTAGCGATCAGGCTTTAACTGAGATTAAGGAAAAATGCAAAGTTAAACCTAAAGTACAACTATATGTAGCTGATGGTTTAAGTTCTACAGCAATAGAAGCAAATTTAAGAGATATTTTTCCCGCTATCAAACAGGGATTAGAGGGACACAACATAGAAATTGGCACACCATTTTTTGTCAAATATGGGCGTGTAGGTTCAATGGATTCCATTTCCGAATGTTTAGAAGCAGATGTAAGCTGTGTGTTAATTGGAGAAAGACCAGGACTTGCTACAGCAGAAAGCATGAGCTGTTATATGGCTTATAAAGCTGAAGTTGGTATGCCAGAAGCAAGAAGAACAGTTATTTCCAACATTCATTCTGGAGGTACTCCTGCAGTTGAAGCGGGAGCTCATATTGCAGATGTTATTAAAGCAATGTTGGATCAGAAAGCTAGTGGACTTGATTTAGATATCTAATTGAAGGAGGAAAATTGTTATGAGAAATGATCCCTTATATGGTGAAGTACTAAGTGTTAAGTTAATTCCTAATGTTAGTCCTGATTTAAAAAAGGAATTAAAATTAAATGATGATCAGCGCAGTATAGGTATGATAACCTGTGATATTGATGATGTTGGCTATACAGCAATTGATGAAGCAACAAAAGAAGCAATGGTTGATGTTGTTTATGCTACCTCTTTTTATGGTGGAGCTGACAATGCAACTCAAAAATTAGCCGGAGAGTTTATAGGTATTATTGCCGGCCCAAGTCCTGCTGAGGTAAGAAGTGGCTTAAATGCAGCTGTAAGTTTTATTGAAAATGATGCCTGTTTTTACAGTGCTAATGAAGATGACAGTATTTGCTACTATAACCACTGTGTTTCCCGCAGCGGTAGTTATCTTTCAGAAACAGCTAATATTCCCCAGGGGCAGGCTATTGCTTATTTGATTGCACCCCCGATTGAATCAATATTTGCTCTGGATGCAGCTTTAAAAGCTGCTAACGTAGAGATGGTTACTTTCTTTGGACCACCTTCAGAAACAAACTTTGGTGGAGGACTACTAACTGGAAGTCAGTCTGCCTGTAAAGCTGCCTGTGATGCTTTTGGTGAAGCAGTAAAATCTGTAGCAGATAATCCAACTAATTACTAATTTTGAGGAGAGGTTAAAATGAGGAAAACTGCACTTGGACTTATAGAAACATATGGTTACACTGGTGCAATAGAGGCAGCAGATGTCTGTTTAAAAGCTGCTAATGTTAGCCTTCTAGCCTGCAAAAAAGTTAGAGGTGGACTGGTCACAATTGAGATTGGAGGGGATGTAGGAGCAGTTAAAGCAGCGATTGATGCAGCAGAAGCGGCGGTTCCCAGAGTCGGGAAATTAATATCGACTCATGTTATTCCTCGACCGTCTGCAGGGCTGGAAAGTATTTTAGATCAGAAAAAAAATAAAACAGATACTAAGGGCGAAGAAAATTTATCTATAGATAAATCAGATAAAGCAAATTCAACCCCTAAGGCGAGTAAAAAAGAGGAAAAATTAGATTCTGAGAGTGAAGAAGAGTCAAAAACTGAGCCTGATAATGATCAGAGAGAAGATTTATGGAATATGAAAGTGGTTGAACTTCGTTCTCTAGCCAGGGAAACAGAAAATATTAAACTAAGCAATAAAGATATTAAATATGCTCGCAAAGAAGAATTAGTAAATGCAATAGCAGAAGCTCAAACAAAAGGAAGTGATTAATTGTGCTGGAAGACAGAGATTTAAAATCGGTTCAAATGGCAAGAAATTTAATTAAAAAAGCAAAAAAAGCTCAAAAAAAACTGGTGAAATACACCCAGAAAGAAATTAATGATCTGGTTTTTGAACTTGCTGAAGCAGCCAGACAAAATGCTCAATCTCTTGCAGAAATAGCAGTTGACGATACTGGAATGGGAATAGTGGAAGATAAAGTCAGTAAAAATTTACTGGCCAGTGCTGAACTTTGGGAATATATTAAAGATATGAAGACAGTTGGAATTATTAGTGAGGATAAAGAAAAAATGATTACAGAGGTGGCCAGTCCAATGGGCGTGATCACCGCTCTTGTTCCCTCAACTAATCCAACTTCTACTGTGATTTATAAAGCATTAATATCTTTAAAATCAGCAAATTCTATCGTTTTTAGTCCTCATCCAGCTGCTCGGGAGTGTATTAAAAAAACTGTAGAAGTGTTAAATAATAGGCTGGAAGAGCTTGGAGCTCCAGAAGGGTTAATTGGATGTCTGTATATAGTCAGTTTAGAAGGAACACAGGAATTAATGGCTCACCAGGATGTGTCTTTAATCTTAGCTACAGGTGGTTCAGCTATGGTTTCAGCTGCCTATAGTTCCGGAACTCCGGCTCTGGGAGTTGGACCGGGGAATGTACCTGTTTTTATAGAAAGAAGTGCTGATTTACCAAAAGCAGTAAAGAGAATTATGCAGAGTAAGACTTTTGATAATGGGACAATCTGCGCGTCAGAACAGTCAGTTGTTGTAGAAAGCTGTATTAAAGAAGAAGTAGTTGAATTATTTAAAAAAGAAAATGCTTATTTTTTAGATGAGGAAGAGACCAAAAAGGTTGAAAATGTTATTCAGAAGGCAGATGGATCTTTAAATGCAGCAATAGTTGGTCAGTCAGCTCTTAAGATTGCTGCAATGGCTGGATTAGAGGTGCCAGCAGACTGCAGAGTTCTAATCAGTGAGACCGGTGGGGTTGGTAGAGACTATCCATTTTCTCGCGAGAAACTATCTCCTCTGCTTGGATTTTATACAGTTGAGAACTGGGAAGAAGGCTGTGATCAATGTATTGAAATCTTAAATTATGGAGGACTTGGTCACTCACTGGGTATCCACAGTAATAATGAGGATATAATTAAAGCCTTTGCTCTGGAAAAACCTACTTCCAGAATACTTGTCAATACTCCTACAGCTCTTGGAGCAACCGGAGGAACAACTAATTTAGCTCCTTCAATGACCTTAGGCTGTGGTGCTAAGGGTGGAAATGCTACATCTGATAACATTAGTCCACTTAATTTAATTGACCGCAAACGAATTGCTTATGGAGTTAAGGATCTTGAAACTCATAGTGGTGGGAAAAATAATGACTCTCAAGTTAAAAATGAAAGTGACGATAATCAAGAAATAGAAATAATTATTGATAAAGTTTTAGAAAAATTAAATCAAAAATAAATTTAGGGAGGAATAAATAATGGCGAATTCTAATGCATTAGGTTTAATCGAAACAAAAGGTCTGGTTGGTTCAATTGAGGCAGCAGATGCAATGGTTAAGGCAGCAAATGTTACACTGATCGGAAAAGAACACGTAGGTGGAGGTCTGGTTACTGTAATGGTTAGAGGAGATGTTGGAGCAGTAAAAGCGGCGACCGATGCCGGTGCGGCTGCAGCAGAAAGAGTAGGAAATTTAATTTCTGTCCACGTAATTCCAAGACCACATAATGAAGTAGAAATTATTTTACCACAAAAATAATAAATAATACTTTGTCCGGGCCAGCAGCGCTTGCCCTGGCTCGGGTTAAAAAAGGAATGATTTATTGTGGAGCTAATAACTGAAAGTAAATTAAGAGAATTATATAAAAAAGAAAATATAGAAAGTCTTAAAGTTAGCAGTAATTCTATAATTACTCCTTCTGCCAGACAGTATTTAAGAGAAAAAAATATTAAGCTGCTGTGTGAAGAAGAAAAAGTAAGTCAGACAGGACAAAATTCAAGTAATTCCGCAGAAGAAGATTATGATGAAATAAGTAAAGGTAGAGCAAAAGTTAATAAATCAGAAAATAATTTCAAATATCAGGCATATTATTCTGGCGCCTATTTTATTGAAAAACCAGAAGCGATGACCCAGATTTTTGGTAATAAGCTGGTATATAAAGATCATCCAATCATTCAGTTTAGGGGGAAGATAGATAGTATGCAGTCAAAGCTGCTTGAGGCTATGCTGCTGATTGAAAAAAATGATAGACCCGAACTTTATGATGACCTGAATGAAGTTCTGGACATTATAAGATATATTCTGTCTGCTGAGGTAAAAGATGAAGAATTTAATCTGGAAAAAGTCATTGGATTAACTGCTGCAGAAATCAGGGAAAAGTCACATCATCCACAAAAATACTTTGGAATTAAGCATATTCTACCGGGAACAGAGATGGGAGAAGTTTTAATTAAACTAAATAGTCTCCGCAGTGCAGTGCGAGAAGTTGAAATAGCAGCTGTTAAGGCTTTTCATCAGGGGGAAAATATTGCAAGAGTAGATATCATCAGGGCTTTAAACAGAATGAGCAGCGTATTTTATGTAATGATGTGCAAATATAAAGCTGGAGAATATAATTAAGAGGTGATTTGATGGAGAAAAATGAATTGAGAACAGAAATCAAAAATTTGATCCTCAAACTGAGGGAAGAAAGTACTGAGAAAATTATTACCATTGAAGCCTCAGGCAGACATGTTCACTTAAGTCAGAAGGATGTAGAAAAACTCTTTGGTAAAGATTATAAGTTGAGCGAAAAAAGACCACTTTCACAGCCAGGACAGTTTCTGGCAGAGGAAAAGCTTAGATTAATTGGTCCCAGAGGAGTTATTGATAACGCTGCAATCCTGGGCCCTGCCAGAGATTCAACTCAGGTTGAGCTATCAAAGACCGATGCGGTTAGTTTGGGAGTAGCTGCACCACTTAGACTTTCGGGAAATACAAATGATAGTGCTCCCTTATTTATTGCATCTAAACAAAATGTTATTCAACTTGAGCAGGGTGTAATTATTGCTAAAAGACATATTCATATGACTCCGGCAGACGCAGAAAAGTTTGGACTCTGCGACAAAGAAATCGTGAATGTTGAAGCATTAACAGAAAGACCAATTATTTTTAAAGATGTCCTGGTTAGAGTTAATAAAGATTATAATTTAAATATGCATTTAGATTATGATGAGGCAAATGCCTGCTTATTAAAAAAAGGTGATCAGGGAAAAATAATCAAAACGGGAAAGATTGCAGATGATTGATCTAAAAATTGTAGATGAATTTGTAGAAAAAGTAGAAAAAAGTCGTTATCAAACCCTTACAAAAAGTCAAGAAACTCTGATGCCGGAAAAGTTGAAAATTGGGGTAGATTTGGGAACTGCCTATATTGGAATAGTAGTTTTGGATAATGATAATAACCCTCTGGCCTGCGAATTAAAAGCAGCAGAGGTAGTAAGAGACGGTCTGGTTGTTGATTACATGGGAGCAATTAAAATTGTAAGAAACTTAAAAGAAAAGCTAGAAAGCAGGCTTGGAGCTGAACTGAAAAGAGCTGCTATTGCTGTCCCCTCTGAGACTTCAGAAGCTGATAGTAAAACTCATAAACATGTGGTGGAGGCAGCTGGAATGGAAGTTGTAAATATTTTGGATGAACCTTCTGCAGCAAACTCTGTTTTAAATGTTACAGATGGAGCAGTGGTTGATATTGGAGGTGGCACAACAGGTATCTCAATTTTTAAAAATTCTGAACTTGTTAGAACTGCTGATGAGGCAACAGGAGGAACTCATTTAAGCCTGACTATTGCTGGAAATTATAAAATTGATTTCAAAGAAGCAGAAAAGATAAAAGTTGATCCTGAGAGACAGTCAGAGGTTTACTCTATTGTACTACCTGTTTTAAATAAAATGGGAACTATAGTTAAAGAAAAGATAGGAAGCAATGATGTTAATGAATTATACTTAGTTGGTGGTACCAGCTGTCTTAAAGGTATAGAAAAAGCCATTGCAGCTGAAACAGGTATTAAAACCTATAAACCATATAACCCATTTTTAGTAACCCCTCTGGGTATAGCTCTAAACTGTATTTAAGCTACTAAATTAGGAGGTGAAAGTCTTTGCAGAACAAAGAACTTATTGAATGTATTACCAGAGAAGTTTTAAAAAGGCTTGACGAAAAAGATATTAGTCCCAGTGATAAAAAGAAACTGCTGCTGATAGAAGATATTGAGCTTAATCTAAGTAAAAAAACAAAAGCAAAATATGAGCTCTGTATTTTTGATAAATTGGCGAAAAAGAATAATTTAAGTGGTTTTGAAAATTTAATTATTACAGAGTTAAATACAAAACTTATGTTAGAAGTTTCAGAGTTAATTCAAATCAATCCAAAAGCAGAAGTTATTTTGAAATTTCTGCTGCAGGGTAAAAATGTATATGTATTAACAGGTGGAGTTAAATATTATCAGTATCAACAGACAAGTCCAAAGACTCTGTATAATAAAATTATGGAAGCTGAAAATAAATTAAGGAGCTTTGGAATAGAGTTTTTAACTCTCGAAGAATTGGAAGTGAAATTGAATAGTAATTCTTCTGCAGCAGGTTTAAAGACCAAAGAGACTGGAGCTGATAGTAATAGCGAATATTTTTTGCTGGATAAAAAACTTATAGATTACTCGATTATAAAAAATCTGTATGAAAAAAATCACAGTAATATTGAAGTGCCAGCAACAAGCATAGTAACAGCTCTGGCAGAAGACTTTATTAAAGACAAAAATATTAAACTTAAATTTATAGAGGGTAGGTAGTTATTATGATTATTGCCAGAGTTATAGGTAATGTCTGGGCCACCAGAAAAGATGAGAAGTTAAGTGGTTTTAAATTTATGGTAGTTCAACCTCTAGATCATGGAAGTAATGAGGTTAAGCAATCTACTTTTGTGGCAGTTGATCAGATTGGAGCAGGAGTTGGCGAAACGGTTTTAATTGTTAAAGGTAGTTCAGCCCGGAGAGGTGTAGAAAAAGAAAATTTACCGGTTGATGCTTCTATAATTGGAATAATTGACAAGGTTGAGATAAGCGGAGATATTATTGGGGAAGAATAAGATAATTTTCTTTAGCCAAATAGAATGAGGTGGGGGGATAAAAAGTGGGTAAGAATTTGATTACCAAAAATACTTTAAATAAAAGAGCTTTAGCTGAGTCATCTTTGCTGTATATTCTTGAAGATGATCTAATTACCCCGGGAGCTAAAGATTTAATTCTTCAAAAAAAATACAGGTGTAAATACCTCAAAAGAGAAGAATTAAGAACATTAATCAGGGAAATCCTAAAAAATGAACTGACGTTAAGAAATTTAAGTGAAGAAAAAGTTTCAAAAATTATAGAACAAGTTCTATCAAAAATAATTTAAGGAGGAATTTATTATGGCAGGCAAAGAAGCACTTGGGAAAATTGAAACAAAGGGATTGGTAGCATCAATTGAGGCAGCAGATGCAATGGTCAAAGCTGCAAATGTTACACTGATAGGCAAAGAATTAATTGGTGGTGGTTATGTAACTGTAATGGTTAGAGGCGATGTTGGAGCTGTTAAAGCTGCTACAGATGCCGGGGCAGCTGCAGCAAATAAAATTGGGGAAGTAATCTCTGTTCATGTCATTCCAAGACCTCATGCTGAACTGGAAGCAATATTACCTAAAACTAAAAGTAATGCTGAATAAAAAATAATAATAAAAAAGGGGTAGATAGCAAATGAATATTAATGAAATTATTGTTAATATTATGGTAATTTTTATGATTTTAGGTGCTCTTGACAAAATATTTGGTAATAGGTATGGACTGGGAGAAAAGTTTGATGAAGGTATAGAAGCAATGGGCCCACTGGCGGTTGCAATGGTTGGTGTAATTTCTTTAGCCCCTGTACTTGCAAAAATCTTAAGACCTGTAGTTGTACCAGTTTATTCGTTTTTAGGTGCGGACCCAGCAATGTTTGCTACAACATTACTGGCTAATGATATGGGGGGTTATCCTTTAGCTATGGAGCTGGCTCAGACTCAAGAAGCTGGTTTGTTTGCTGGTTTAATTTTAGGAGCAATGCTGGGACCAACAATTGTATTTACGATTCCAGTTGCTCTCGGTATAATTGATAAAGAAGATCATCAGTTTTTAGCTAAAGGTGTGCTGGCAGGTATTATTACTATTCCTATTGGCTGTCTGGCAGGAGGAATTGTTGCAGGTTTTGATATGGGAATGATTCTTAGTAATTTAGTTCCTATTATTTTAGTATCTGCTTTAATTGCTTTTGGATTATGGAAAATTCCCGAAAAAATGATTAGAGGATTTAACACATTTGGTCGTGGTGTAGTTATTGTAATTACTATTGGAACAGCAGCAATTATTACAGAAACCCTGACTGGTATTGTTATCATTCCGGGAATGGCACCTGTCTGGGATGGAATAGAGATTGTAGGTAGTATTGCAATTATGCTTGCCGGTGCATTTCCAATGGTTCATTTTATTACTAAGGTATTTAGAAAACCATTACTTAAAGCTGGTAAAGCTATTGGCATGGAAGAAAATGGAGCAGCTGGTATGATTGCTACTCTGGCAAATAACATACCAATGTTTAAAATTCTTAATACAATGGAGGATAAAGGAAAAGTCTTGAATGTTGCATTTGCAGTAAGTGCTGCTTTTGTTTTTGGTGATCATCTTGGATTTACAGCTGGTGTAAATAGAGACATGATCTTCCCAATGATCGTTGGTAAACTAGTGGCTGGTATTACTGCAGTTGTTTTGGCTATGTATATTGCTGACAATGTAAAAGTAGAAATTGATACAGAAGAGGAAATAGTAGAAAATGTAAATTAATTTTTTCATAAAAGGAGTAGTTTTTATGAATATAATTGAAAAAATATATGAAGCAGGAGTTGTGGGAGCTGGCGGTGCTGGCTTCCCAACCCATGTTAAATATGATTGTGAAGCAGAATATCTGATAATAAATGGAGCAGAATGTGAGCCTTTATTACAAACAGATAAATTTTTGATGAGAGAGTATCCGGAAGAGATACTTAACGCTATAAATATAGTGGCTGAAAATATTGGTGCTGAAAAGATTTTTTTTGCTACTAAGAAAAAATATACTCAGGAAATTGCTTGTCTAAAAAGAATTATCGATAGTAAGAATTATGATAATATAGAACTTTTTTTAATGGATAGTTATTATCCTGCAGGTGATGAACAGATAATGGTTTATGAGATTACTGGTAGAATAGTACCTGAAGGTGGAATTCCACTTCAGGTAGGAACCGTAGTGACCAATGTTGGAACCTTATATAATAGCTATCGAGCGGTTAATGATATTCCGGTTACTGATAAATATGTTTCGGTGTTGGGAGAAGTTAAGGAACCCAGAATTATAAGAGTTCCAATTGGAACTTCAGTTAAAAAATGTATAGAGGCAGCCGGCGGCAGTACAATTAATAATTATGCGGTGATACTTGGTGGAGCAATGATGGGAGATAATCTACTCGATGCTGAAATAGAACAGGCAGTAATTACAAAGACAGACGCTGCAATTATAGTAGTACCAGAGAATAATTTTGTAATTGAAAGAAACAGACAGAGTATTGAGCATATTAAAAATAAAGCGAAAGCAGCCTGTATTCAATGTACTTTATGTACAGAGTACTGTCCTCGTTATTTAATAGGACATGAGCTTGAACCTCATAAAATAATGCGAGCACTTGCTTATAATGAAGATGCTGATGTTTTAAAAGAAGCCCAAATTTGCTGTGAATGTGGAATTTGCGAATTATATGCCTGTCCGATGGGTTTATCTCCACGTCTGGTTAATGTGTATTATAAGGAAAAGATTGAGGAGAAATTTGAAAGCAGTCAGGAAGAGCTAAAAGCTCATCCAATGCGAGATTATCGTAAGATACCAACCTCGCGTCAGACAGCCAGACTTGATCTTGATAAATATGAACATCAAACTCTGGCAGAAACTATAGCCGTAGATGTTAAAGAAGTTAAAATCCCTTTAAAACAGCACATAGGTGCTCCAGCTGTTTTTGTTCTAGAAAAAAGAACAAAAGTTAAAAAAGGTGATATTTTAGCCAGGGCAAAAGAAGATAGTTTAAGTGCAAATATCCATGTCAGCTTAGATGGCAAAATAGATGAAATAAATAATGAATATATTAAAATTAAGGCTATTGATGAGGTGGTATCATGATTATAGCAATTGGTCTGCTCGAATTTAATTCTATCAGTCAGGGAATAAAAGTTGCAGATATAATGAAAAAAGCAGCAGATGTCGAAATTATTATGGCCCAGCCTACCTGTCCTGGTAAATACACAGTTTTAATTTCAGGTAGTGTTAGTGCTGTTAATGCTTCGGTTGAGAGTGGAGTTGCTAGTGGAGGACCTTTTCTAGTTGATCATATGGTTATATCCAGAATTCATTCTCAGTTATTAAGTGCCATGAATGGGACAACTGAAATTGGAGATTCAAATGCGGTTGGTGTTTTGGAATATTTTAGTGTAGCCAGTGCAATAGTAGGAGCTGATGCAGCTGTTAAATCAGCAGATGTTGATTTAATGCAGGTTAGATTGGCCACTGGAATTGGTGGTAAAGCATATGTAACATTTAGTGGAGATGTTGGAGCAGTTGAGCAGGCTTTAGAAGCTGGCGCTGCTGCTAATGAAGGTAATGGTATGCTTTATAACAAAATAATGATTTCTTCTCCAGATAAAGATTTATTTAAAACACTATTGTAAGGGTGAGAATTAATGAGTATTTATAATTTCGAATTTCAAATAAAAACAAAAATAAAATTTGGTAGAGATAAGATTAAAGAAATTCCTGTAATTTTAAAAAAGGAGACCAGAAAAAAATTAATGGTAGTAGTTGATCAAGGAATTAAAGAAGCGGGAATTTTAGCTAAAGTAAGAGATGTTTTAACTGATCAAGTAGAGTATTGTATTTTTGATCAAGTTAAGCCCGATCCAACTTTAGCAATTGTTAGTGCAGGAGTTAAATATGCAGTTGAGGAAGAAGTTGATGCAATTTTAGCTGTTGGCGGTGGTAGTCCAATTGATAGTGCTAAAGCAATTAGATCAGCTTTAGAGAGCGAAAAAATGGATACTGAGGTTGACTTAGCTAGCCGTCATTGTCTATTAATTACTGTTCCCACAACTTCTGGTTCGGGCAGTGAAGTAACTAAGACTATAGTTATTACTGATTCTTACACTAAACGTAAATTTGCAGCTACCTCAGATGACTTAGCTCCTGAAATAAGTATTGTCGATCCAGAATTAACTAGAACACTGCCAGCTAGCTTAACTGCTATTGGTGGAATGGATGCTTTAAGTCATTGTGTAGAAGCTTATACTTCTAAAGATGCGGTTTTACCTTTTGAAATGATTGCAACTAAAGGAATCCAGATGGTCAATCAAAATTTGAGACCAGCAGTAGGCAATCCTGACAATATGGATGCCCGAACTGGAATGTCTCTAGCTAGTCTTTTTGGCGGGATAGCTTTTAGTAATTGTGGTTTAGGTTTAGTACATGCAATTTCTCATCCATTAGGCGGACAATTTAATATTCCGCATGGTTTAGCAAATGCAATAATCTTACCATATGTTATGGAATTTAATATTATATCAAATCCGAATAAATTTGCTCATATCGCAAATTTATTTGGAGTAAATATTGATAATATTACCGAAATGGAAGCAGCCTATAAGGCTGTAGAAGAAGTAAAAAAAATCAAAAAAGATATTGGATTAGATTATAGTTTAGATGATTTTGACGCAGATAAATTTGAATATATAGCTGAATTAGCTTTAAAAGAAAAATTAATGTTAAAAAGCAATCCGCGATCTATAAAAAAGAAGGATATCATAAAAATATTGAAAAAAGCTTATTAATATTTTAAAAAAAATAGAAAATATGATAATTATTATGGTTGAAAAAATTATAGATTTTATTAAAAAAAATTAAAAAATTCAATATATTATAGCTTCTAGTTTAAATTTAAATCAAGATTTACCTAATCCCCTTATGTTGGACAGATTAAATACAAAATCTGTTTTACAGAAAGGGGATTTTTTATATTGTTTAGAAAAAAGGCTTTAAACAAATACAAGTTTAAAAAGTAATTTCAATAAATTTTTAAAAAACTTGCATTAATCAAACTTTTTTGATAAACTTTTCACAATATAAACATAATATTTTGTGGGAGATGCAAAGACCACATTTAACTACCGGGCCAGTTTTACCTAGTTTGGTATTTAAATGTGGTTTTTTTATATTTAAAAATAATTTAAGCTAAAATTGTAAATTCTTTAATGATAGTTTTTGAAATAAATAACCTAAAAAAGATAAAAAATTGCTCATTATTGAGATATTTTAATAAAAAACTTGCAAAAACTATCATAATATAGTAAAATTAATTCAAGTTAAATAATTCACGAAATATAAGGAGGAAATTTTGATGTCAGAGTATTACGATTATATGTTACCAACAGTTAATTTCATGGGTGCCGGTTGTGTTGAAGTAGTTGGAGAGAGATGTAAAATT
>Ga0182240_100159_pt1 | contig 29152 bp, 39 predicted proteins | sample hydfrates4_PW_90_FD_145594 | JGI IMG/M metagenome (GOLD analysis project Ga0182240, IMG submission 145594) | Subsurface microbial communities from deep shales in Texas, USA - hydraulic fracturing test 4_PW_90 | ecosystem: Environmental > Aquatic > Deep subsurface > Shale gas/oil reservoir >...
TCATTAAATGCGGATTTCAGAAGTTGAGAAAGATGGATATATATAAAAGAAAAATAAAACTGATATAAAGATAGAAATTCTAAAATATTGAGATAATCTAATTTTGAACCTCTTTGTAAAACGCTCTATATTCAATTTTTTCTTTGCCATCAATATAATTATATTTAGAAATCAATACAGCTCAAAATACAACGAGGTTGTAATTCACTAATAATCAGTATTATAGAGAAGTCTCATAATTTTAGAAATTTTATTAAAAATATAATCGCTAATATACTTATAAATAGTATGTTTTAAAAATCATAAAATATAAAAGAAATATAATGATGATATAAAATAAAAAAAATACCTCCATTACGGAGGCATAATGTCTACAGGAGTTTTGAGGGAGGATTGTATGATATTATTTTCTTTTGATTTCGTTCCAAGAATCAATTAATTGCTTATTCCATCGTTCGATATTTGCTTTTTCTTCAGGAGTTTGGAGTATTTGAAATATTTCCTGATTAACTTCTTCCATCTTTTCTTGTGTATCAATCTTGATTACTTGCGGATAATGATAAAAATATATTCCGTTCTTTTTAATTTCTACAGTTATATCATATTTTTTTAGAAATTCATTTATTTTGTTTTTTGTTTCTAAAATAGTTTGAGAAATCGCTATAACAGGTTTTTTAAATCATCTTCTATCTTTTTGAGAGCTGTTTCCATTTCTTGAGTCGCTTGTGTAATGGAAGGCTTATCAGGATTCTTTTTTAAAATGTATACTGCCGTCTCTCCAAACTTGTATCCGAGATTGTTCTCGATTTGATTAGCTTGCTCTTTATTTTTTAGTTTGTTGTTGAAAATATCTAACAGCCATCCAATTATCCATTCTGGTTTCAAGATTTGAATTAATATTGTCACTGCCAAAGTAATTATAACTGCCAAAGTTTCACTCATGCTCAATCACCTCTTTTAAATTTTCTTTTGCCCATGCATACCACCACATTACGTCTTCATTGTATTGCATCTTCTCAAACGGAAGCAATTCTGTTATTCTTTGATTATCTTGGTTTCCTTCATCAAGCCATTTCAAAATATATCCATAGCCCCAATTGTAGCACATGAGAGCAAATAACAAAGCCATTCCATTTTCATAGTCTTGGCTTAGAAAATACTGATACCAGCGAGTTAAATAAAGAGCTCCGATACGAATATTTAGCAGTGGATATTTCATATCTTCTTTTGAAAATCGCATTCCAAAGTAAGAATTCACTTCTTGACGAGCTATATCCGTTATTTGCATAAGTCCAATAGCTCCCGACTTCGATTCAGCGTCAATTATACGATTGCTTTCTGTTTCTACAATTGCATATAACAAATATGGATCTAATCCCGTCTCTTTGCCTGCTTCAATACAATACTCGAAGCAAGTTTTTCTATCAAGCTTTTCCATACTATTCACCTCCAAGTAAAGTTATTATCAGTGTTATCAATGTTATTATATTTGCTGAAATTAATCCAATAACAAACTTTCCAAATTTCTTATTCAGCGTGTCCCCAATAATTTTATCCATGAGTTCATCGTTTTGTTTTATCGTTTTTATTACACGCTCATCAATATAGCCGTTTTTTATTAAAGAAGTTAGCTCGTTTAGCTTGCTTTCAAATTTATCCACGTTCGTTCTTAGACTGTCAATATTTTCTTTCTGTTTAGCAACTTCAATACGTAGTTTATTCAATATTTCATTGCTATCTTCCATGTATTCACCTCGCTAATAACCGATAATTGTGTAATTTACCTCGATTGGATGCCCAAACTGACGGTCCGCATTCAATATCGCTATTCTTTGTGCCTCAGCTGATGTAACTGGATCACCTGGTGAAACTTGAGAACTACTATATAAGATCTCATTATTATCAAGCATTAATTCTCCTTCTAATAATTCAGTTACTGAACCTGTCTTTCTAACCCTCACTTTTAAGTCATAATTATTAATAGTTTGGAATGCACTTATATGTTCGAAATTTAATACAGCCCTAATTCTACTTCCAGCCAAGAATGATAGTGAAACTTTTATACCTTTTTCGCCTTGAATTGTTTCTATAGTATACCAATCAGACCAAACATCAAGTGGAACCGTAGGGATAGTAATAAGAGGCCCAGAAGAACTTGCCCACACCGCATTTGTGATATAATTGGCTTGAATTGTAAAACCATTATTTGGATTATTTGAATCTTTTGTATATGTTAATAGGGCTATAGGGGAATTCAAATAAGTCAAATAGTTTATGGGATTTGTGTGTAATGTTAAAATAACATTATAATTAGTTAAATGTAAATCTCTAATATTTATATAAACTCCTTCGGATCCATAAATAGATACCATCCCGGTTTTTACCACAACAGGAATATTATAATCCGTCCCGTAAATCCCACGTATAAGCCCCTGCGTACCATCAAGTTTGTAATTTCTATTAGCGTCGCCAGCTTGAATATATTGACCAGCACTTATTGTAAAATTCGATGTTAGTTTGTCGGCTGTTATAGTTCCTGCTGCTATTTTATCAGCCGTTATCGTTCCAGTCTGTATAAAATCTCCGTGAATAAGTGTAAATCCCTTGTCAATCGCAGGCATAGCCACTTTTCCAGCAACGAATCTAACAACTCCGAGTGGATAGTATGTATAGCCTCCAATCTCGCCTTTTTCCATCGTTTCACTAAAAGATATAATATTTCCATTATTTAGATTTTCTGTATCGTTTTTGTCAATTCTTATCGACATAAAATAATCTTTTGTTGTAGTTTCTATTTTATTGCCACTTGCAACTTTGTAAGAAACATCTTCAAAAACTTCTTGGAATCTGAACTCTGTCCAATCTATTCTTTCCAGTGTTGGAACTATCTCTAATCCATGAACTTGATAATTTCTATCTTCTGAACCGATTCTTACATATTCATTTTCATTTCCATAAAATTGCTTTTGCACTAAAAGCTCGTGACGCTCTAAAGCTGTTCTCGCAGTTTGAACTGAGCCGTTTAAAAGCAAAGCTTCTTCTCTAATTTTCTTTTGTTGTTCTGAAAGTTTTACATACATTTCGTCTATTATTGAGTTTACAGGCATTCTTTCAAACGTATTTGAAAACGTTATTTTATTATACATTCCAAGCTTTAAATCGTATTCAAAGTCAAGCACTCTAACAACTGTATCAATCGCTTGGCTTTTATCGATTAATCTAACTGCATCTCCAATGTTTACACTTAAATTTATTTGCTGTCTGTCTTGTTCACTAAAATAAGCAAAGTTAATTGAATACGTTATTTTAGCTTCTTTATGTTGTTCTAAATAGTTATTTGCTTCAGTAATTAACTGATTCTTAGCTTCATCATATTGAGTTTGTGTTATATAGCCCATAAGAATATATGAGCCGTTAGTAAAATCAATGTTGTAAATATCTTTATTTGTCAATTGCGGATAATAAACTATTCTTGTTGAAGTACACGAATCGTATTTTATTCTAACTTCTTGAACTTGCTCAAAGCCCTTAGTCATAAACAAAGTGCATTGATTTGCTTCAAGTATAGATAAATCAATTGTTTTGTCAATATCAATGTAATTATAGTTTTCTTCATCTATTGATATTTGCCCCCAAGAAACTACATTTCCGTTCAAGTTATGCAACTTTACATCGAACTCTTTTATTTGCTCTATAACTCCATACTGCCCGATAACACTCGAGTCTATATATAGTTGCGGATTATCTTCAATCTTTTTGTTGATAAAATCATAGTTTACAGGTCTCAGCTCGTTGTAATAATAATTTTCAAGAACATCTAAATTGTCACTTTTGCCTTTTGGATACAATCTTGTTATTATATTTGACGTATCAATCTCTTTTGTGATTGCGTTTGTATTGCCACCAGCTTGAATAAATTGCTGTGGAATATCCAGTCCCACTCGAGTTTTGATATAAATGTTGCGATCATTGAATTCATGCTCAGCTCCAAAAGCTTCAAGAAACTTTGTAAGAGCCGATAAAACATTATCACTGCTATAATCAACTGCTTTTAAATTGTCTTTCAAGCTTGCATCTAAGTTATCAATCAGATTAAATCCAAAGCCAGTCAAATAGCTCTCCAAAGCCGTTTTATTTGCCTCATATCCAATTATTGCAAATTGGTCAGCCCCGTCCGTTTCTCTCAAAAAAAGCTTTTTTGATAAATCATAAATTCTATGATATGCTTTGTAACTATCTTTTTCTTTGACAATATTGAAAGTGAAATCAGTATCGTTTATCTTAGTTTTCAAAACATCGTTTTGCTGAATGTTTTGTTGCGTTTTAAATGTCAAGAAAAATACTCCAGAGAGCGAACGTGTTAGCTTGATTTCAGATGGAGCTAATTTCTCAATGAATTCATTGTTTCGATATATGAAAAAATCCATGAAATCATCCCTTTACATATTTTTTTCTACCTTTGATTTCAAGTGTCAAGTTTGGAGATATTTCAATATTGTTATTTCCTTCATAAATATGCAAATCTCCGAGATAAGGCAAATTAATAGTTTCAGGAATTGTTAATTGATACAATACAATATACGAGCCATCAGGAATTTCTTTCTCTTCAATGTTAGTTCCAGAAATCACTGAAACGTATACTTTGTTAGTTGCTGTATCGATTAGAATACATTTGTTCTTTCCACTTTTGGCTGTTGGAGAGAAAGTAGTTGCTTTTGTTACACTTTCTTTTTCCCATCTTTTTATTTTTTGTAATTTCCCGTTCTCAGTTGTTAATTCATCAGCAACTCCAAAAAGATTTATTAAATAGTTATCAATTGTTATTTGTTCTGTGATTATATCAGATATATTTTTGATTGTTATATTACTTGTTACTTGATTTGTTAATCCAGCCGTTTTGAAATTCTCAGTTGAAATATACGATAAAAGTTCGTTTTTAGCTTGCTCGTTGAGCAAACTTCCATATTTATATCTAAAATAAGCAGGCAAAACAATAGAGTTTATGAGATTTACTTTGATCTGATTTGTATCAAGTGTATAATTCAAATAATCTCCAAACTGTTCTTTAGCAATGAATAACTGCATAGTTTACCTCCTTTCGGATATATACTCTCCGTTAATTTGGATAATGTAATCACTATAATTTTCAGGATTGAGAAAAATATCATCGAAATTATTTTTTACAAAATTCAAATCAGCATCTTTTAATAAAATCTCATCATAAAAATAAGTTGTATAAGTTGCTTCTTCTTCAATGATTTCTTTTTCTTCAATATTTTTTCTTATCCAAATGTAGTCTCCATATCGCTCAATTGTTTCTGGTTTAATTATACTATTTGCTTTCACCTTTTTCATCTCCTTTTTTAATTTCTTTGTTTGTTATCCAAATTTCTTGTTCAAAGTGAACAGTCCAGCTAGCAAGCCATTATTCCAATTCGTGCTCGAATGAGCGACTTACTTTTTCTCCCCTTGTTTTTAATTCACTTTCAAAAAACTCATTGAGATTTGCAAATACCGTCAAATCTCAATATAAGAAGCAAGGCGAGAGCCGACATACCGACGCGAATCAGAAGGAGTACCAGTCAGACTAAGAGCAAACAGCCCAGCTCGCAAACCATCTAGCCACTTCGCGCCCGAACGAGCGATTTTTGTGCCTGTATTCACCCAAGTAGAATCTGTTAAATAAGTTGATGATGAGCCATTGAAAGAATATTCAGGAATCAGCCCCCATGGAATTCTTTTATCGGTTGACTTTATATATCCATAAGTATGATCAGTAACATCTTCTCTTGGATAAAATTCTTTCATAGCCGATGGATTTGCGTTATTGTTCTCTTCATCAAAATGTAATCCATCTGCTGTTTTTATAAAGCCATCAAGAAATTCCCAAACGTTGCCCCATAAATTCTCCATCCATAAGAATCTGAATGGATGTGTTGCAATTTCCCCTGATTGAAAAGTAGCGCCATTCTCGAGAGTAGTCAATTCTACCTGCCCATCTGAGTTCGAACCAAGTGATAGAGTATGCCCAGTATTTTGCGAATGATTTGCAGTTCCACTTTCTAGATTTGTAATTCCAACACTCAAAGTTGATTGAGAGTTTAAATTTCCATATTTCAGAGCAAATAATAATCCGAGTAGTCCATAATCATAGCCATTTTTCAACCCGTACGTAATTCCAGTAGCCGGAGTTCTATTTTTTGCAGCTGTTCTAAATTCATCAATTGTTTTCTCTGTTGTTGGTTGCACAAATGGAATTGAACGCAAGCGATCATCCACGTCAATGGATGCTTCAAAAGCTCCCAATCTTCTTTTGCAAACTTTGCCATTGTGGATAAAAGCAGGATGGAGTTCATAGCCAATTTTGTAGTCCCAACTTAGCCACGTTTTCCACGTATTGCCTTCTAACGCAGTTTTGTAATAAATTGGTGGAATTTCTACTTTGTAATCTACAACATCGTTATCAGCGCTTGTTATCGTTGAAGTATCTGAATATTCTCCAACTTTTGCACCTGTAATCTTGTCTACACTAATAAACTTTATTCTACTGAAATCAAACATTTTGCACCTCCAAATTTGTATTCATATTTTCAGTTTCCCAAATAAAATAGCCTTCCAAAGCTCCATGAGTGACGACGCTCAAACTTGTTGCAGGATTTTCAGTTAAATCTTCAGTTACTTCCATCAGAGTTGTACTTGGATTTGTATACTCCCAAGCAAAGCCAGTTCCTACTCCATCGATATACAATAGCCATTCAAATCCTTCACCTCCAAAGCCATCATAATTATTTATTATAAAATCTGTTTTTGCTACATATGGAGTATCAATAATTATAAATCCATTGCTATCAATCAGTTTCCATTCATCGTTTGTATTAGCACTCGTAATAGCTATGGAGCTAATATCTTCAGACATGAATGGAGTTATTAGCGGATACGATACATCGCTTTCAATTACTTTCGTATTTAAAACAGCTCCATCCAGTGCCCAATCCTCGCCGTAAAAATACGGATCGTGAGCTATGAAGTTTAGAGTAATTTTCTGTGCCGATGCTTTAAAAGTCGCTCCAGAGAATACGCTTGAAATAAACGGAGTAGTTCCACGTTTCACAAATATAGACTTACTTGTGTCAGGAAAAAATAGCTCTTTTGGAGTTTTAGCTGTTGCTGTACTGATTAACTCCGATAACTTTGTTGAATTGTTCATGCACACAGAATAATCTTTTAGCCAAGCTTCTGCATTTGTGAAAGTTATATCAAAAGTTCCTTCGATTTCCAATTTTGTATCGGATACTATTTTAGCGATTTTATAAACTTCGCCATTTATTTTTAAATCGTTCCCAATTCTTAAATCTGTGAATTTCGTTCCAGTTCCAGTTAATTCATAGCTTCCACTTGTAGCCGATACTGTGCCAGCTATCTTTGTATCTTCTCCAAAGACAAATCCTTCAACTGTTATATTTCTTGAAGTCAAACGCTCGCTAAGAGAAATAGCTCCGTTCATTCCGTCAATTTCAAGAATTTTCTCATCATACTCAGCACTTCTATCATCAGATGTTACATAAAAGTTCAAAGTATGCAAATCAATTCCATCAAATACAAGTCCCGACATATTGTCACCTCACTTTTTATGCACCTTGGGCCTGTTTTATTTCTTCGATTGTAAGTCCAACGGATTCTTGGATACTTACTCTTATAATCCCATTTTTCAATACATTTGCAGTTTCATATGTATTTCTTTCAATGTTTTGCAAATGAATAAGAAACGTTGTAAGATAGTCTATCATGCGATTTGCTGTTTCTTCTGTTATCGTTCTCGAGATTTCTGCAGCTCCTGAATATTCTCCTTGCCCTCCGCCAGTTTCTCCTAAATCAAATCCCAAAGCTTTTATGTCTTCATAAACGCTTTCGGATTGTGCAATCAAAGCTTCGTACATGGCTCGGACAGCTTCCAACTCTTCTTGTGTGAGTTCAGCATCGGAATAACTTTCTGAAATCATTTGAACAAGAGCATCGATTTGTTGTTGCAGAGCTTTTGCCACCATTGCTTTTATTATTGCGTTTCTCAAACTTTCTTCCATACTTTCCGAGAAGTTTCTTACAAAATCCTCATATGTATTCGTTCCTGAAAGAGCGTTTTCCAAAGCCGATATAATATCACTTTCTATATCTTCAGCTCCAACTCCAAGAGCAGAAGCAAATTCTCCGGATGTTATTAACTCGTTTTTCAGCTCTTCTATTTTTCTTTTCTGTTCTTCTATTTTTTCATCAAGTTGAGCAGCTTCATTTTCCAGTTGCTCTACTCTTTCTTCATCTGTGCCCCACCATAAGAAATCCCATTCGTCTTCTTCTGCTTTTGCTTCTTGAAGAACTTTCTTTCTTTCCTCCATCATTTTTGTTAGTTCATCTTCAGCTTTTTCTATTTCTGCAACTGTTTTTTGATTGTTCTGATATTGATTCCAAACTTTTTGCAAGCTCGACTCTTCAATTCTGTTTAAATCTATTCTTTCTCTGACATATTCGTTTATTTCTCTTTGTTGTTCTGCTATTGCTTCGGCAAGTTGTTCAGATTTAGCCGACTCGTTATTCCAAATATCAGTTAAATCTATAACTCTTTCGAGCAAATCAATCACCAAAACAATCCAACCAATCGGATTTGACAAATTCATCAACTCTTGAGCTTTTCTAATCTGTTCAAGATAAGCAGGTATTTCCCTGAGTATATCAGCAAAGAAACTCCAATCTTGCCCTAATGCTTGCCCAATCGACACGAGCAAGTCTCCGACTTCTTGCAAGCCCTTTTCTAATTGACTTTTTACTAATTCTTCAAGCTCTTTATTTATCTCAGCTATTCTGTTTTTTGTATCTTCAAGTTTGTTATTCAAATCTTCTATAAAACTATCAATTTCAGAAGTATCCAGTTCTTGCTCAGTCATCTCGTTTCTAATTTTGTTTAGTTCTTCTAAAGCTATTTTGATTTTTGTTATTTGAGTCTCTAATTCTTTCATCGTTTCAGGATGTTCATCTAAAACGCTTAGCAATTCTTTAGCTTGCTCAATGTAAGTTCCTTCCATGCCAACTAAACTATTTAAATAACTTTCATATTCATTTGCTTTGCTTATCAAACGATTATATTCTTCTTCATCGATTAAGTTTAGTTTTGCCTGTCTTTCATAATAAGACTGTAACTCTTCGGCTATTAGCTTCTTCCTTTCCCCTTCAGCTTTTTTAAACTCCGATTCTAATGCTTTTATTCTTTGCATCTCAGTATCTGACAATTCTTCAATTTCATTCTTTAAATTATTTATTGTGTTTTCATAACTCCAGTAAATAGCATCGGCTTCTTCTGTTGATTCTGCAGCCATTATTTCAGTGTCTCGTAATCGTTCATATAGTCCTACAAGATTGTTCAAAAGTTCTATTCTTTTCTCAATTGAGGTAGCTTGATCCAGCAATCTTTGCTGAGTTTCTATTTCTTTCTCGATATTATCAATATTTTTTGATTGTGTTTCAGATAACGCACCCAATCTATCTTGATATATTTTAATTTCTGCATTTCTTTGCTCCCAAATAGCAAAAGCTTCTTCTTGAGATTTTGCAGCGTCCATTTCCTCGTCTTTTAATTGCTCTGTCAATGAGATTAAATTGTTCAAAGCTTCTATTTGATTGTTAATATTTGTTGTTTTGTTTAGCATTGTGTTCCAATCTTCTATATCAGCTTTTATTTTGTCTATTGTGCTTTCAGTTGCAGCTTCTTCTGTTTCTGTTAATTCTTCTAATTCGTTTTTATACATTTGAATTATATCGTAGTATTTATTAAAAGCTTCTATTCGACCTTCCACAGTATCAGCATTATCAGCTTCAATGTCTCTCAATTGTTCATATGCAGAAATAATTTCATTCAAGAAATATTTTTGATCTTCTTCTTCTTTGTAAATTTCTTTTAATTTCTTATTAGCTTCTATTCTATCATTTAGCAGTTTTACTCTTTTATCTTCTGTTTCAACTTCAGTTTCGCTCAAAGATTTAACTTTATCTTCCAAAATATCAATTTCATCTTGATATTGAGTGAAAATTGATATTCTTTCCTCTTCAGTTTTTGCTAACTCCATTTCCAAATCCATACGATTTTGTAAAAGTGAGATTAAATCATTCAGCAAATCCACTTGTCTTTCTGGCTCTTTAACATTTGCCAGAAGTGATTGAGTATCCTCAATTTCTTTATTTACTTCTTCAAGCGATTTTTTAGTTTCAATTCCCAAATCTTCCAATTGTTTTTGATAATCTTCTATAACAGGAATATACGAATCATATATTGCTAATTTTTCTTCAACGGATTTAGCTTGAGCAATTTCTTCATCTCTCAGGCTTTCAGTTAATTTTATAATATTTTGCAAAGTTTCGGCTTGGATTTCCTCTTCTTCTTTATATCGTTCTAAAAGTCCCTTGTGATATTCAATTTCTTGTTGTAATTGCTTTAATCTTTCGTTTTCAATTGCCGCAGTTTCACTTATATGCGTAGTGACACTTTCAACTGAGCTATCCAGCATATCAATAGTTGATTTTAGCCCCTCCGATTGTGCATTGAGTATTTTCAACTCGGCTTCTTGTTCTGCAAATTCATACATTGTCTGTGTATTTTCGATGAGCTGATTTTGAGTTTCTTGATATTTTTTATTTAGTTCATCTATTAGATTTTCTGTTGTTTTTACTACATCAATAACTCCATTCGTTTCTTCTATTATTTCCTCAAAGTTTATCCCCCATTGTTTTGCTATATCTTCAATCGGTAATTGTAATCTTTCAAATTCTTTCTCAATCTCTTTTATAGTAGAGTCAGCTTCTTTTGTCAAATCCACAAATCCAAGATTAATTGTTAAATCTTCCAAGCTTTCTTTTGGAGTTTCTAACATATTTTTGTACATATCTTGGAGCAATTGAGCATCATTTTGTAATTGATTTAAAGCTTCTTCATTAGCTTTTATATTTTCTTCAACGAATTGTTTTTGTTTTTTATAATATTCTGAACTCATTTCGAGTTCTAACATTGCTTTTCTTTGTTGAATCAAATCGTATTGAGCTTGCAGTCTTTGTTGCTCAAGATCTATTATGTTTTGTAATTCTTCTTTTTGAATAGTATACTGCCCGTTTACAATTTCAACGGCTTTTTGCAACGATGGATAAGTATCCAGTATATCGTTAATTCTTTGTTTTGAATCGTCTAAATTTTCAGTTCCATTTTCTAACTCTGTATTGTAATCAATGATAGCGTCTTGAAGATCAATGAGAGCATTGTTCAAATTATTCGCTTCTCTTCTTGCTTTGTCAATTTCTGCACTAATAGCTTCTATTTCACTCGATACATCAGAGACGGCTTTTGAATCGAATTTAAATGAATCTGTGAAATCTTCTGCACTTTCTTCAGCGTTTGAAGTAGCTTCTTCAAGTTTTTCCATTTCGTTTGTTATGCCTTTTATTGTTGTAATCGCAATTGTAACTCCGGAGATGGCTTGAAGAGCTCCAACCCATCCCATTGTTGCCGTTTTCAAAAGTGTTACCCAAGTATACATTTGCTTCACGAGTGGAATAATAACTATCAACGAACTTGAAACTCCGAGAATAGCTTTTTCGGCATCTGACATATTTTGTATCCATTCAAAGAATCCAGTCGCTATTTCAACTACATTTGTCAAAAACGGAGCAAAAGCCCTCGCAGCTTCGATTTTCATGACATCAATTAAGCCCTTCAATCTATCCATAGTATCTTTTAATCCTGTTTCCATCTTTGCAACGGCTTCATCTGTTGCTCCCGTACTAGTTTCCATATCAGAGAGAATATTATTGAAATCTTCTGCGCCTTTTCCAGTCAAAGCTAAAGCTCCGTTCAAGCCTTCGATATCACCAAAAAGTTTAGCCATTTTTTCGGAGTCGCCTTCAGTTGCTTCAGCTACATCTTGCAAAAATCCGGATAAGCCTTTTGCTTGTAATCCAGCTACATTAAACTCAATCCCCAACTCTTCTGCCATTTTTTGAGCTTCTGCTGACGGCTTGACTAAAGCTGATAATATGCCTCTTACTTGAGTCATCGCTTCAGCCGTTGAAGAGCCCTGTAAGGTTAAGGCTGCTACTGCTGATAAAAGCTCATCAATGCTTACTCCAGTTTGAGCTGCAAGTGGAGCTACTCGCCCGATACTGCTTGCTATCTCGTCAACTGTTGTTTTTCCCATTCTTACAGCTGTGAACAACAAATCGTTAGTTTTTGCTAAATCATCGATTGACAATTTCCAAGCGTTGTACATAGAAGTCAAGCCATCAACGGATTGAAATAAATCAGCATTACCTCCAATAGCAGCTTTGTTTGCTTCTTGTAAGACTGCCATTGCTTCAGCTAGATCTCCAGTTGCAGAAAGAGCTTGATAAAAAGCATTTGCCAGTTCTGTTGCTGAGAAATCTCCAGCTTTAGCCATTTCCAAAAGAGTATCTTCTATTTGTTTCAACTCTTCATCAGTAGCATTTGTCAAAGTTGCAACTTGTTTCATTGCTTCCTCAAAGCTTGTAAAAGAGCTTATAGCATCTTGAATTTGCGATGCTATTCCAGCCCCGATAACTATACTTCCAGCTAATTTTATTATATTTTTTGTGAATGTTTTAAATTGATTTTCGGCGTTTTGTAAGTTTTTTTGAAATGGAGTAGTATCGGCATCGACTTTGAGTTTGTCTCCGGATTGTTCTATCTCCCTACGGAATTTGTCAAAATTTCCTTCAGCTCGCTCCAAAGCTCTTTTAAAATCTTTTTCGTCAATGCCTAACTCATATATGAGAGTATCTATTTTTGCCATACAATCACTTCCTACATTTTGATAGGTCCAAAAATAGACTGCATCGTACTTTTTATATCTTCTTTAGTCTGTGGAATTTCTTCCTCATCTTCACTATCGATATTGAAAACTTCTCCATATGCAACCAGCATAACAGGATTTGTTTTTGTAAGAAATTCAGACGGCAATATTTGGAACGCTTGGCAATAACTCTTCATCACTTTGTAGAAGAATTTGTTTGTTTTTTGAGTTCTCCCGTTAGATCTTTCATCTCGAGTGCCGCTTTTAGCGGACGTATAAAATTTATATAATCAGACATCTCCAGTACTTTCCAAGCAAGTTTGAAAAAATCTTTGCCTGTATATTTCATTTTTATATCATCAAGACTTATCTGTTCTTTTGCTAAAGCTTTATCCGGATTGTCTAAATCAAATCTATCTAATTCGCTTTTTCTTACAGGTCTTTGATTGATTAGCAAATAAATAATTTCACAGAATAAATTAGTTACTTCCACCATATCAGCTTTCTTGACTCCATACAAGAAATTTAAAACAGCCTCATCAAACTTTTTATAATCGCTTGGATCATAATTTAGTAAATTCATTATTTTAGCGACTTTTTCAGTAACTAAAGCTTTTATCAGCCAAGAAGCTTCTTTTATTTGAAATTTCTTATCCCCGATAATAACTTCTTCAGGAGCGTTCGATAAGACTTTTACAGGATCAGGTTTAAGCAACTCTTCTAATTGCTTGACTTTATTGAGCATATCTACATTGTTTTCTTTTTCAAAATACTCTTCTATTTGTTTCAACAGTGCACCTTTCATTTTTTAACCTCCTAAATTTTATCCAAAAATAATTATTTCTATTTATATCAGTTTTATCATTCGTTTATATCTTATAACTTTTAAAAGCCACTATTTATAATAGTTTTAAAAATAATGTTTTTAATAAAAATTGCTAAATCTCTGTAATACTTATTAATAGTGGATTTGCACCTCGTTATATACGGCTCATATTCAAAGTCCATATATAATTATATTCAGCTCAAAATAAAATCGCTTATAGCTCGGAATATAAAGAGGTTCAAATTTAATCTACATAAGGAATTCGGATAATAATAGTAAAATGCTCTTTGTTTCCAAATTTAGCTTCCATATCTCTTGTTAAAGCCCATTTATCGTTTTCATATATTATTCCTTCCAATGCGTCTAAAACTATTTTGTGCGAGTTATTCGGATCTATAAATTTTTTCTTTGATTTAAACGTATAATATAGATCTACAAAAAAGAATCTTTGTTCTCTAAAAAGTTTCCAATGATTTCGTAAAACTGCTTCTTTTGCTTTCCATGCCAATAATTCTTTATATTCTTTCGCTCTTTTTGACATAAACATGCCTTGCTTCCCAGAACTTAATTTTGCTCGTTGGTACATTGCATTGACCGATACAGGAATCTTATCTATATCTATTCTCAACTCTCTTTCATAATCCATAGTTTAGACTCCTTCTAAGATTAGTCAATAAGAATAATGGGGGATATGAAAATCCCCCTTATCTACTAAATAGCTTCATAGTATCCCCATTTGTATCCATTGCTATCACTGAGTACGTCTAATGTGAATGGGACAACTGTCTCAGCGTCAGCTAATTCAAGATCTGCCTCGCAAGTGAATTCAACGTTTGGATATACTATGTACAGTTTATCTCCAGTTTGAATATCTTGCGTTGTAAATCTCACTGCTTTCTTAGTTGATACTGGCTGTTTATTTACTATAAATCCAGTTGTAGTTGTTGTAGTAGCTGCTTCTCCTCCGAATATCGTCATGAGCTTTTCTTTATCAACTTCTAACAAATTCACTGTTAAAGTGCTTCCAGTTATTTCACGATATTTGTAAACGGGCTCTTTTGAATCGTCTGCCATTATTTCAGTTAGCTCGATTGGCTGGGATAACGTAACGCCGCCTTGTGTACGTCCCCAGACTTCAGCTGCTTCCCAAGCTGTATCTTCCAATATCGTGTTTATATCTGTTGCTGGTTCTATAACTTCCATTTTTAACGGCCTAAACAATATTTTACCTGCCACTTTTAATCACTCCTTTTTCTAAATTATATTTGTTAATACTTTGTATTTCAATACATAACATAACTCATCAGGCTTGTCTGGATCAACGAATGGATCTGACAATTGCCCAGTAAAATCAATATCGATGAAAACTCCATTTGATAAAACTATTCCAGCGTCTAACAATTGATTTAATAGATTTTTAATCGCAAAGCATCGTTGATAATTTCTATAAGTTTGATTGTTATAAACTAAATGAGGCACGTAAATATTCAACCAAATATCGTTATACTGCAATTTAACAGGTCTATCAACATTCTTATTCAGAATTACTATTCTTTCTCCAGTTCCAGTCGTTTCATATTTTTTAATCTGTACATTTTCAAATCCGGCTATACTGTTTATATCTTTCAAACGTTGATAAATTCCTGTGATAATTTCATCATCAAGCATATTTTCAATCATTATAATCGCCTCACAGCATTCCCTAAAGCTTCAGCTAATAATTTGGAAGTTTCAGAAGCTTGCAAAGATCCACTTAAAACAACATATCCACGAGCTTCTACATATACTCCGTAGTACATTCCAGCGTAAATTACTAATGTATAGCCATTTACTTTTTCAAGTTCATTACTTATAGAACTTATTTGTTCAGAAGTTAGATTTCCATTATCTTGCAATAATTTTGAGTCTTTGAATATAGCATAATTAATCGAATTTCTAAGATTTCCAGTTCTATCAGTATAATTGCCGTTCTGTCTTGCCCAGTTTACTGCCTCAACTCCAATTCTGTTTAGAACAGCTATTAAGCCTTGTTCTTTTCTTTGCTCAAGCATCGATCTTAAATTTAAACTTTTCTTATTGAACGGCAAGTAATATCACTTCTTTATGATCTTCTTGATCGTAATTCTTTCGTATAATCTTATATTTCTTTCCATCAACATAAATCGTATTTCCAACTTCCAAATAATTAAATAGAGCAGGATTTTCTACAAATAAAATTGAGTAATCATGAATAATTTCTCCAGTATCTTCTATTTTTATATACTCTCCACTACTTGCTTTTTGAAAATTTTCGTTCTCTGTTTCAAACGTTAGCTCGACCGTTGCAGGTTCAGGGATAACAAGATTTCCATTTTCATCATAGTATGGCTCTTGTGTACTTTTTTGAAAGACTTTTAAAATTCTCATTTTATTTCACTATCCTGTATCTCATTCTTATTTTTCTTGCATGCTCTTTCCAATCTGTCTCAAGAAAAGTCTTTGAGATTTGCCCTTTTGTGTATGAACGCACTAATTGATGTTTTTTTCTATCAATAGCATCGCAAACATCAGCAAGGCAAAGCATTATGTCAGTTTGTTTATCGTTTTCGTACAAATCATCAGCGTTTAAATTGTCTATCGATAAAAAAGTTTTGTACTGCTCATCTGTAAAAAACTCGTTGTTTGGATCAGGTACAAGATTTTTAAGCATTTCCAGATTCGTCATCGTTTGCACCTTCCAACAAAGCGATTAACTCATTTTTTCTTATATTAGAAGGATAATCTATACGCTTTTCTTCAGCTAAATCTTTCAATTCTTTTAAACTTAAATCAGAAAGTTCTTTTTCTTCAGCTTCTATTTTCTCAACAACATCTTTCATAACTTTGTAGTCTTTATCATCTATTTCAAAAACTTGATTTGTGAAATAATATTTATCTTTGTATTTAGTTCCAATAACAGCTTTAACTTTCATATTTCACCTCCAAAAAGCAATATAAGGGACTTTATCGTCCCCTTATCACTAATAGCTTATTATTGCCCATTTGTCCATCGTTTCAGCACTTGGAAGTCCAATCATGGATACAATCGTCTTGACGTTCACAGGAGACTCTCTCTTATACTGTACTGAAACAGCTATACCTTCATCAACGAGTTCAACTTGTGAATCGACTTTGCCCATGAGATCGGCTTCTTCTGGAGTAGTTCCATAATAGAAGTTTCCGAGATCTCCTTCAGGTATCAAAGTCATTCTGGAATCAGGATAGAATTTGCCAGTAGCGTGTCTCTTGTTGTAAATAGCGATTGATAATCCGAGCTCGTTCAGCATAAATTCAGACAAGTTATTTGTACTTGGATACAATTGCATTGACGATAAAGCAGTTCTGATTTTCTCATTTTGTAAAATATCGTTGAATGTTTTTTGAGTACAAATAGCTCTCGTTGGTCTTTCTCCCGTATCTTCTTCAACCTTATCCTGCATTGTTCTTATATCTTCTAACGGATTTGAGTTCGCAAAGTCCGTCCATGCAGCTGTTCCAGTGAGCCTAAGTTTATGGCTTGTATCAAAGCTATAATCATAACTTATCGGAGATCCTTCAAAATTCATTGTTATAGTTCCATATGCCAATAGCTGCATAATCATTCTTTCTTTTGTAACATATGCAGATCTTAGCAAAGACGTTGCATCGTCGTATATTCTATTTACAACAGCATCGATCAAAACTTGATTCCCAGTATCCAAAACTTTTAATAACTCTTGCCTGTCTTTTTCACCAATCATCAAACCTTCACGGAAGAACGGCATTTCACTCTCAATTTTTGTTAAGCCCTGTCTTTCTCTCATTGGAACTTCTGAGTCAAACGCTGAAGCTTTCAAAGAAACGGGAAGTCCAGAGTTGCCTTTGAGAAATGCAAGAGTTAATCCAAGTTGCTTAACTGATGGAAATAAAGCAAATCCCAAATAATCAACGTTATCATAACCAGCGTTAATCCAATAGTCTTTTATATATCTCGGAGTTACTAAATCAAATATAGTTGCCATCTTATACTACCTCCTTAGCTTCTGCTACAAATGTAATGCCTTTCAAAGCTGCAATAGCCTCTGTGCATGGAACCTCTGGGAGTCTATCCAATAGTACAAATCCATGAATAATCATTGATCCAGTTGCGGGTCCATGGGTAACGTCGACGTCGTATAGCAAAACGCCCTCAGCCTCAGCTCCATTTCCATCCGCACCTGTAGTGTTCTTCTTTGTAACTGGCTCTCCACGATTTGTTAAAACGGGAACTGTAGAGCCTCCTACAATAGTACCTGCTGGAACTATTTTCTTTCCATCTGAATTTGCAACAACTCCATCATCAGATACTAAAACGTTTATCGCTACTTTGTGATCGCAAAGCAATATCTGCTTTGTGTTTGAATATTCTGTTTCTGCATAAAAACTCATTATGATACGCCTCCTCTAAAGTATTTTTTCAATATATTCTCTGTTTCTTTTGTTTTTTGTTTCTTTTTCGCCAAACGTTCTCCAATCGACTCTTTCTTTTCTTCATTGTTTTTTGTTCTATACGTAGTTGTACTTGTTTTTTGTTTATTTTCTTGATCCTTCTCTGAGTAGATATTGAAGTCTTGAATAACTTCATCAATCTTTTTCTCAACTTCATCGAGTTCTTTTATCTCATCTTTTTTCAAATACTTCATAACTTTTTCAGCTTGCTCTTCTGTAAGCCCTTTTTTCAAAATAATAACTTCGATTTTATGATTTAATCTTTCCTGAAATAGTTCCTGTTCTTTTTGCTGTTCAATTTCTTTTCTTTTTTCTTCAAAATATTTTTTTATTTCGTCTTTTTCTTTTTCTTTGAATATTTTTTCTTCTTCTTCTTTTTCTTTCTTTAGTTTTTCTTCTTCTGCTTTCTTTTTCTCTTCATATTCTTTTATTAGTCTCTCGACTTCATCTTTGCTAAATCTCTTCTCTTCTTTCATACTTGTTTTACTTGTCTCATTTGAATTTTCTAATTTACTCTGATTATCATCTCCCTTATTTGCATTTTCTGAATTTTCATTCTCGGCAAACATTTGCAAATCATATTTTAAATCCATTTTTCAACCTCCTAACTTTTTCTATATTCATTTTCAATCCATTTTTCAACAGGCGATAAAATCATCGTTATATTGCATAAACAATTCGGATGAGCACTTAATCCGTTATGTGGAACTGCGTTTTTTGGATATACACCAGCTCCCAATCCGTACAAATCCTGACTCGCATATGTTTCGCAATTACATGGCTCTTTATGACTTCGTGACAAATTCCATTTCACATTTTCCACAAAATCTAATTGATCCATCTTTTCTTTATAACTTCCTTTCCAAGCATTGTTTATCTCTGTTCTCGCTACTCTCATTGCGTTATAATGAAGTGTTTTCTTTACATAGTTATCGATTAGACTTGAAGCTAAGTTTTTATTATCTAATAAATCAATTTGTTTTTGTAAATATTTTGGAATTCTAACTATTTGCTCGTTTGCTTCTTGAATTTGTCTCGCAGTATTTAAAGCTGAGTTTCCTAATCTAAGATTTAAAGCTATTTGATTTTGTATCTTTTGAGCTGACTCGTTCGCATACTTCCAAACTCTATCAGACAAAGATAATCTATCGTTATAATATTTTCTTGTATACCACTTTGAGGCAAATTCATTAACTATTATAGCACTTCTCCATTTATCTCCAACTTTTTTAAGCAAGTTATTGTAATTAAATTTGTATTCTGTTCTTTTATATCTAAACTGTTTTGGAAGTAGTCTTTTCAATTCTCTTTGAAATGAATCTAAAACTTCTTTATCAACATCATTCAAATAATCTAAAAACAATTTTTCTGTGCCTAATCCCCAACTCTCCGCTATCTTTGTTAATTCTTTCCTAAAATCGTTCGGAAAAATAATCTGTGGATTAATCGTACCTCTAACTTCAAAACTGCTGTTTAAGATTAATTTTCTAATTTCGTTTTCCATCGGTATTTCAACATATTTTGTATAAGCTTTCTCAAAGTTATCAATGAATTCTTTTTCTCTCTGTATATCCATTTTTTAAAACTCCCTATTATTGTACTTCTTGTCTCATACGAATGTCAAGTTGATCTATATCGTTTCTCAAAGACTCTTTTATTCTTGTCAATAACTCTTCACTCCAGCCCTTCAATTCAGCTATTTGCTCAATTGCTATCTCATTTGAAATTAATCCACTTTGATACAATGTTATCGTTTCTGTTATTTCCTCTTTCTGATTTTGAGGAATAATATCATATACTTCAACTTCTATTTGAGTTTGCAGTCTCAACATTTCTTGAATGTAGTTAAATAATTTTCTTATACCTTTTGCAAAGTTATCTCTGTATAGTTCAATAATTGAAATTAAACTCAATAGTTTCAATGAAATTGCATAGCCACTTTCTCCACTGCCCTGTATTGCTTCTTGTAGTTTTAGCTCGGGATACTGCTCTTTAACTTGCTTTTTAAGCTCTTCAATTTTATCTTTGAGAATACTAACTACATTTCCTTGCATTTCCAAATATTTTATCTCTCCACCTTCTTCAACTTGCAAATGTTCAATTTCGTTGTCTTCAATATCCGATGCTGAACGTTGAATTTTCATTTGCCCCCAAGTTGGAGCGTCTGCGTGTTTTGTGAATATAACTTCCATATCCGCCTCGTATTTGTTTATGAGATCTAGCAAATCAGGCAAGTTTTCAATTCTTGATATAGTCTCCGTTCCACCTTCTTCATCTTTTCCGGAGATCTCAAAAATGGGGAAGATCATATCTTTGTATAGTATCGGCACAGCTTTACTTTCTCCAACTTGCATCCATCGCTTGTTTTCTTTATCAATGAAATATTTTTTTGGCTCAAACGGAGCATCTCTATTGATAGTTGCTTTGATAATATTTCCTTGTGAGTCGTATTCGCAAGCGATTTGATCTGAGGAGTAAATAAAAATAACAGGCTTGTTATTCACAATTTCTATGTCAACAAAAGCCCGATCGTATAGTTGTTCTTTTATTATTTTTGATTTTATGTAGTTCCAGTCTATTTGAGAAGTGATTTCATCTGCTCTAACTTTCACCGAATTTCGTATAAGAGAAACATCTGTATCAATGATAACAGGCACAGGATTGTATATTTGTTTTACACGAGGCAAAAGTCCACGGAGATTTTTGTATGTCTCGTCGTATGCTTCACCTTTCGTTAGTTTCTCAAATATAACTCTGTTCATTTTATTAGACGCTCCTTTTTATTTTTATCTTGATATTCCTTGCTGTTTCATCGTATCCCATGAAGTACTCACAAGCATATCTCATAGCGTCCATTGCGTGATCTTTGAATTTCACAGGTTCATCAAGTATATTCCCCTTCGAGTCTTCTTTGTATTTGTAGTTTTTAATCTCGTCTATTGTGTTTACGCAACTTTCGTGAATGTAAATCTTCTTTCTTTTTAGCAAGTCTATTCCATTTGCAACTTTTTGCTTTGCTTTCTTTGCAGCTCGGATATTAAAACCTGCTCGTTCTATTTCTTTTATTCGATCTGGCTCTGTATCAGAATATATTTCATCATATCTATTGTCTATAAAATCTTTCAATTTTTCAATTAAATCTTCATTCGTCAAATGAGTTTCATATAGCTCATCAAGAATATAGATATCATCATCTTTTATTCCGACTTTTAAGCATGCAGTCGGATTGTTATATCCAAAGTCAAGCCCGTAAACTATCTCATCGAATTTTGCAGGTACATCTTTTACAATTACATAATTATTATACACCTTATTTTTAAGTTCTGCAACTTCTCCGAGTGCATATATTTGATAAAAGCTCAAGTCTTGATTTGCTAAGTCTTCCAACGTTTTAACATAATCATCATCAAGAAATCTAATATTGTCTTTGTATGTAGTATGCAAAATTCCAGTATCTTCTTGTTTATGCTTTAGAAAGTAGTCTGTAGTCCATGAAGAAACAGGATTGAATGTTAGAAACATCTGATTTCGTTGACCGGCGTTTGCTCTTCTAAGCCTTAGTCTCAACTGTAAAAAATCATCCATAGAGAACTCAGTTGCCTCTTCCATCCAAATATAATTGAACTCTGACGATTTAATCTTTTCTGAGTCATCCATCCCTCTGAATAAGATCTCGCTTCCGTTTGCTAGTGTAATAAGTTGCTCTGATTTTTTCTCTTCATACTTGACACCAAATTTGCTAAGCCATTCTAACACAAGGCTATAAGCTGTCTGCTTCAGAGATGGATTGTATTTTCTTGTCACTAAAAGACGTTTGTTTTTATATCTCAATAATTTATTGACAATCAAAAATTGTGAGACTGTATATGATTTTCCACTTCCAGCCCCGCCATATACAACGTATATTTTATAGTTTGTGTTTTTCAAAAACTCATATATTTTTCTATTCGCTTGTATCTTTATTTCTGCTGTTTTTGCTGTCTCTAACACTTGCGTCAACCTCTTCTATTACTATCTTTATGCCGTTTTCTCCCTCCACCTCAATTGATTTCTTTTCGCCAAATTCGTTTGGCCAAAACATCGCTAAAGCTTCTTTGTACATATGCCAGTCATCTTTTCCAGTTTCCAGCATGCCTTTTTGAAGCTTCTGTATAGCTCTGCTTTCAGCTTTGTTTATGTCGTCATAGAATTCTTTATATTTTCCACTTTTAGCCTGTTTACCTTTTTTAAGCCATTCCCAATATGTTGATTTAGCTATTCCTAAAGTCCCATATATAATTTCTTTTTTTACTCCTGTTTCAACTAACTTAACGGCAAGATCATGTATTTCTTTTGTTAACTTCGGTCTTGCCATATTTCTTACCTCCTTATTTACAATTAAATTATATTTTTGTTTCTAAACGTTCGAAATGTCTATATGCAATTTATCCAACTTATGCAATTGTATATTTTGTATCTTAATGTATAATATTCACTCAATTTCTTATTTCTTATACAATTATATCACATTTTTTTGCAAATGCAAGTATTATTTGAACCTCTCCCACTTACGCTTCGCTAAGAAGTGGGAGATTCTTGAGAAGTTTGGTAGATTACACTACCCTTATTCTCAAAGGGTGGTTCAAACACCCATTATCCCTCGCAACTTGTATTGCTCTGGGAATGCCTTTGATATATTTTCTTAATATATTCAATGCCCCATTTACGTCAGCATTAATTAACATACCATTGTTTGTTTTAAAAAGACCTCTCGTTATTCTTCTTGACTTATTGTAATTAGCTTTATTTATTTCTTCTAAATCTATTGCACTACACCCACTTGTATAAGATTCATTAATCATTACTACCTTTAACCCTACCAACTCTGCCTTATATTTTATTTTATTGACTAATTCTTGTTGTGGTATTTGCACAAAACTCTTAGCGAAATTCTCTTGTTTAATTCCTCTAATATCACCTATAACTATTGTATTACAATTCATTGTAAGTGCTAATTCTACTATTTTTTTACTTATTTTGTGTAATTTATCTTTAATATAATCATTTCTTTTCTTTTGTAATTTTATTATTTTCTTTGTTCTTTTAAAATTTTTGCTATCATTACATTGTTTCATAGCAATAGAAGTTAATCTTGCTATTTCTTTATTGTAATAAGCATTTTTACTTTTTAAATGCTTACCACTAAAAATAATACATTGTTCATTATCTTTAAATACACAAGTTGCAAGATTATCTAATCCTAAATCAATTGCCATTACATTATCACCAGTTACTTTATTTATAATTTCATTTTCCCATATTATTAGTAAATACCATCTTTTAGAAGAATTATTCCATTGTAATTTAATTTGATTAATCCTCGATAAATTCACAGGTATTTTGATATTCTTCATGTCAAAATTTAAACTTTGAACCTGAAACTTATCTTGTATTGCCTTTGATAATGATAGCTTTAATATACCATTTTTATACCTTATCCCTGCTGTTGTAAATATTATCTCGTTCTTTTTATTATTTGTATTCTTAAACTTTGGTGGTTTAGGCAATCCTAAATATTTATTTGGGTTTTTCTTATAATCTTTTATTGAAGCAAAATAAGATTTCCAATCCTGTTCTAACATCTTCAAACACCATTGATAAGTGTGCGAATGTAGAAATTGTGTATGATAATTTTGCTTATATAACTTTTCAGTTTCATAATAGTTTTTAAAACCATTTTCTCTATTTTCATAGTTTACTATGTTATATAGCTTTGTTGTATGATATGATAATTCTTCTATAATATTTTGTTGTAATTGATTTAATTTAGGATAGTATTTAAAACTTACTTTCACATTTTCACCTCCTTTTAGTTTTATTATATCATAATGTTATCACCTTGTCAACTATGTTTTTTTATGATATAATATATTTGGGGGTGATAATATGGCTATTTCAAAGGATAATACAAGGACTCTTATTACTATTCCAAAAGAGTTAAAAAAACAACTAGAAGAAATTGCTAAGCAAGATAATAGAAGTTTTAATAATTTAGTGGTCAAAATTCTAAAAGACTATGTTAGCAATTCATCTCCCACCTAAAGAGGTGGGAGTCTTCTTGCTTGTTTTCTGATAAAAAAAGAAGAGATTTTTACATCTCTTCTCTTTTATAGTTGTTTATTTTAGTTTTTTCTCTTGAGCCCATATAGAATAACACACTGCTATTCTTTGCTCTTGAGTTTTAAATTCTTTATTGATATTTGGATCTCGTAAACATCTTGAAATAAACTCTTTTTTGCTTTCCTTCGGTCTCGGCTTTGGTAAAGGCATACTTTCACCTCCCAGTTATTCACTCATTGATGCTATTATCGCAGTTTTAAGTTCATCGATATATTTATAAGCCATTTGCAACTCTGTTATTTCTTTTTTCAATTCATAGTCTAACTCTTTTGAATAAAAATACGTTCTCATAAGTTCAAGCTCCTTGAATTTATATTTTAGTTTATCGTTTATAAGTTGTAAAATCAAATCTAATATTTTTATTTCCTCTCTCATTTTCCTACCTCCTCAAATATTTTTGCTAGTTCATTGTATTTTTTAAATAGCTTGCTAAAATTCGTGCTTTCTAACGCATCCCCTCCCAAACTAATATTGTAATCATCTACATAAATCATAACTTCATGAATTGTGAAATCGCATCTCTCTACTAACGTATCCAATTCAATTGTAAAACAAAATAAGTATTCATTGATTTCGTTTTTGATAAATAAGTGTAATAGTAAATCTCCATAAAATTCCATACTATCACTGTCAAACTCAACTCTCCAATTTTCCGGTATTTCTATTCCTTGAAAAAACTTTTCCATATTTGCTATATGATTCTTTATTATATCTTTAGAATTATAATTCCTTCTAACTTCCCTCTCGAATATCTCCCATTCTCCATTTTCTTTAACAATCTCAAGTATGTTTTTCATTTTATAACCTCCTCAATTAATTTCTTAAATTCTTCACGTTTTGATATAAGTTTAGTAAAATCAATTTTTCCTTTGTCTCTTTCCGAAGCTTCACTTTCTAACTCAATTTTATAGTTATTTAGATGTATTATTATATCATGAAACAAAAACACAGCTTTATTTTCACGCTCATCAAGTTCGATCCCGAGATAAAGAATATTTTCGTTTTTCTCATTTTCAACAATAAGATCTATAAACATATCGTAGAAAAATAATTCAGTATAATAATTGAATTCAATTTTCCATTCCTCAGGTACTTGTAACTCACTAAGAAATTTCTTCATATCTCTAATATGCTTTCTTTGAGTTTTTTCAGAATGATAATGATGCTCAATCTCTTTCTCTAACTTTTTCCAATTTCCGTTTTCTTTTACTATATCAAACGCATTTTTCATTTCCTCGCCTCCATTATTATTTTTATTTATTTTCTTCAAGAATCTTTTGATAGTCCAAATCATAATTTTCTTTTGATAGTACCAGCCACATGATTGAATATCCAGCTATATCCTTCAATGTATCATCCAACGACTCATTGTTTAGCTCTGAATTGTTTAACACATGATTTTTCAAGCGTTCCAACTTATCCGACAATCTTATCAAAATTCCAAGATTTCCAAAAGTCAATAAGTTTTTAGCTCCATAATCCTTGTTCTTCTTTATTAGCAGCTGCTCAATCTCACTAATAACTGCATGTAAAATTTCTTCAAATTCTTTGTTCTCATTACTTTCCATATTCTCAGCTCCCTTTTTACTCATTTTTTAATTATTTCTTTTACTTTCATATCAATATCCCAATATTTTCCTTCTTCAAAAACCCCGTCCATTACGAAAGTTATATACCCCACATGTCTTACAGGCACTACTGTACCATTTTCCAGATACAACTTTGTTTCATAAAACCAATCTGGTAATTTATTTTCATCATAAAAAGTGTGTTCTTTTAAGAAATTTTCTTCACCTTCGGGTGTAATAGAAAAGCTTTCGAGTTTCTTTTTTAAGGGCGATGAAATAGCCATTGTGCTAATATTCCATTCTTGTACGTAATAACCGTTATTGTCTGTATGCATTTTCCCCGTCATATATTTTATAGGCAGTCTTACTACCCCGACGTCACCCTTGTGTAGTTTCAAGTCTATTCTAGCAGTATTTTTGATACTTTTGCTTTCAATTGCAAAATATACCTGTTCACTTGAATATTGTTCTTTTAAACTTTGTATACTTTTTTCTATATCATCTAATTTCTTTTCCAACTTCTGAAATGCCTTCATAACAGCTCCATATGCAATAATTACCGCTTTTTTAGCAAACATTCTCCTCATCTCCCTTTTTTTATTTTTTAATCTATATCTCTCAATTTATCCATTTCCTTCAACTTTCCATCCAATTCAATATTTTGTAATAGCAATTCTTTATTTTGCTTTTTCAACTTTTCTACTTCTTCAACTAACGCTTTATTACTTTCCATTAGCTTTAAATTTTGCTCTTGATAAAATAGTATATTTTTGTCTGCCTCGTTTAAAATATTTTTCTGATACCGCTCTATTAGTTTTTCTCTGAGATCATTACACAAATCTTGGAAGTATTCTTTTTCTTGACATAAATTTTTATTTTCTTCTAACAGAGCTTTGTTTTTCTCTATAATTTCATGATTAGTCTGTTCTAACTCTTTGATTTCTTCTTCTATTTTTCCATTCTTTGACTTTTCTACCAACTTATCAGCTAACATCTCCGCAAACTCATCTAAAAATTCATTAAAATCTTTGCCATTACTCATTTTTCTCACTCCCCTTTATTATCTTTTCAAACTTGCCACTTAGTTTGTCTACATCGCATAAACTTTCTAAAATAGCTCCAATCTTCTCAAATGCTATTTTGCCATCGTATTTAAACTCATAACTTCCGCCTCCAATATAATTTATCTTGATTTTACAGCTTTTAAATTATGTATTAGTTTATAATCTCCATAAAAAATTATATAATTTTTTAGATCTGATTTTCTGTTAAACTCAATCCAATATTCTCCTGTTCTAAAATCGTTTAAATATTTTTCAATTATAATCCAATCTTCATCGATTGTCTTATAAATCTCTTCTAATCTTTGTTTAATGAATTCTTTTGCTCTTTTGATTTGCATATTGCTCATCATCCCTCAATACCTCCTTATCTCCTTGTAATTTCCTTTTAATAGTTTTTTGAAATTTTCTAAAAATGAGACCGGATGACTATTAAAAAACTCTCTATCCCATTTTTGTTCATTCGTTGGATCTTCAACTAAGTAATAAGGTCTTGACTTTTCAAATCCATATCCTCTCGCTAATTCTGGATAATAATCTAAATATCCTTCTTGACAAGAAAATCCAAATACTATATTTCCATTCTTTTTAAATTCTTGATAATCTTCAAGAGTCAAGCAATTTCGATTAAGAATTCCAACATTAAACAACAATTCTCTTTGTTCTTTAGTAATCGGCATTTCTCCTGTCTCTATTATAGAAGTAATATTTTCAAAATATCCGTTTAAATCGAATTTCTTTAAGTCTTTGATAGGTACTTCTATTTGAAAATATGGATCTCCTCTACATTTCTCTTCTAAGAATTTCATAAATTTTGTTCTTGTCATTCACCTCATCTCCCTTTTAGTTTTTTAACTCCAATCAATTCCTTTTTCTTTTAGTCTCCTCTTCATTCTTTCATTTTCTAATCTGTATCTTTTTCCATTATCCTGCAGATAACTATTTTCATCTAACAATGTATCATTCAACTTTTTCAATCTTTTTATCTCTTTTTCTTGTTCTTGATTTTCTTTCATTAGCTCTAAATTTTGATTTTCGTACTGCATAATTACATCGTTTAATTTTTTCTTTTCTGCTTCCAAAGATTCTATTATTTTGTTATAATGCTCATTTCCATTTTTTAACTCTTCATTCTCTTTTAATAATTTCTTATTCTTTTCTATCAATTCATGATTAGTTTGCTCAAGTTCTTCAATCATTTCTTTATATCTTTTTTGATCTTCTAGCAATTTCATCCTTTCTACACTCAAATATTTTTCTAAATTAAATTCACTCATCGCCATAACCTCCTTTTTTTAATATCTTAACGGGAAATCATCGTCTGAAAGATCTTCTAAATCATCGAATAGTTTATCATCCTCAAATTCACTTATGTCTAATTGCTCTTCTTCTTGTATTTTATCCTCTTTTCCCATGACTTCATTGTATGCTTTGTTACTACTTTCATGATAATCATCTTTTCTCTTTTCAAAATTTCTGACAACATTTGCAATTATCTTCGGTTTGGTACGATTCACTCCGTTTCTATCAGTCCACTTATCTATTTGCAAGTTTCCTTCGATTAATACTAGATAACCTTTGTGAACATAACTTAAAATGTAATCAGCAGTATTTCCAAATGCTACACAGTCAAAGAAGTCTGCTTCGTTCGACTTGTAGTTCCTGTTCACTGCTAACGTGAAATTCACAAATGTTTTCCCTTCACCTGAAACTCTTCTTTCTGGCTCTTTTGTCAACCTACCTGCCATAATAACTTTATTAAAGCTCATACTTTCTCCTCCTCTAAAAATTCAAGTGTATTTTTTCTAAAAATCAAGTTCACAACGCCCGTAGGTCCGTTCCTGTGCTTTGCTATGCTTAGTTCCGTTTGACTGTCATTGCTACTTTGTTCGCCAGTTTGTTCTAAATAATAGCCTTCCCTGTATAAGAACCAGACATTGTCTGCGTTTTGTTCTATTTCCCCGCTGTCCCTAAGATCGGCTAAATTTGGTCTTTTGTTCGTTCTATGTTCTACTTCCCTGTTTAACTGTGCCACTGCCACGACTGCAACGTCAAGTTCCTTAGCCAATATTTTCAAATTTCTACTTATTTCACCCATTTCAATAGCCCTGTTTTTGTACACGCTTTCGGTATTAAGAAGTTGTAAGTAGTCAATATACACTATTTCAATGCCTTTGCTTTTAAGCGTTTTTGCTTCAACAATCATGTCGCTAA
>Ga0182240_100160_pt1 | contig 28660 bp, 24 predicted proteins | sample hydfrates4_PW_90_FD_145594 | JGI IMG/M metagenome (GOLD analysis project Ga0182240, IMG submission 145594) | Subsurface microbial communities from deep shales in Texas, USA - hydraulic fracturing test 4_PW_90 | ecosystem: Environmental > Aquatic > Deep subsurface > Shale gas/oil reservoir >...
CTGGTAACCCACACTATTATCTCATATTGGAAATTGTTTGTCCAGCGGGACTTTGCGAAAAAATTTTCTCCATCTACCGGACTATTCCTTACTAATCTTTAAACTCTAAAGTTGTGCGTCAGTTCTGTCAACAAGTCAGAGCTGACGCATGAAATTGTTTTTAAATCTCGCGGGATCTATAATTGACGTTATTTCAGCTATTGCCTATCGTTTTTCCGAAAATCACAAATTCACCCGCGACCTTACTAAATCAATTTTACTCGTTTAAACATGCCGAGCATCTTAAATTTGTAATGTCCAGTATGGTTTAGCGAAAAAATTTATCTGGATATCTCTTGTAACCCTTGTAAGTTATGCATTTTTAGTTTTGTGCGTCAGCTCTGTAAACAAGTGAAAGATATACAAAAATAACCAAAGATTTTCAAAAATATTGATACTTGACACTTTAAATGTTCATTAATTATTAAACGGGATATCATGGGGCAACATGGGATAAATCGGGTTAAGTCAGATAAAATGGGGATTTACGGTTTTGGTCGGCTTAAGAAATGTTTTTTTATAAGGACATGGTAAATGTTCGCAAAGGCACTTAGTCTTAAATCCAAAACTAAACCTATAACGATAATTTTCGGAGTTTAATTTTATTTACAGATACCAAAATGTAAGTATATGTACGGCGGTTCATATACTGTATGGAATATTTACCCTGGGAGGAACTTGTATTTTCATCTCTTAAAAAGTACTGTCTTGGCTTGTTGTAAGGAACTTTACAAAACCAAAAATTCCTTTCCTTGGAGATACAATTATCAGGGGCTTTAACGAATTTAGGCAAATAATGGTAAGGAACTAAGGAATAAAAGCCAAGGTGGTTTTAACTATGCTAGTTATCTAATTCGAAGCTTCACAACGTTGGGTACCGGTTTTAATATCAGACTAACGGTGATTTACATCATAATTATTATATGTCGTCTGGCATCTCATTAAAATTGAAGCTGATTATCAATCTTTACCCTTCCCAGCAATTTTAGCATGGCCTCAGCCAATACGTTAAGTGGCCACCGTTTTAATGAATCCTCTGTAGAGTTTCATTTCTATTAAAGAGTGTAATTAACGAAAGCCATGGCGGCTGCCATCTTTTTTTTGTCAGGACAATATGCAAAGGGTGTCTTCGGACAATAAAGTCAATTAATAGGGTTTAAATACATTAATGACCGGCAGCTTAAAGCTGCGGGTCATTTTTATGTGCGCCCGGCATGGGCGCAGTCTAACGGGTGAAAGTCCCGAGTGCGGGTAGATAGTGCCAAGCACATAGCCAAAGGCAAGGGTGTCCATCGCGAGGTGGAATCTGAAGGAAGCCGGAGGCAAACTTCTGGTCTGACGAACAGGAATCACATCAGGCACATGTAGACTGGGTAAGGTTGCATAACAAACTAAAGCCCAAAGACTATCCGGAAGCCTACGGTGTAAATGTGGCAGATAGATGGAAGGAAAGACTGCGTTCTTACCCGGGGAGGTCTCATGGACGTGAGAAGATGAATTTCAAATCACGGTTGAAACAAGATTTATCATGAGAAGTCAGCAGACGCCATAGTACCCGGTGACGTCGACGTCACCAGGGAAGGGCTGAACCTTAGGAGGTGATAGTAAATGAATGTTACCAAGGAAGGAGTGAAGTGCAGCCAACTCCCAGCAGGCGATAGCCGTATGGAAGGCTCACCGCAAAAGAATAGTGCGGAACACGAAGGATATGCGGGAGCGCACAGTCCTTTGAGGATAACTGAAAACAACATCACCAATGCAAACATGTCGAAGGAAAGACTGCTAGAAGAAATTGTGGACAGAAACAACATGAACAAAGCCTATAAGAAAGTTAAGTCCAACAAAGGTGCTCACGGAGTCGATGGGATGGGAGTAAATGAACTTCTGCAATATCTCAAAGAAAACGGAGCCCAACTCAGGCAGTCAATCCTGGACGGTAAATACCGCCCTAATCCCGTCAGAAGGGTAGAAATACCCAAAGAGAACGGTAAGAAAAGGAAACTAGGAATACCTACAGTGGTTGACCGGGTAGTACAACAGGCAATAGCCCAAGTACTAACCCCGATATTCGAAAAGCAGTTTTCGGACAATAGCTACGGATTCCGGCCCGGACGGAGTGCTCATGATGCGATCAGAAAATGCCAAGACACCATAAGTGAAGGATACAAATATGTGGTGGACATGGACCTGGAGAAATACTTTGATACAGTTAACCAAAGTAAAATGGTAGAAGTATTATCCAGGACGATAAAAGATGGGCGTGTAATATCGCTAATCCATAAATATCTGAGAGCTGGAGTAATAATTAAGCACAAGTTCGAAGAAACGGAAGTCGGCGTGCCGCAGGGTGGCCCTTTAAGTCCGATTCTTAGCAACATCATGCTGAACGAACTGGACAAAGAACTTGAAAGAAGGGGACACAGGTTCGTCCGCTACGCGGACGACCTAATAGTTTTCTGTAAAAGCCGCAGGAGTGCAAAACGCACATACGAAAACATACTACCTTATATCGAGAAGCAACTATTTCTTAAAGTGAATAGAGAGAAAACGGCAGTTGACTACGTAGGTAAAGTGAAATTCCTTGGGTTTGCATTTTACCGGTATAAAGGCAAAGCGAGAGTCAGAATTCACCCGAAATCCGTTGCAAAGATGAGAAATAAAGTGAGAGAACTTACTTCCAGGAGCAACGGAATGGGCAACGAAGTCAGAGCAATGAAGCTTAGACGCTATATTATGGGGTGGGTCAACTACTTCAAGATAGCTGACATGAAGAACTTGCTGTCCCAAACGGATGAATGGATGCGAAGGCGTGTCCGTATGATTTTCTGGAAACTGTGGAAACGAGTGAGGACAAGATTTAAAATGCTCAAATCACTCGGAGTCCACGAACAGAAAGCATGGGAATACGCAAACACAAGGAAAGGCTACTGGAGAACCTCCAATAGCCCAATTTTATCCAAAACCCTAAGAAATAATGTAATTAAAGGGCTTGGGTTCCTATTCTTTTCAGAGTATTATCGACAAGTTACAGCGTAAACTAAGGAACCGCCGTGTACCGAACGGTACGCACGGTGGTGTGGGAGGTCGGCTACTCAAATAATGAGTAGCCTCCTACCCGATTTATTTAAGATGTATTATTTTTAATCACTCAAGTATTACATTGTTTACGTTTTCAAAATACGAGAGCAAGTCTTTAATTATTTTTTTCTGTTTAGGTGTAAGTTTTGATATGTCTAAGTAAAGATCAGATTCGCCATTACGTGATCTTTTAGATTTATTACTACTCTCAAATAAAATGTTTTGTGGATAAACGTATCCTTTCTTAGATTGATCTATATTAAATAACAATAAATCAGTCGAGACGTTTAGTGTAATGGATAATAAACGTAAAGTATCTGACGTTATGTTCGTTTTTCCTAGCTCGATATCGTTATATGTTGTTCTACCGATGCCAAGTTGTTGAGCTACGTTTTGTTGGGTTAATTTTATTTCTTTTCGATATATTTTCAGATTTCTAGCAAAAATGGTATGAATGCTTTCCGTTATTTCATCAGGAATTATTGGTCTAAAATTTTGATTTTTTTCTAGCACCCTAAAATAACACTCTTGAATGAAGTCCTCTCTGGGTTCGTCTCCAATGCCCAGCACTAACCAATCCGAATATACATTAAAGATTAAGCAGAGAGACGAAATGGTTCGAAGTGTTGGAAAAGCGTTACTGTTTTCTATGTGACTGAGATTGCTCCGCGACATCCCCAGAAAACTTGCTAACCCCTCCTGTCCCAAGTTAACACTCTGTCTAAGGACTATAATTCTTAAACCGATATTGGACATTCTTATTTCTTCTTTAGTTTGCATAAGCACTTCCTCCCAGTGATTAATTCCGTCAAAAGTGAATAAAATCGTTATTTATCATTGACGTGACGGTTTAAGTATCATATACTTTTGATATACATTCCTATCAATTTAGTTGCTATCATAACACAAATACAAAAAAAACGGTATCAGTAAATTTTGTCGATATTATTCACGTCAGGTGGGGAGGTGGTGATACTGAATTCAAGATCAATAAATAATAGCGATTTTAGAAAGATTGTAAAAAAAAGGCTAATCGACCTTAACATGTACCAAGTCGACTTGGCAAAAAAAATCAACATGAATCCAAAGTATCTTAATTTTATACTTCAGGGGCGCCGGTCACCGGGTAAATATAAAAGTGTCATATTAAGCGCAATTGGCTTAGGAAGTAAAGAAGTAATCTCTAAAAAGGAGGGTTAGGCGAGATGTGGTTAAGTGTTAAGGAAGCTTCAGAATTATTAGATATTACTGACAGAGCAGTAAGGAAGCATATTGACAATGGTAGATTTAAGGTTAAGAAAATTAAAGGCAAGCACGGCGGCCGTGGCGGCAAGTCTTATAAAATACACATCTCCTCTCTCCCTCCTGAAGCGCGAATGAAGTACTTGGATAAATTCAGAAGTGAAACAGATAATGAGTTGAGCCAAAATAAATCAATTCCATATTTTGAAGATGCGTCGAATGCTTCACAACAATTAAACGAATACATAAACAAATATGGGACTGACGCAGTCGATAAAGCAATTCAAGTTGAGGCGGCAATACAAGATATAGGGGCTTCCGAAAATCGAAAGGAAATCGGAACAAAAACTAAGTATTGGGCAGCCCAATTTGGGGTTACTGAAAAGACTATAAGGTATTGGAGAAGGAAGTACTCTTCTGATGGTTTTATTGGTTTACTCCGGAGGAACAGGCAAGACAAAGGGAGCCGCAAAAACACCTGTGAAGCAGCTGCTGATAGGCTAAAATATGTATATTTATCCGGTAACCAGCCAACCATTAGAGAGGCACATAGACAAGTTATGAGGGAGGTGAAAGATACTAGCTCAGAAACTTGTAATGTATGTTATTATTTCGAATCCTGTGACGATGAAGAAAAGATTGGCTGGAAAATTGGTTCTTATAAAACAGCAACCCGCATACTTGATGAATTAGAATTTGGGGAAAAAGAACTTTACCGTAGTGGATTACAAAAGTGTAGAGCCAACGCAATGCCCAAAGGACGAGTTGACTTTACAAAATATTTGGTTAATGAGCGGTGGGTGTCAGACCACCATGATTGTGATTTTTATTGTATTGATGAAAGAGGTTACCTTGCAAAACCACAATTAACAATTTGGCAAGATTCAAGGTCAAGGGTCGTAACTGGGTTAGCTTTAAGTTTCCAAGGTAATGCGAAAGTGATAGGCCTTGCCTTTGCTCATGGTATGCTGCCGAAGCCCAACTCCCCCATCAAAGGCTTTCCTAAAGAGGCACTAATGGATAATGGTAAAGATTACAGATCGCATTATTTAGGAAGGTCCGAAAAGTTTACAGGGAAGAGGGAGTTTTCGAGTGAAATGCGTGGCCTGTTTTCTACCCTAGGTATCGAACCTCATTATTGTAAGCCTTATAGTCCATGGGGGAAGATTAACGAAAGCTTTTTTAGAACATTTAAAATGCAATTTTCCGTGCATATGCCTGGATATACCGGGGGAACTCCTGAAGCAAGGCCGGAGAATCATGAAAAGGAATTGAAAAAGCTCCAGGCTAAGGGGATGGTTCCAACCTTAACAGAGGCTTTTAATAAAATAATTGATTGGATAAATAATGAGTATCATGTCACAGAACACAGTGAATTAGGCGACACTCCACTAAACGTATATTTAACGGCCCCAAGGTATGAGGGCGGAATTGTATCAAAAGAAGTAGCAGCTGTTCTACTGTACGATAAAGTGGAACGAACTGTTAGGCGTGACGGTATTTATTTTAATAATAACCTTTACAAGAGTCGCGAGTTATATGAAATGCAAGGAAAGAAGGTAGTAGTAAAATATGATCCCTTTGATCTGGATGAAGTTATTATAGAGTCTAAAGGGAAAGTTATATGCCTAGCGGAGCGTTACACCCCCATGAGAACTCAGGAAGATGTTGAGAATAATGCAAAAGAACAGGCCTATTACATGGGGCGTTTGAAGGACAAATATAAGAACTACAAACAAGGCTTCACTCCAACTAAACGCAAAAAATCAAAAGAGATTGTCACTGGAGAGGTGTTGGACAGGCCTGGAGAAGATGATGTTGTTCGTGTCACCGGCATTGAACAGGCAGCCAAGAAACGGAACAAGAAAAGCTCTTCGAAGAAAAAGACAGCAGAACCAAATACGCAAGGGTCTTTAGCGCATCAATGGTACGAAGAGGCGTTTAATGAATTTAAGAACCAAGCAGGGGAAAATTAAGGAGGGAACTATCTTGAAGCGAAAAGCTTCCAACTCGCCAGAACTATCTGTAATAAAACGTGAGCAAAGTATTGGAGAGAAAAACAGCACCGGTAGTTACTCGATTGACTTGGGTACTTGGGAAACCCAGGACTTCATTCAATCAATCGGTATGTGTTACCGGTGCCGCCAGGAAAATGTTATGGGGCTTTTAATAGGCCCACCCGGTTCAGGTAAGACCGTTACCATTAATTCCTTAAATGAAAAATTTGAAGATATTTTAATTATTACAGCGCGAGTCACAATGACAGTCAAGGATTTTCTTGATGCAATAGCACAGGCGATTAACATTACTGTTTACGGCAGTAATAATAAACGCTTTGAACAAATTGCAGAAACCCTTAAAAAACAAAAGTTAACCCTTGTGATTGATGAAACAGAGAACCTTATAAAATCAAGTATATCAAAGATTGAAATAGCCCGTCAATTGCACGATATTACCGGAATAGGTATTATTTTCTGTGGCACCCCTAGACTTGAGGAATTGATCATTCGCGGTCCTAACGGTCGTGATAATTTGGCCCAGTTATATAGCAGAATGCTTTATCGTTATGAATTACAAGGTTTAAAAAGTAAAGAAGTTACGAAATTTCTCACAGATTTTAATCTCAACAAGGAATCTATTAATGAATTAAAGGCAATTGCCATGAGCACTAACCGTGGAGGAATAAGAGTGTTCACTAATGTTTTAGGAAGGTGCTTAGCCATATCCCAAGCGAAAGGTCAACCGGTAACTAAAGAATTGATCAGGGAAGTTATAAATATGATGATTGTTTGATAATTTATTCAGGGGGTGCTTACTATGGCCAGCATCACCAAGAAGCAAATTGCAAAGACATGGGCCTTAACAAGGGAATTAAAATGGAGCGAGGATTTACTTTATTGCGCTGTTTATCGAATTTCCGGTGGTAAGAGTATTTCGGGCTTGACTAAGCAGCAAGGAATAGAGCTTATTGATTATTTGATTTCACAGAAACAGAATACTAAATACCGGCCGGGCATGGCTACACAAAAGCAAATATGGTTAATAAATAAGTTGGCGGATGAATTGGGATGGAGTTCAACACCTAAAAGACTGCAAAGATTCATAAGAAAATATGCAAAGGTTGATAACCCTAATTGGTTAACTGTCCGCATGGCTTCGAATATTATAGAGGCTTTAAAGGCAATGGTTAAAAGACATAATGAAGGTCAGGAGGGGCATGATGGAGGAACTACAACAGCAAATTAGTGAGATGTTTTATCAAAGGGCTATCGGATTGTATGACTATAGAAGTGAGGAATTAGAAGAAGTCCAGCAAGCTATTGAAAGACTTCATGCGGCGATTCAGAACCTGCTTCCCGAAAAGAAACAAGGACTTGTTATGGATTTGGACGAATATTATACTGACAGGGATAATATAATGCAAGATCAGGCATATAGGCGCGGTCTTTATGATGGAATTAAACTAGCCAAAGGTTTTCGAGCAATGGGATTGGATTTGAGGCTAGTTTTAAAGGAATTTGATGAAAATCCCGTAGATAAAAAACAATAAGTGTAATGAACCAGCTTCTTAGCTGGTTCATTATCGTTTTAAGAGGGTGGATTAATTTCCACAATGTTGCCCGTTACGTTATAGATCACGTAAGATGTAACGCTCATGTGAAAAAAGATTAAATTTTGATTGACTTATGGAATGATGTTTGATTGAGAGGCTTCAAAATTGATTTTAAGAGGATGTAGGTGCTAGGTGGTGGACTTGTATTCATGATTAATAAGTAACGCAAAATAACGCACTTTTTGCACGAATTAACGCTATTGTATTTGATAGTAACGGGGTTAATAATGAAAAGGTTATCAGGAGGTGTTCAATCTGTTAAAAGAATTGATTTTAGGAGGTGACCAGGTGGGTAATGTCCCAGAGGAAATTCAGATTTTGCCATATGGCCATGTAGCAAGCAAAAAGGGTAACTTTATTGCGGACGAAACAGCTTATGAAGATATTCTATTAAATTTTAATAAGGAAAGAAATGACATTGTAATAGATTATGAGCACCAAACACTGTCCGGGAAAGAGGCCCCCGCTGCGGGATGGATAAAAGAGCTGATAGATAAGGGAAAGGACGGGCTTTGGGCAAAAGTAGAGTGGACTTCCAAAGCCAGAGAATACCTAACTAATAAAGAATATAGGTACCTCTCCCCTGTAATATGGGTAAGGAAATCAGATGGACGGGCAGTAGTAATACATTCTGCTGCACTTACAAATACGCCAGCTGTTGACGGAATGATGCCCATAGCGAACAAGGTGAACCTTTTCGAGGAAGGTGCCAAAACCGGATTAGATAATATGCAGCGTGGTATCAACCGATTACTTGGTTTGTCAGATGAAAGTTTCCTTAGTTTCTATGCTGCCGCTCACAAAAAGCCATCTTTTGAAACAGAACCTCAATCAAATACTGATACTCAATTAAAAGTAAATAAATTACTTGGTCTATCTGACGCGGACCTTCAAAATCAAGAAGAAGATGCAAGCAGTATAAGAGGCTTTGTAGATTCCAGAAGTATAGATGATAGAGTTTTTAAATTACTGGGCTTAAAAGAGCAAGAGTAAAACAATTAATAAAATGCTAAGGAGAGTGAAATGCTGTGAAGGAAAAACAAATGGTGCAGAAATTGTGGGAAAGAGAAATGCAAGCAGAGATTGAAAACCGTGAGGATGCCATCAATAAGACATCTTGCGAAATTAAAAAGCTGACAAAAGAGCGGGATGAATGTAAAGGTGTCCTCATGACTGCTGGAGAGTCATTAGAGGTTCAGCGAAAGGCTACTGCATTATCACATGAAATAAATGCACTAAATGAAAAGAAAAAAGTCTTGGAGCAGGAGCTAATCAATATCAGGAAAAAGCAGGAACTTAATTATATTCCAAGTGTTAAGCTGCATGAAATACAGCAACTTAAGGATAGTATTAAAAACAGCCTGGGTTTAGTTAGAAATCAATTAGAAGCGGCCCAAAAAGAAAGGTCTAAAGTAGTAAAAGAGCTGAACGATATTGAGGAAAAGCGTGACATAGCTGAAGAATATAATGGAAATGTTAGTAATTTTGATGAACCCCTGCAGGATGCAAAGTCTAGACTGGAAAAGGTTGATGCGGACATAGCAAAGCTATTAAAAAAAGCTGATATTATTGAAAAAGCTAGTGATGCAAGGTATGTCATCAATAAGAATATTAAAATGGATACACCAGGCTATCAACTAAATCGATTAATAAAAGAGCTTTACCAAGAAACAGAAGGCTTTTGTAAGGATGCACAACATCAACGGGATAAGCAGTTTAGACAAATTAATAATATATTACAGGACTTCTTTTCAGCACTAACAGAACTCGGGAAGATTGAAGCTAAAGTGAATTTAAGGTTAAAAGAAATTGAAGAGGCTGGACAAGATTCATCTCAATTAAAGGCTTTAAAAGAAGTTATCACGTTTAACGGGAATGGAGATTGGTTGATTGACTATTACAAGATTATTTCAGCATTTAATCAAGGCAAAGAACTAGGGGTTTAATAAAAAAATTGGAGGTCATGCTATGTCTCGACCTTGTTCAAAGCTTATCAAAGAGGCTCTGGATAATCTTACGGTCAAAGAATTGCCCCCTCCTTACGACGAATTTGCAACAATGTTTGGAATGGAAACAGCTATAAGAATGGCTGAAAGAGTTGGTGGTTCAAATGTCTACTTCCCTAAAATAGAAAAACTAACTAAAGTGATCAGAGACGAGTTATTAGTAAAAGAGTTCAATAGTTCGAATTTTAGGGAGTTAGCCCAAAAGTACGGGCTAACAGAAGTTTGGGTGAGAAAAATTATCTCTAAACAAAAAACATAGTACTCTCACTATGGAGGTTAATTATTGTGGAGGCATTATATAATCTAGCTGTTACCGTCAGTGCAATAGACAGATTTACTGGCCCCGTAAGGCGTATGGCAAATAACCTCAATAATTTCCAACAACAAATAAATAGGTCTACAGCAATGATAGACTTCGGCAACCGCATGGCAGTTTCCGGGGCAATGATACAAGGCGCGGCGGACCAGGTTAATGGGGCTTTATTCGGTCTGTTGGGGCCAACCGTGGAAAACCAAAGGGCTCTTGGTGAGCTGGCTTCAGTGGGTGTTCAGGATCTGGAGGCAATTAGTGAAGCCGCCGGTGATTTTGCCGGAGTATGGTCCGGCACAACGGAAGCACAATTTATTTCTTCTGCATACGACATAAAGTCCGGTATTTCGTCCCTGACCGATGCAGCAGTCGGTGATTTTACTAAAATGGCTGCATTGACCGCTAAAGCAACCAAGGATACCACTGCTAATATGACCAGCCTATTCGCTACCGGCTACGGCATATATAAGGATATGTACAGCGATATGAGTGATATGCAGTTCGGCGAAATGTTCAGCGCCGGGATAGCGGCTAGTGTGCAAAGTTTTAAAACCACTGGCTCTCAAATGTCCCAGTCGCTCACCACCTTAGGGGCGGCTGCAACCTCTGCACAGCGGCCATTCGAGGAGCAGTTAGCCGTACTTGGCATGCTGCAAGCAACCATGCCCGGAAGTGAAGCAGGAACAAAATATAAATCATTCATCCAATCAGCAGCCAAGGCAGGAGAAGCACTGGGGTTAACCTTTGTCGATAGCAATAATCAGCTCTTAGGAATGAGCGATATATTGGATCGCCTGCGAAGTAAGTACGGAGAAACGCTGGACGCTATGGAAAAGCAGCAAATACAGAAAGCGTTCGGAACCGAGGAGGCGGTAGCCCTGATAGATCTTCTGTATGGAAAAGTAGGGGATCTGAGGGGCAATGTAGATCAACTGGGCATGTCTATGCGAGACGGGATTGCCTTTACTGAGCAGATGGCCGCCACAATGAATAATGACCTGGGGGCAGAGTTGGAGGTAATAGGCCAAAATATAAGTGCTTTAAAGAGCGGCATGGGAGATGAGCTGGCCCCGCTAATAAAGTTAATGACTCCCAGGGTAAAGAATTGGGTACAAGGATTTCAAGATCTATCCGAGGCCCACCCCACGCTGGTGCGCAGCATACTTTTATTAACCGCTTTGAGTGGTGCAGCCCTGGCAATAACAGCTCCCATTTTAGCTATTGGGTCCGCTGTAATTATGATGGCTGGTTATGTGATATGGGGTTTAGGACAAATAAGTTATGCCTGGTTATGGATGCGAATAGGGGCTCTTTATGCAATTGAATTTATTAGACGTGGTATTACCCTTATTCGGTTGCAAGTAATAAGCTTGTTACCTAAAATACTAGCCCTAGCCGCAAGGTTAAAGCAGTTTTCTTTAACCGCAGCCGTATACGCTCGAGTGGCATTACAACGAATTGTTCTCGGCATGGCCGCACTGGGACGCGCCGCGATCCGCGCGGCGGTTACATACCTGCCGCCCTTAATCGCGGCAGTATGGTCCTTTACCTCGGCCCTGCTGGCAAACCCTATCACCTGGATAGTACTCGGTATTATCGCCCTGGGTGCCGCACTTTACCTGCTGTGGCGTAACTGGGACGCGGTAACGGCTTTTCTCAGTAGTAAATGGGAAGCTCTAATGGCCAAGCTTGCCGGTGCAGGTGATTGGTTCGCCGGAATATTTGAAAATATAATCGGCCTGGCCCGGACGTATGGCCCAATGATACTGGGAACACTGATGCCCTTAATCGGCATACCCACTTTGATAGCTCAGAACTGGGATGAAATTAAGGCGATAGCTGCCAGGATATTCGGCGGCCTGGTGGAGTCAATACCACAAAAGATAACCGAGATCATAACGGCCATTAAGGCCAAGGGCACGGAATTTAAAGAATCCGGCTCCGCCCTACTGGATTCATTTACAGAAGGAGTTAAGAACGTCATAAATAAACCGGTTGAGGTGGTAAAGGAAGGACTGGCCAAAGTACGACGCCTCCTCCCCTTCTCCGACGCCAAAGAAGGCCCCCTCTCCACCCTCACCCGCAGCGGCAGGGCATTTGTGGAGACAATAGCCGGCGGGATGAAAGCCCGCAGCGGATTACTTAAAACGGTGGCCACAGGAGTACTGGCCGGGGCTATGCTGACAGCGCCGGTACCGGCGGAGGCTACAGGTCAAGTTACAATCACTCCAGTGATTGAAGAAATGCCAAGCGATATATGGGATTTTCCAAAGCCTTCGGGCGGAGGGCACCCGCCGGTAACGCCGGGACCGGGACCAATGCCTGAGATTCCGGAAGTGTCCGGACAAGCTGTTATTAATCCTGTGCTGGGAACCATGCCGGAACTGCCGGAGTTAAAAGGCAAGGCGCTGATAACGCCGATGCTGAACACAGTACCAAAAATACCTGAGACCGAAACACAAAGGGGATCTTCCGGGAGCGCGTTAAACCCCACTCCCCGGGTAAACTTCCAAAGCTATATACGTGAGACATTCCGGGAACGTGAAACCACTCACACCAGAGACCGCCGGCCAGTAGTAATAATCGCCGACGGCGGGCAGAAAAAAGACGATTACAACGACGTCATAGACATGGCTTACCGCTACCTGGAGACCTTGGGTGACGATTAAGAGAAAATATTAATATTAATAAAAAGCACCCAGGGATTTTTAACGCCCTGGGTGTGCAATAAATCATAATAATTTTAGGGGGTTGTAATTTTGTATGACAAAAAGCAAAATTTAAATGAAACAGTTGAAAAACGGCCAGATCGAAGGCGCGCAAGGAAACAATTTAAGAGAATAAATAGTTATAATAAAAATTTATTTGCCAAGCTAAGAAAACAGCACTGCCATATGTGCGGTACACAAGGAAAAATAGTACAATTACAATATTGTACTATTTGTGGGAAACCAGTTTGTCCTAATTGTGGTGTACTGTTTGATTTTATATCGTTAAGTATATCATGTTTAAAATGTGATGAAAAAGCTTTCAAGAAATCTTATCCGGAAACAGAGTATAGGCCTATAGTCAAAGAGGTTAGAAATCTCCAAGGTTTTGTGAAAAAAACCCTCACAAAAAACGGAATGAATGGAAAGACTAAGCTCTCTATATCCCCAAACATTTTAAATGATCATATCAATTAATTTTCTCGGGAGTGTTGTTTTTAATTAAGACCCTTTGTTTACACTCATAACATTGAAAGGTTTTTGTATTTGCAAGAATTTTATTTTGGGTCGCACAATAAGGACACAGCATTTTGACGGTTTTAGAAAATATCGCAACAATTAAGCTAATAAATCCTATAAATCCTATAATTGCACCTATTATTATAAACGGAATACCTATTATGCCAATCCCAGTGAAGAAAAGGAGTGCAAAGCCTATTGTAGGTGCGCACCCCCAACCGCTGAGTGTTAACGCTAAACCTGTTGAAACAGCTTCAGTTTTTGTTTTTACTTCTCTGTTGGGCACAGAACCAACTCCTTGGGAATTCGTCCGAATAAACAATATAATCATTAAATTCTTTGCAGAGTCGGAAATTCCTTTTATTGATTAACAAAATAAGGATAGATGTGGTGATAAACATGTCAGATAAAAAGCAAACATGTCAATTAATATCTATACTTACTGATATTAATGAAAAATTAACAGGCATGGAAAAATCATTAAAAAAATTAGTTAGATACCAGCAAAAACCAATAAAGAACAAGGCTTGTCGAAGAAGTGGAAATGGGCTTTCCAAGATTCAACTAAATGGATTAGAAGATGACGTCGATAAATTAATCTTTCAAGGCAAGACCTATGTTGAAATTATAGATATCATAAAAAAGAAAACAGGTTGCCATTTAAGTAAATCAGCAATCAGCAGGTATTATCAAACAAAACACGCTTCCAATAAGTGAGAAATAAACGAAGGTTCGCGAACATTTTTTATGTCACTCGCGAACCTTTTTCGCGTCATGCATCAAATATATTGACTTTTACTGGTATCGTTGGTACTATTTAGATGTAATATCTCGTCGAATTTTGCGATTAATATTTTTTTGGGGAGGGAAAGTCGTTGAAATCAACGGGTATTGTACGAAAAGTGGACGAGCTCGGCCGGGTGGTAATTCCCATTGAACTGCGTCGCACACTGGGAATTAATGAGAAGGATGCGCTGGAAATTTATGTAGACCAAGAAAAAATTGTGCTAAAAAAATATGAGCCAGCCTGCGTATTCTGCGGAAATGCAGTTGACATTCAACACTACCGGGGCAAAATGGTATGTCGCGAGTGTGCTATGGCCATGTTCGAAAACGCAAAGGTAACTTCCAAAGAAATTAGCTAAGAAAAGTTTTCACCTGCATTACTGTCCCAGAGTAAAAGAGGGGAGGAATCATTCTTCCTTCCCTCTTATAACCTCATCATAAATTTCCCGTTTGGAAACACCCCGCAAACGGGCCACTTTTTTAATTGCTTCTTTGCGGTGAATTCCCTGAGCCACAAGCTGAGCTACCTGCTCGGCAGGGGAAATCTCCCAGATATCCTCCTTCCTTTCTCCCGGTTTTCCGGCTCCTTCCACAATTAAAGTAAATTCACCCTTGGGCTCATTTTCGGCAAAAAATTCTATCATTTCGCGCGTGCTGCCGCGTAATATTTCTTCAAATTTTTTGGTTAATTCCCTGGCCACGGCAATTTTCCGGTCACCAAACTGCCGGTATATCTCGGACAATGTCTCCCTAATGCGGTGCGGTGATTCATAGAAAATTAACGTTCTTTTCTCTTGGGCCATTTTTTTTAATTCTTCCTGCCGGGCCTTGCGCGTTGAAGGTAAGAACCCTTCAAAGACGAAAGTCCTGGTGGAAAGACCGGAGACCACCAAAGCAGTCAAGGCAGCATTGGGTCCGGGAAGAGGGGTAACGGTAACTCCTTCTTCCAAAGCATCCCGTACCAATTCTTCCCCGGGATCGGATATTCCGGGCAGGCCGGCATCGCTCACCAGGGCTATATCGTTTCCCCCTTTGATCTGATCCAGTAAATATGCCGCCTTATGCCTGTGATTATGCTCGTTATAACTGGTAAGGGGGGTATGAATATCGTAATATGAAAGTAATTTTCTGGTCCTCCTGGTATCTTCCGCAGCAATTAAATCCACTTCCCGCAGAACCCTGAGCACGCGAAAGGTAATGTCTTCCAGATTTCCAATGGGTGTCGCGCATAAAAATAATGTACCCCCGCCCCCTTCCTTCATACCGCCCCCCCTATTCCTGTTTTTTATACAAAAAGGCTGCGCAGAATAAGCAATCCCCGGAACGCAGTCGACCGAAATGCAAATTACATACATGAAAACCCTCTTGATACAATCGCACTAGATTTTTAGTGGCGGCGGGGGGAGAATTCTCTTCCCCTTCAGTTCCGGCCCCGGACATCAATGCCAGTTGACGACGCAGCTTGGAATTTTCTTCTTCCAAATCTTCAATTTGATTCTTCATTTTCTTGAGATCCGTCATCATATCGCTGATTCTGGTTTCCATTCCCATTATTGCTTTCATCAATGGCTGCATTATTCCTTTTCACCGCCTTAGGAACAAGGGAATCAAAATTATATTCCTTTATTATTTTACTTTCCTTCAATTCCACATTGACAGTCTGTTTAAATATATTTACACCCGTAACTTTACCCTCTCCGTCAGGAATTATTACCCTGCACCCGGTGGAAGGGAAAATTTCCTTGGCATGTTCATAGACCTCGCTTTCAAATTTGAGACAGCACATTAAACGCCCGCAAATGCCCGAAATTTTGGCCGGGTTCAATGAAAGGTTTTGATCCTTGGCCATCCTTATTGAGACAGAAGCAAAATCAGATAACCAGGAGCAGCAGCACAATTCCCTGCCGCAGCAGCCCAATCCTCCCATCATTTTTGCTTCATCACGTACCCCTATTTGTCTTAACTCTATCCGAGTGCGGAATACCGCTGCCAAATCCTTAACCAGCTCCCGGAAATCAACTCTTCCGTCGGCTGTAAAATAAAATATTATCTTATTACCGTCAAAGGTTTTTTCCACATCCACAAGCTTCATGGGCAACTCGTGATTTGCTATTTTCTCCAGGCAAATCTCAAAGGCTTCTTCTTCCTGCTTTTTATTTTCTATAACCTTTTGCTCGTCTTCAGCCGTGGCCTCCCGCAAAACTTGTTTAAGGGGGAACACCACCTCTTCCTCACAAACTTCCTTGGGACCCGATACCAGCCAACCAAATTCAATACCCCGGGCTGTTTCCACTATTACACCATCTCCGGGGGATAGATTAAAATTCCCCGGGTCGAAATAATATACTTTTCCCGCCGGTTTAAACCGTATACCTACTACCTTGGGCAAACAACCACCTCATTTATCTCCAATTCCCGCCAACGAAAAGAATAGTGCCTCTAAAGATAAACGTGCATTGGCATGGAAGGTTAATTTTGTTTTTGTTTTTTCTACTGTTTTTATATTGTTAATAATTTTACGCACTGTAAGGTCACGAGCCTTTGAATTTATGGTTACGGAATAATCCGAATTAACTATTAAATCATGTAACCCTTCTTTACACATCAATATATCCCGGTACCAATAAACAAGCATATCCATTAAACGCTGCAAATCTACTTCTTTCCCTGCCAGTTCCCCGGCTAAAAAACAGATATCCGCCGCGCCGGCTTTATCTAATTTTTCCACCAGGGAAAGCAATTCATTGCGTTCAGTATTATTCCCCAATAATTCCAGAGCCTGTCCAAGGCTGCCTCCGGCCAGTGCGGCAGGCAAACGACTTTCTTCGTCCCTTAGCCCCCTCATTCTTTTTAAACCTTGAATGATTTCTTGGTTGGAAAGGGGCTTGAAATTTACCTGCTGGCAGCGGGACAACACGGTGGTGGGCATTGACTGGGGATTATCCGATAGTAAAATGAAAACCACCCCGGCAGGGGGTTCCTCCAACACCTTTAGAAAACTGTTGGCCGCTTCTTTGGTCATGCTATGGGCATGGTGAATAACGAATACCTGCCTGGTGCCTTGAAAGGGACGCAGAGATACCTTTTCCTGCAGCTGTCTTATTTGAAATATTTTTATACTGGCACCATCCGGTAACAGTGAATGAAAATTAGGATGATTACCGGATTCATACTGCCTGCAGCTGCGGCATACGCCACAGGCTCCATTCTTCCCCGGTTCGAAACAAAGCAGGGATTTAGCAAAAACACCCGCTGTTGTATTCTTACCCACCCCGCTTGGACCATTAAACAAATAGGCATGGGATATTCGCCCGCTGGCCAAAGCACCCAAACACAGACTTTTAATTTCATTATGCCCTATTATGTCACTAAATCCACTCATACAGCTATCCTCCCAATTGGCTCCACACGGCCCGGTGTACGTCCTCCGGGGGCATCCTTCCGTCCAACACCCTGTAAAGGGAGCCGGAGTTAGCAGCCAAAGCCAGGTACGTTTCCCTAACCCGGTTATAAAAAAGGATACCTTCGGATTCCAGCCGGTCCATGGATGTCCCGTTATCCGCAAGCCTTTCCAGTCCTACCCGCGGGGGCACATCAAGGAGAAATACCATATCGGGGTGCACACCGGATACCGCCAGCTGGTTCAAACGATTTAAGAACTCCCTGTCAATACCCCTTCCACCCCCTTGATAAGCCAGGGTGGAACCGGTGAAACGATCGCATATAACTATTCTTCCCGCTTTCAAGGCGGGAAGTATCTTTTCGCCCACGTGCTGGGCCCTATCGGCTGCATATAACATGGCTTCAGCCCGGTATGTGATTTCCCTGTTGGCGGGGTTTAATAGCAACTCCCTAATTTGTCCCCCAATTCGGGTACCTCCGGGTTCACGGGTAACCACCACTTCCCGTCCTTCTTTGCTGAGCCTCTCGGCCAGCAACTTTACCTGAGTGGTTTTACCACTACCGTCTATCCCCTCAAAAACAATAAACATTCCCCGCTGCAATTGGATACACTCCGCTCTTTAAAATAGTTTATCTTTTTAGTCATAAACCGCTTAAATTTATTAGTGGTCTATTATTCTGACGGTATTTAGCTCAGGATCCTCAGGTCCCTGGCAGTGGAGTTTCAATTTGCGGACCTGCCGTAAATAATCATATACCTCCCGGGTAATTTCTTCCCCCGGGCATATTACCGGAATACCCGGCGGATAGACGCAAACCATCTCCCCGCTGATACTCCCTATTGCTTCCTCCAGCTTTACCCCCCGCGAACCGGCCATCCAAGCTTTGCGGGGTGACAACCCTAGGGGGGGAATAGGGGGAAGCGTCATACTCCTTTGCCCGCCACCTGCAACCGGCCTTTGCCCGGTGCTCAAATCACGCAATGCCTCCACAAGCATGTGAACATCCTCTGGTGTAGTCCCCAAACTAATAACGGCAACAATATTATTCAAATCCGCCATTTCCAGCTCCACCCGGTACCGGGAACTCAATATTTCTTTAACTTGAAAGCCCGTCAACCCCAGTCCCTTAACCGAAATTACCAACCGCGTAGGATCAATGTGAAAAAGACCCTTTCCACTGTATTTTTCATCCAGGAGCACCAATCCCTTTATTTCTGAAATGGACCGGCGCGCCTTTATGGCCAGCTCCAATGTGCGTTCCATAATTTGCTTTCCTTCTTCAGCCAGCTGGAACCGGGCAGCATCCAGAGATGCCAGCAGGATATATGAAGGGCTGGTGGTTTGAACCAATCGCAGTGCATCTTTGAGTCTTTTTTTATTTATAAGATTTCCCTGCAGGTGAAGCCAGGAAGATTGGGTAAAGGAACCTCCTGTTTTATGAACGCTTTGGACAACACCGTCAGCCCCGCACCTAAGGGCACCACGGGGTGTTTGCCGGTGAAAATAAAGATGGGTACCATGCGCCTCATCTACGATAACGGGTAAATCCCTTTTATGGGCCTCGTCCACCAAGCCGGTTAAATCCCCCACGGTCCCGTAATATGTGGGGTGAAGGGCCAAAACCGCCTTATAGTTAAAGCCGTTGGACATCTTTTCTTTTAATTCATCCAGGGGTATTGCACCGGCAATTTCAAAATGGGGAATTATTTCCGGCTGCAGGTACTCGGGAACCGCCCCACTAAGAATAAGTCCCCCCAGTACGGATCTGTGGGCATTCCTGGGAACCAGTACACGCTCATTTTCACCGGCGGTGGATAATATTAAAGCCTGTAAGCCACAGGTTGTACCATTCACCAAAAAGAATGTATCCCCGGCACCATAAAGACGCGATGCAAGTTTTTGCGCCTCTGCAATTACCCCTTCCGGGTTGTGAAGATCATCCAAACCGGGAACCTCGGTTAAATCCATTTTATAAAATTCCGGTACCACTTCTCGCAACTCACGCGGCAAGCCCATTCCCTGCCGGTGTCCCGGAATATGGAAACGAGCCCGGTCCCCTTCACAATGTTCTAAAATCTTTGCAAATAATGGCATCTTTACCATAAAAGTAAATACTCTCCATGTTCAATAACACTTTCTTAAATAAACATTTTATCATACCATGACAGGGCTTCCAATATAACAAAAATTATTGCCAGTGTTTATCGTAATAAGTGACTGAAACTGCGGTCACACTAATAAAAATTTATTTTACATTTTGTACACAAAGAAGTGCAAAGGAGCGGGCAGCACCCGGAGCGAAAGGCGGCACCAGCAGAGGATGAAATAAGTTAATAAGTTAAGGGTCTGACCCCAATCTCTAGGGTGACCCGGTGATTTCCGGAGTGAGCGGAGCACTGAGTAGCGGCGCTCAGCCCGTCAAATCCCAAAAGCCATGACCCCGAAAGGGCGTGCAGAAGTAGGCAAGCAGCCTGCAGCAAGCGGCCTTCCGGGAGATACTTACCCGCTATACAAGAATAATTGCGTAGCGAACGGAGGAAACCACCGGGGCGCCCGCGCACTAAAAGTAACTTTTAAGAAATTTCTTTTTTCAAGGTAGACGCCCATGCCGCCGTAGGCGGCACCGCAGAGGAATGAAAAAGTTTCTTTATGGCTTTTGTACACAGCGAATACCGGGACAAGGCGGGGGCAACACCCGGAGCGAATGACGGCAACGGCATGGTACCAGTCGGAACAAGGTCTTGGTAGCTTTGCCGTTGCGGACGCAACTTATTATACACAAAAGCCAATGTGTCAAAGAGCGAACGGAGCGGAGGATCAGCGGCGAATCTTGTCTGAGCGAAGCGAGTTATGAGCCGCCCGGAGCGGAGTGAGCTCATTCAATTAAAGGCTGAGTAAGTGAGCGCAGGGTGTTGCCCCCGCCAGCGAAATAATTATCTTTATAAGAAACCGCAAGAGAGTTTTTTCAAGGTAGAAGTCAGAAAAATATTTAAGAAAGGATGTGAAAAAAAATGGTCCGCAAACAGGATAAAATCGACGATAAACCCCTATCCAAGAAATACCGTACCAATGTAAAAAGAATTATTGCTGCCTGGAAAAAGGGATATAGTGATATGGAAATATCCAAACTTCTGGGCCTGGACATGTTCACCCTGCAACAAATCAAAACCGAAATAGAGCTGACACACAGGCGGCTGCGCATGGAAAGAAAACGAAAATCCCTGGCCCAATAAGTCAAGAAATAGGTGCCCGGCACCTATTTTTTACTTTTCAGGCAAAAGGGGTACCGCCCGGTTTAATTCAAAGAAATATAAATATTGTTCCTTCACAGGCTGTCCCAATATAGTGGCGGCCGCCCGGGCATATAATTCCAGCTGCCTATGGTAACGGTTAACCCTTTCCTTCAACTGCCCTTCAGCCAATCTGTCGGTTTTATAATCAATAATAACCAAACCATCTTGCTCCATTAAAAGGCAATCTATTATCCCTTGCAGTAATACAGTTTCTTCTTCGGACACCCTTTCCGCCAGGTTGGGGTGAAGTTCAGTTACATCAATACCCAGAGTAAAGGGCACTTCACGATGCAAACGCCCTCGACTTGCTGCTTCCAACACACGTTTTCCCAATCCACCGGTAAAAAAATTGGCAATTTTTTCAGCGGAAACCAGCTCCCGCTGTTCAGGGGAAAGAATTTTTTTGTATACCATTTTATCCAGCTGGCGGTATATATCATCCCTGTCCAAAGGCCCATCCAGGCACAGCTTTTCCATTACCAGGTGCACCACTTGCCCCCGTTCGGCCCCGTCATGGCGGACACCTGTGTAAAACACCGGCAAATCAAATCCCGGTAACGATTCTTTATCACCGGCAACCGGTCTATATACAACATCCGGGGCAGCCGGGGAAAATGCAGCTTCCCCTTCCATCTCCTCCAGCCGGTGCACCCACCCGGTAACCGTTATTTTGGACGGTAAACCGGCCAGGGCAGTATGCGGATATGACCAGAAAAGGCGGTGGCGAAGCTCCCCGGTATCCACCATCCGGCAATCCTTTCCCTGGCATCTTATCCATTCCTCCGGAAGGGGCTCCAATTTTTTAAGGAAATCCATCCAGTTACCGGAAGCGGGGTCAGTTTCTTGATCCCTATTCTGCCATAAGTGGGATAAACTACTGGAGGGCCAGAGAAATAGGCGCCAGGAATCCCCTCCATGCTCCTGCAATTGACCTGTGTAATGTACCCCGGCAAGGGACGGGCTTGCCCACAGCGCGGGTCCCAGCCAATCCAAGGGCCCTTTAGCCCTTCCCACCAGCGAGGAACTCAATACTCCCGGAGCTGGTAGAGCAGCTGCTTGACCACTCCATTTATCCACTGCCCGGTCTAAATTTTTATGTACACCGGTAACAATTAATTTTTCTTCAGCCCGGGTAAAGGCTACATATAACAGCCTCATTTCTTCGGCCATGGACTCCAGGCGCAGCCGGTGCCGGATAACCTTGTGCAATACGGTGGGATAACGCACCCCCTTGGACAGGTCGGTAACAACCGGTCCGCACCCCAGCCGCCGGTGCCAGAGGAAATTTCCGCCAAGATCCCGCAGGTTAAAATTGCGGCCAAGACCCGCCACAAACACCACCGGGAACTCCAATCCCTTGGACTTGTGTATACTCATCAACCTTACAACATCTTCATTCTCTCCCAGGGAGCGGGCCGCATCCAGGTCCCCTCCCTTTTCCCTAACCTGTTCAACAAAGCGCAAAAAGCGGAACAATCCCCGGTATACAGTCCCGTCAAAGTGGCGTGCCCTGTCAATGAGGGCCCGGAGATTGGCCTGCCGGGCTGCACCTCCCGGAACAGCTCCCACCGTATCGCTGTAACCTGTCCGGCGGTATATTTCCTCCAACAGCTCAGCAGGAGGAAGCCCGCGGGCCAGGTCCCTCCATTCCTTCAGGCGGGCCAAAAAATCCCGCAGTTTCTTCACCAGCTGGGGATCAGTTCCCTTTTCTCCCTGGGCGACACGGCACACCGCGGTATAAAAATCATTCTCCGGATCGGCAAGACGGATATTTGCCAATTGGGAGGCATTCAATCCCACCACCGGAGAACGCAATACCGCCGCCAGGGGAATATCCCGCCGTGGATTATCAATCACCTGTAATAGGGAAAGAATGATTTGTACTTCGGGGGCGGCAAAATAACCTCCGCTGCCCCCGGCATAAACAGGGATTCCCAGGCGGCGGAACTCTTCCATAAAGACCCCCACCCGGCCTTTGGGCGAACGCATAAGGACCACAACATCCCGCCAGCTGCAAAGGCGGTACTGGTGGGTACTCCGGTCATAGATCCGGTACCGGTCGGTGACTACCATTTTGTAAATGCGTTCCGCCACCCAGCGTGCCTCCAGCCGCAAAAGATCCAAATCCTCCACCTCCGGCTCATCGCCGGAAGCATCTCCCGTACCCGCCGGATCTACTTGCGGGTCAGCATATTCCAACAGGTGGAATTCAACCGCCTCCTGATTTTCATTTACGCCCGAAGATTTTCTCCCGGGATTAAGCCGGGCCCTCTCATCATAATCAACCTCCGCTACCCGCTTGCTCATTAGCAGCCGGAATACATAATTGACCGCCTCTAACAAAGCCGGGCAGCTTCGAAAGTTATGGCTCAAATCCAAACGCCTTCCGGAAACCGTTTCCCCTTCCTCATAAAGGTCCTTGAATTCCCTGTAACAGTTCAAGAAAACCGTGGGATCAGCCAGCCGGAAACGATAGATACTTTGTTTTACGTCTCCCACCAAAAATCGGTTGTCATTTCGGGATACCAGCTGTAGAATAGCCTCCTGGATACCGTTTATATCCTGGTATTCATCCACAAGCACTTCATAAAAATGATCCTGATAATTAAAAGCCACCGGGGAGGGCAAAAGCCTCTCTTCCGGGTCCGCCGGCTGCTCCTGACCCCAGGGAGACCCCTCACCGTTACGGGCCAGTATTGCCAGGGCATAATGCTCCAAATCGGAAAAATCCACTACGGCCCGTTCCGCCTTGGCTTTTGCATAGGCAGCATGAAAAGATAAAACCACATTGACCAGAGCCTGCACCAGAGGAGCCACTATACGGAAATCCTCCAGCAGCTCAGTTGCGGAACGGGAAAAAAAGTCCCGGTAAAAATCGTTGACCCGCTTTTTTACACCGTTTCGGAGTTCCTGGACCTTTTTCTTTACCTGTTCGTCAGCCTCGCCTTTATTCACCCTGGGTAGTTGAGGCCAATTTAAGCCATCTTCTACGGCTGCCCGTAGATCGTTAAAGGAACCGCTCACCAAAGTGCGCCACTCTTCTACCTTCCTGCATTCCTCGGTTAAGAGATCTACATATTTGCGCGGCCCGCCGGGGGATGCGGCCAAAACCCGTGCCTCTTCCATATTCTCTACCCAGCTATCCATCTCCAGGCGCAGCATCTCACGCCATTCTTCCACCCAATACTGATCTTCCCAGGAAAGCCCCGCGGCCCTTTCCAGGGATTGCGCCAGTCCCTGCAGCCAGGCCTCCGGCCGGGGTAAACTCCGGGCAAAGTCATAAAGCCCCAATACTGTATTGCTGATTTCCCGGTCATCGCCATGGCCGCCGGCTAGAATTCTGGTCAAATAAATGAAAGGATCTTCAACGGGTGAGTTTTCATGCTCTTCGTATAGAGCGTCCAGCACACCCTCCAGTATTTCAGAACGAAGCATAAACATTTCATTTTCATCCATCACCCTAAAGCCGGGGTCAAGATTCAGCAGGTAAAAATGATTGCGAATTATTTCGGCACAAAAGGAATGAATGGTTCCGATATAAGCCCGGGGCAGCAAAAGGAGCTGGCGTTGTAATTGCGCATTGCCGGGCGATTCCCTTAATCTTTCGGCCAAGGCCCTACCGATTCTCTGGCGCATTTCACCGGCCGCGGCCTCGGTAAAGGTCACCACCAGCAGCCGGTCAATATTGACGGCACTTTCATCCTCCGCCAGCATACGTGTAATCCTTTCCACCAGAACCGCCGTTTTACCGGACCCGGCGGCGGCTGAAACCAGAAGGTTCCCCCCCCGGGTGGAAATGGCATCCCTCTGTTCGTCAGTCCAGGTTATAGAGGACAAAGGGTCTCCCTCCCTTCCCGCAGGCTTCCTTTTCTATACGCTTGCGCAAATCCTTATTATCCCAGTTCAAGTTGCGGTGAGAATTTTCCGGCAACCAGGGGTCAAAGCGACAAACCGGCCCGTAGGGGCAAAACCGGCAAGCACTTTCCTGTCCGGCCTTGAGCGGAGCGATATCAACCCTTCCCCCGGCTAAATGAAGTCCTATTTTTTTGATTAATTCACCCAGGGAACTTAACAGCCACTTAAATTCATCAGGGGAATATATTGAAGATTTTTGGCGACCGGAAATACCACCGTCCTTTGTTAAAGAGGCGGGAACAACCAGGGATGCTTGCCCCGGGCCTAGGTTCCGGTCCACAAAGCGGAAGAAATCGGACCCGTTGTCCACCAGCCAACCTGAAAGCTTAAATTGCCGGAGCCATTGATTGTGCAGATCCTCCGGTGGCAAACCTGGATTCTCCACATCCAGAATAGGCTTTTGTACCCGGAAATAAAAGGCCCCTGCCGGCTTTATTTCCTTACCCGGATCACAACAGTAAGCCGCAAAATGCCGCAACGCCACCCACAGGTACACCAACAGCTGCAGCTGTTCCCCAGCCAGAACCCGGCCCAAATTTAGCTTTTCGGAACCCGACTTGTAATCGATAACGCTCAAGTACAATCCTTCCTGAGTTTCACCTATGTCCACACGATCAATGCGCCCGGTTAGTGAAATGGAGACTCCTTGCGCCAGCTCCAATTCCAAAGGGGGCAAAAGCAATTCCGGCAAAAATGGTATGCTTTGCCCACTCCGCCCCCGCGGCATATCCCCCTTTCCCCGGGGACCGAAGTAAACTTCAAGGGCGGCGGGACGAAGTCCGCTGGCTTGCACTTGCTGCACCAGCGCACAAGCAGAATCCGTAACCCTTTCCGCCAGGCGTTCCTTCTGACGCCGAAAGCGGGCACTGCTCAAAAGAATATTTCCTTGCAGCCCCGAGGCCACTTCATCCACCAACCCGGAGCAAATTTCCGGCACCTGCCCCAATTGAAGTTCATCCCAGCCCGGCCCGGTGGTGGAGATATATTCCACAAACCTGCGCAGAGCTTCGTGATAAAGCTGTCCGGTGTCGGGGGGAGAAAGCTTGTAAGTTACCCTTTCCTTCAACCTCAAGCCCCGGGACAAAAAATGTGAAAAGGGACACTTTACAAAACGCTCCAAACCGGAAACACTCCCCGGGATAACTTTTAACTTTCTCCTTTGTTTGCCCCAAAGGCTTATCGCCAGCTTATCCCCCAGGGGCGATTCCACATTACGGGAAATAAAACTTTCAACAAGGGCCCCCACCCTTTTAGCCCAATCTTCCTTTTCCAGCAGCAAATTATAACACTGCCACCAAACGGGGTGAACAAAACGACCCCAGGAGGCCTCCTGCCACTTCAAGGGCATCCGGGAAAAAACAGCCACCGGGTGCTCAGCAAAGCAAAGGTCATGGTCTCCCTCCGCTGGCCCGGCAGGCAATAGACCGGTATTATGTAATGGAAAAAGCTCTTTTAGACGGCGAAATACGGGAGAGGGGGTAACAGCCCTGCCCTCATTGTCCCCTAGGGGATAACTCAACCATAAATACCCTCCGGTACGGGTCAATACCCTGTAAATTAAAAATTGTTCCCTGTGCAGCCGGTCATCGCTACCGGGCAGCAATTCGCGATCACACTCAGCCAGGCGGCGGGAAAATTCCTCACGCTCATTTTCGGTCAGGACACCGTAACGCCGGGCATTAGCCGGTAAAGCCCCTTCTGTTAACCCAAGGACAAACAACGCCTTAATATCCCCGGGAGGCAAAGAGCGCTCCAGGCTTCCCACTGCTACAGCATCCGGACCGGGTGGTATTTGTCTGAAATCAACAGCTTCCAGTCCGGAATCCAATACCGCTGCTACCTCCGCTATTGTAAGCTTTGTATCCCCCAGCACATCCACAAATTCATCCAAAAGCCGCATCAGCAGCTTCCAGATCTGCCGGTGCTCTCCGGACAGCTCCGGTTTCCCCTCCTCCAGGGCGGCTATGCTCCAGTGATCCAGGCGGCGGGGGATATCAAGATCAAGGCAGAGCTCCAGAAGAATTCCGGCCCATTCACGCCCCGACACCCTCCGGGGACGCCCTGTGGCAATTTCCCTCATCTTTAGTTGTGCCGCCCTTAACTCTTTCACCGCCCTATGCCTGATCAAATTGACTTCTTCCAGCCTGGCGGCATACTCTTCATCCTCGTTTTTTCCCTCTCCCCACAAATTGCGGGGGACATAATGCCAGGGCCGCTCATTATACCAGCTACTTCCCCGAATACCGGCCGCCAACACATAGTTCTCCAGTATATCCGTTTCATCACGGCTAACCCGGGTCAAACCGCTTTTCAGGTAACGAAAAACCGGCTCGTAGGGCCAGTTGGACTGCCAAACCTCCAATGCCGACCGAATCAGTTCCACAAGGGGGTGATGCATCACCGGCCTGGTATGGTCAATAAAATAGGGAATATCATAATCCGCCAAAAGCTGGCGAAGTAAAGGAAAATAAACTTCCACCTCCCGCACGGCAATCATTATTTCCCGCAGCCGCATGCCTTCATCTCTGAGCAGGCGACGTATCGCACGGGCCGCACCTTCCACCTCCGCCCGCAAATTCACACCGGACATCAATTTTACCTTTGGGGAGACTTTATCATAAGAAGGAGCGGTATATTCAAAAAAATACCTTTCCAGGTGGCGCAATTCAGGAGCCCGGGCAAAGCGAGGATTAGGGGAGGGTTCCAAAAATTGAACTTCAACCCCTGCACCCCTTTTTCCAGCCAGCCGTTTTATCCTATCAAAAGTCTCCCGGGATTTTTCAAAGGGATGATACCCTGGCATGTTCTCCAATAAAGCCTTTTTATCCGCACAAAGGGTCACAGTAACCTCATCAGCTTTAACCAGCAACTGCTCAATAACCGCCCATTCCTGGGGGGTAAAGGAAATATACCCGTCAATCCACACCCGGCAACCCGCCAGGAAATTCGCAGCCGGGATTTGCCCGGCCAGTAAATCCAGGTAATCATCGGGATCAGTTAATTTATCTGCCATCATTTCACTCAATCTGGAATATACAAAATTCAAATCCTGCAGTTTCATCTCCAACCGGCTCTGTTTTTCATTCTCCACCAGCAGCTCCAAATCACCCGGAGATATCCTGCAAATCTTGAACTCCCCCACAATATCCGACAATGACACCAGAAAACCGGATCGATTATGCAAAGCCCCTAAAATGTTCAGATTTCCTTTATGCTCCATAAGAATACTTTTAAGCAACATTCGCCGTCCCAATTCCGAAACAGGCTGTCTTTCCGCCCCCCCTGTTTCCCGCAGCACACGATAAGCCAGGCGCTTAAAGCTATACACCTGCGCGCGGATACTGCCTCCCCGTAATGCCAACTCCCGCTCCATATTGAAAGTAGCCTGTGCCGGCGCAATAAATATTAAGGGCGGACCCAGGGGGTTTTCCTTCATCTGCGAGGTTATTTCATCCAAGCAGGTACGGGTTTTACCCGTACCTGCTCGTCCTATTATCAGACGCAAAGACATTCAATTCAAACTCCTCCCGTGGGTTTGAAACCATTTTACCAGATACTTTAAGGGATAAACAGGGGTAAACGCGAACGGCACCCAACACTATAACCTGAATCCGTGTTACATTTTGCACAAAAGGCATTGGCATGACAAATAATGTCATTTTGCAACATCAAATAGCAGTTAGTTCACTTTAGCACCTTGATTTAACTTGATTATAGAAGTTTAATGATTGCAAGAGCTTTTTTACA
>Ga0182240_100161_pt1 | contig 28642 bp, 25 predicted proteins | sample hydfrates4_PW_90_FD_145594 | JGI IMG/M metagenome (GOLD analysis project Ga0182240, IMG submission 145594) | Subsurface microbial communities from deep shales in Texas, USA - hydraulic fracturing test 4_PW_90 | ecosystem: Environmental > Aquatic > Deep subsurface > Shale gas/oil reservoir >...
CTGACTATCGTCTCCACCACTGCATCAACGTCCTCATCCTTTACAACCATCTCAATCTTGACCTTTGGCAGCAGATCAACTTCCATCGTTCTTCCCCTGAACTGCAATGTGATACCCTTCTGCTCTCCCCTGCCTTTAACTTCGCTCACCGTCATCGCGAAGAATCCCTTTTCTTCCAGTGCCTTCTTAACGTGATCGAGCTTCTCCGGGCGGATTATCGCTTCAACCTTCTTCATTCTACATCACCTCATGCGTAGGCGCTTTCTCCATGCTGGGAGATGTCGAGGCCGACGTATTCCTCTTCCTCGCTGACGCGCAATCCCATTGTAGCGTCGACGATCTTGGCGAGGATCATGGTTACAGCGAACGCATACACTATTGCAGCTCCAGCTCCAACGATCTGTGCTATGAACTGCTCAACGTTTCCGTATAGCAAACCTGTGTAGCCACCAACAGATTCGCTGGCGAATATTCCTGTGGCTATGGCACCCCACAATCCACCAATACCGTGGACGGCCCATGCATCCAGACTCTCGTCCCATCCTCTTCTAACCCTGAACAGCAGTGCCTTGTAGCAGACCACTCCTGCTACCGCTCCGATTACAATGGATGACATTGGATCAACGAAACCTGCTGCGGGTGTAATTGCAACCAGCCCGGCTACAGCACCACTCACCATTCCCAACGAGCTTGGCTTTCCACTCAGCCAGCTTGCAAATAACCATGCAAGAGCTCCAGCAGCTGCTGCTGTGTTGGTCACGACGAATGCGTTGGCTGCAAGTCCATCTGCTGCAAGAGCACTTCCTGCATTGAAACCAAACCATCCAAACCAGAGCAGTGCTGCACCAAGCAAAGTCATGGGTATGTTGTGGGGCTCCATGTCGTACTCTCCGAATCCAATTCTCTTGCCTATTACCAGTGCAAGTGCTAAAGCGGAGAATCCTGAGCTTATGTGAACTACGGTACCTCCAGCGAAGTCAAGAGCACCAAGCTCTGCTAACCAGCCACCGCCCCATACCCAGTGGGCTAGTGGGTCATAGACAAGAGTCGTCCACAGCAAGCCGAACACTATGAATGAGCTCAGCTTTACTCTCTCAGCTACGGCCGAAGTAAGTATTGCCAGGGTTATTGCTGCGAAGACAAGCTGGAACACCATGAAGGCCAGGTGTGGTATTGTTGAATCTCCGCAATCCATGCCAACTCCCTTCAGCCCTATGTAATCCAAGCCACCAACGAATCCGGCTATGTCTGAGCCAAAGGACAGGCTGTAGCCAATAATAACCCATTGAATGCTGACGAGTGCGAATGCTATGAATGACAATGATATCATCGAGACAACGTTCTTTCTTCTGACCATTCCTCCGTAAAATAATCCAACTCCTGGCGTCATCAGCATTACCAGTGCTGTTGCAGCCAGGATCCAGGCCGTATCTCCACTATCGAGACCCATCCCAATCACCTCTAAAGAGCACTCAGCAAATTGATCAATTTTTAAGCTTTTTTAACAAGAAGTCATAAAGATTCATAATTTTTCATAGTTCGGCTTACCTGGTTGCAAAATTTTGACATGAATTTTTTGAGATTTGAATAGTTTGCATCCTGGCTGGGTATATTTGAGAATGCGGGAAGAGACGGAATTATGGGTATTAATTATTTAAAATAACCCACTATAAGCTAATTTGCGATTGGGCATCCATCTCAAATTTGCTTGCGGACAAAAAACAGGCCAAAATCTAGACTAGAATAAATATATAAAAAATTTGAAAAATTATTTGATGTTATATTGCTGCGTCTCCTTCTTCTCCCGTTCTCACTCTCACGACCTTCTCCACTGGTATAACGAAGATCTTTCCATCACCGACATTTCCAGTCCTTGCAGCTTCCACTATTGTGTTCACCACAGTGTCCACAGCCTCGTCGCTGACCACAACCTCGATCTTAACCTTTGGAAGAGTGTCCACTTCCATCTCTCTGCCTCTGAACTGTATCTTCATACCCTTCTGTCTACCGCGACCTCTGACCTCTGTTATCGTCATTCCCACGATCCCCTTTTCCTCTAGGGCAGCCTTGACGTATTCTAGCTTCTCTGGGCGGATTACGGCCTCGATCTTCTTCATTTTTGCATCACCTCTTTACTTCTTTTCAGCTGACTTTATAACTACGCCTCTTGAACTCTCTGCGTACACGAAGTCTGGGTATGCGATTGCTCCGTGCTCGCTGATGTCAAGTCCAAGCAGTTCTTCTTCTGGCGAGACTCTAAGTCCTATGGTCTTCTTCAGGATGTAGAACAATATGAAACCTGTACCGAATGCCCATGCGAAGTTCACGATTGCGCTTATCACCTGGCATACAAAGAATCCAGCGTTACCGTAGAGCAGTCCGGTTACAAGTGGACCCTCTGTTGTGTAGACTCCATAGGTTCCGTCTGCGAAGAGTCCGAGCGCGATCAGACCCCATGTACCATTGAATCCGTGAACAGGTACTGCACCGACTACGTCGTCGATTCCTCTTCTCTCAAGCCACCAGTAGCCGTAGCATGCGATGAATCCCGCGATTATTCCTATTACCACTGCAGCCCATGGCTGGACCCATGCACATGGGGCTGTAATTGCCACAAGTCCACCGATTGCACCGTTGCATGACATACCGACGTCTGGCTTGCCGAGCTTCTTCCAAGTGATGAACATGGCTGTTACTGCTCCAGCAGCAGCTGCGAGGTTGGTGTTTACAGCAATCACTGAGATTCTAAGCTCATGGGCTGAAAGGGTGGAACCAGGATTAAAACCAAACCAACCAAACCAGAGTATGAATGTACCAATCACTGCAAACGCAAGGCTGTGACCTGGAATCGCCCTCGGGTTTCCATTCTCATCGTACTTGCCGATTCTTGGGCCAATCAGCATACATGCAGCCAGTGCGACGTAACCTCCAAGAGCGTGGACAACTCCAGATCCAGCGAAGTCCAAGGCTCCGTAACCCCCTCCAAGCTTCACCATGAAGTCAGCACTGCTGAGCCATCCACCGCCCCACAGCCAGTGGCCGTATATTGGGTATATGATTGCAGTAACGACAGCGCTGTAGATAATGTAGGTCGAGAACTTTGGTCGTTCTGCAATGGCTCCAGAAACTATGGTTGCTGCTGTTGCAGCGAATACCAGCATGAAGAACCAGAGCAATAGTGTGTTAACGTCGTATGCGTCACCGCTCAGGAAGAAGCCTGTAGTACCGAATAGCATATGGAATGTATCACCCATGAGCAGTGCGTAACCCACAGCGAAGAACGCAATGCTACCTACTGCAAAGTCCATGAGGTTCTTCATCATTACGTTGGCAACGTTTTTTGCTCTGGCAAATCCAGCCTCAAGTAGGGCGAATCCAGGTTGCATGAACATTACGAGGAAACCACATACTAGTACCCATACGAAATCAACTGGAGCTTCTGGGTTCTCCTTGAGAGTTTCTGCACCGCTTGGATCACCGGCCATGGCTGGCATTGAAAGCATTGCCAGCGCAAGCAGTGATATAATCAGAGCTACTGGTAGGTTAGACTTTCCTGTGTGTGTTCTGGCAATCGCTTCCGGATTTCTCATTCCTGCCACTTCACACCACCTCTTTTTAATTCTGGAGAAGCAAGTCTGGTATTTTTTAAAAAATTTTTTAATATTACGGCTTAATCGCTGGTAATTTTTCACAAAATTTGTGATTAATTCACAAAATTTTTAAACCCAAAAGGGCAAGATTGAAAGCATGAGAAATCCAGTGAGGGTAACTATAGCATTCGATGAGGAGAGTTATGAGATATTCAACAAGCTCAGAGAAAAATCCAAGCAATCTCAAAGTGAAATCATAAGAAACGCCCTCAAGTTTTACTATGCTTACAAGGATTTCGAAAGTCTTGAAGGAGAGAAGATAAAGATATATGTTGAAATGCTTTCTGAAGGGGAGCATGTAATTCTTGATATAGATCACTGGATCGCTTTCCTCAGGCTCCTCGAAACTCACCCCGAGAAGGACAAGTTCTGGGAGTTGCATAGAGAGGTAGCCAGAAGCCACGCAGAACAATTTAAGAACAAGTCTGTTGAATACATTCTTGAGAGGCTTGAGGCATGCAACTTTTTCAGAATGAATAAAATAGGGGACAATGAGTTTACACTGATACTTGGAAACGAGATAGCTAAGAATTTCATAAAGACGTTTTTGGAGGAAGTTTTTGCGGGTGTGGGAATAAAGGCTGAAATAAAGGAAGATTTAACCAAGTTAAGGATTAAGGTGCTTTGATTTTTTGTTTTTTTAGATGATTTTTCCACATAATCTCTTTTTTCTTTAAAACGCTAACTCATCCGAGCTTCAGGAATGCATCAACCAGTTTTCTGCAGTTCTCGTTTAATTCATCAATGTATTTATCAGTCTCTGAGATTATTCTTTCCTTCTCGTCGTCTGTCAGGGATTCCTCACTTTCAACCCAATCCCTGACTATTTCTGGAGTGACTTCAAGATGGAACTGCAAGCCTATTGCATTTTCGATACGGAAAGCCTGGTTTCTGACCTCTCTTCCGGCGTAGAGCAGTTTAGCCCCATCTGGCAAATCGAATGTGTCATTATGCCACTGAAAAACGACCATTTTATCCGGTAACCCATCTGTTACTTCGTCGCTGTTAACTTTTTCAACTTCAAACCAGCCAATCTCTCTTTTGAAGGGATAAACATTCTTTCCAAGAGCGCTGGCTATTAGCTGGGCTCCGAGACACACCCCGAGAATCGGGATGTTGTTCTCAAAAGCCTGTCTTATCAGTCTTTTCTCCTGATTTAGGAATGTGTATTCTTTCCATTCATATACACCCATTGGGCCACCCATAATAACGATATGCGTTACATCTTTTAGTTCGGGAATCTCGTCTGTCTCGTAAACTCTCACATACTCGTATTCTATCCCCTTTTCATTCAATATATCTTCTATCAGCCCCATTGGTTCGTTGGGAACATGCTGAAATGCAACAACCTTCATAGCACCACCGATGATTTCCTTCTATATTACCTTTCTTTGGGTTATACTTTTTATCGAGTTTTTCCCTCAATTGTTCGCTTTTAAGGGTAAACAGAATCATATAAATTTTTTTGAGAAAATTTGTGAAGTTTGTAATAACCACAGTTATTTCCTTGAAGTATTTAATTTCGTGATGGATGGGTTCGTAAAGTATAAATAATTTAAATAAAGGCCATTCATCATGCAAAATGGGAACTGCAATGCCTGTACCGACCTCAACACTCTATTTGAGGGTTTAGAAGGTCTGAGAACGAGAATAATTTACGATTCTCGGCAGGCGTTGATCAGTTTTCTTTTCAATCATATTATTCCCTTTTACTATTCTAAGGGCAAAAGAATAAATTTTATCGTTCACTCTGAGCTAGCTCTGAGGAAGTTGGGTATAGTCACCAGGCAAATTCTCGCTGAGGACAATCCGATTCTTACTGAGGCCATAAATAAATCAAGAATTTTTAAGGTTGGTTCAGTAAAAGAAATACCCTTCGGTACGCTTGGGGGATTTATAAGACTTCGCGACAGCAATTTGTTTGAATGGCTAATGGAAATCTTCAAACAATTCAACAAGGATGACGTGGTATTCTTACTGGGCTTTTACACGATGCACTTCTTCCACGGAAACATCCTTCCATCATTTCTGGATTTGTTTGAGGTTATGCCATCGGATTTGACGCTATTTATGCCTCAGCCCATGGGAGTTCTTGATGCTCATACAGACAGAATATTGGGGAAGTTATTTGACATGGACATAGTCATAAAAAGAATTGAGGATTATTTTGAAGAGGCTTATGTAATCCAGCTTGACCAGTCAATTATTACTGGTCTGAATTTCTATGGGCGAGTTAAGCTCCTTCCGGATGGAAGGTTTGAGTGGCTATGATATGGAAAAAGAAATTTTGATAAGATGCGAAAATTAGGAAATCCAAAATTTTTCTGGAATTCAAAAATCTAAAACACGTTTAAAGCGACATCATTCTCCATGTCAATGCTGAGAGTTTTCCTGCTGTATCTGGCATCATTCATTCTTAAGATAGCCGGATATGTATTAACAAAGTATTTGATACTGCTTGCTGATGCAATGCACAGCCTTACTGACATAGCGACAATCCTTCTTCTCATGTATTCCGGTAAAATCTCGAAGAAACCACCTGATCCCTCCCATCCCTTTGGGCACGAACTCGCAAGAAATATAGCATCACTGGTGGCAGCTACATCATTCATTACGATTGTATCATTCGAATTACTCAAGGAGGGTGTTTTGAAGATTATCAACCCTCAAAATGGATATGGCGATCCAACTCTGGCAATTGCAGTTGAACTTGTTGTTCTGGCAATCCTTCTGTTTGCATCCTATCTCTCCTCAAGAAAATCTGGCGTTCTTGATAGAACCGTGTTCGTCGAAAGTATAAACGATTCTCTGTCTACTGCAGCAGGTATAATCGGAATAATTCTCATTGGATTTGGCTACGCATTCTTTGATGGTCTCGTCTCGATTTTGATCGCTCTAATGATACTATATAACTCCATCAGACTTCTCAAGCAAAATGCGAGATTTTTACTGGGACTTTCACCACCCCACGAATTCTACCGCAGGGTGGAGAAAATTTCTCTGACATTTGATGAGATTAAAGGTGTTCATGATATGGTGGCAATATACATTGGCGAGGGAAGAATTCACCTGGACATGCACGTAACAGTGGATGGTAAAATGAGCGTTGAGGAAGCAGATAAATTGTCGGAGAGATTAGCCAACGAGTTGAAGAGAAGAATTCCGGAGATAAGTTACGTCAATGTCCACATATGTCCGCATTATGGTAAATACAAAAGAACAACTTTGTGACGTCTTCAGTTCTTTAGATTACCAGAAATGCGATTAGCAAAAAAATTATTTAAGCTATTTTATCCAAAATACATGGTTATGAAACTTTCTTTCAGGAAGGGTTTTAGTTTTGGGCTTGCATCGGGAGTAATCACAACTCTGGGCATGATGGTGGGCATTCATTCCAGTACTCATTCAAAGCTTGCAGTAATAGGTGGAATTATTGCTATAGCAATAGCGGATGCATTTTCCGATGCTGTTGGGATTCACATATCCGAAGAATCGACTAATATGCGCTCTGAGAGGGAAATATGGGAATCAACGGTCTCTACATTCCTCTCGAAATTTGTCTTTGCATTAACGTTTGCTGTACCAGTTTTACTCCTGCAACTCTCTACGGCAGTTATTGTTAGCGTGATATGGGGTCTGTCTCTGATAACAGTATTCAGCGTTTACATAGCCAAACAGAAGGGAGTGGAACCACACAAAGTTGTTTTAGAGCATCTGTTCATTGTAGTTCTGGTCATTTTGATAACTCACTACGTTGGGGAATGGATCGCATTGACATTCTGAAGCTTGTAAATTGAAAGCTAAAATTTTTATCACCAAGAACATAATACAAGTATATGCGAAATTTGAGAATCGCTCTAGCCCAGATAAACCCAATTGTTGGTGATTTAAAATATAATGCTAATAAAATAATAGAACATATTAAGAAAGCGGAGGAAGTAAAGGCCGATCTTATCTGTTTTCCAGAACTCGCTCTGACAGGTTACCCTCCTGAGGATCTCCTTTTAAAACCGCAGTTTGTGGAAGACAATCTGAAAGCTCTCGAAAACATAGTTGAAAATACGGAGGATGTGGTCTCTGTTGTTGGTTTTGTTGATGCTGAGGATGACATATATAATGCAGCGGCGGTGATATACAACGGGGAAGTTAAGGGAGTTTACAGAAAGATGTTTTTACCAAACTATGGTGTTTTCGATGAGGAGAGGTACTTTCAGGCTGGAAGAGAGCCGAATATTTTTGTTATAAACGATATCAACGTTGGAATAACGATTTGCGAGGATATCTGGTATGCAGACGGCCCCGCTCTGATACAGAGCCTGAATGGCGCTGAGTTGATTGTGAATTTATCCTCTTCACCATACCATGTTGGTAAAAGGGACTTCAGGAAACGAATGCTATCCACAAGAGCCTCGGACTACTGCTCTTTTGTTGCCTACGTTAACCTCGTTGGTGGGCAGGACGAGCTCGTTTTCGATGGAGGAAGCATGGTTTTCGATGAGGAAGGCAACCTTATTGCCCAGGCCAGAATCTTCGAAGAGGATTTCCTTGTTGTGGATCTGAACATTGAGGCTGTATTCAGAAAAAGGCTGCATGACCCGAGAAGAAGAAAAGAAAAGCTGGAGGTTGAAGAAATCCCCAAAATTTTCGTTTGCAACAGGCAAAAACAGAGGGAAAAGGTTGAGCCAAGAGTTGAGGAAGATTTAAAGCTTGAAGAGGAAGTATTCAGAGCTCTGGTTCTTGGAACGAGGGATTACGTTAGAAAGAATGGGTTTGAGAAGGTTCTTGTTGGTTTGAGCGGTGGTGTGGATTCTTCTCTGGTTGCAGCAATAGCTGTGGAAGCTTTGGGAAGCGAGAACGTCATTGGAGTTTTGATGCCTTCTCAGTTCACGTCAAGAGAAAGCATAGAAGATGCGGAAGCACTTGCAAGAAATCTTGGAATTAGAACTATCACGATACCAATAACTGGAATTTTTGAGAAATATCTGGAGGAGTTGAAGGACGTTTTCAAGGGAAGGGGCTGGGATGCAACGGAAGAAAACATTCAGGCGAGAATAAGAGGAAATATACTGATGGCCCTATCGAACAAATTTGGATATCTCGTTTTAACGACGGGCAACAAGAGTGAGATGAGCGTTGGATACGCAACGCTCTATGGTGATATGGCTGGAGGATTTGCTGTAATAAAGGATGTCTTCAAGACGATGGTTTACAGAATTGCTAAGCATGTTAATGAAAGGGCTGGAAGAGAGATTATACCCAAGAGGGTTTTTGAAAAGCCACCATCTGCAGAGCTAAGGGAAAATCAGAAGGATGAGGATGATCTGCCTCCATATGAAATACTGGATCCAATACTGAAGGCGTACATCGAAGAAGACAGGAGTTTCCATGAGATAGTGGCGGAGGGCTATGATGAGGAGATTGTTAAGCGAGTAATAAGAATGGTTGACAGAAATGAGTATAAGAGAAGACAGGCCCCGCCGGGAGTAAAAATAACCCCAAGGGCATTTGGAAAGGATAGACGACTGCCGATAACCAACAGATACGTTCCGTGGGAGTAAGCGTCCGGAGATAATGTATTTGAACAGCTCATTTCGATGGATAGTTATAAATACTATACTGTTTAATATTTTATTGTCAAAATCGTGAAAAACAAGAACCAATATGCTGTCAAAGTTAACAACGCAGGATAATGGTACTTCGATGTATCATATGCTGAAATTTTAGCGTAAAAAAAGAATCTGCTGGAATTTTCAATCATGCCTTTTTAAACTTTACGCTGAATTTCCGAGGTACAGAAAACCTAGACAGCTTTTAGTTATATTTGATAAGTTTTAATTTGAGGTGATATAAGATGAGCACGGTTAAATTAGAAGAACTGGAAGAGATTTTCGGAAAAATGGTAAGTTTCGATGAAATAGAGCGAAAAATATACTCTCACGATGTGGGTGTGCCTCCAAAGATATTCAAAAAGGTCATTGGCGGTGTTGCTGATGCTGTTGTAAAGCCTGAGAGTATTGAACAGCTCAAAAAGCTGGTAGAGTTCTCAAAGAAGTACAAAATACCACTCGTTCCCAGGGGTAAGGCTACATCAGGTTATGGTGGTGTTCTGCCGGTTAAGGGCGGTATAGTGGTAGATTTCACAGCGATGAACAAAATTCTTGAAATCGATGAAGAACAAAAGATTGTAAGGGTTCAGCCCGGAGTTGTGTGGAAGAACCTTGATGAAGAACTCAAGAAAAGAGGATTAACGCTCAGACTGTATCCAACGAGCTACCCATCTTCAACCGTTGGCGGGTGGCTTGCACAGGGTGGAGCTGGAATAGGCAGCTACGAGTACGGATGGTTTAAGGAGAATGTGGTTTCTGCTAAGGTTCTTCTTCCAACTGGTGAGCTTAAAGAATTCAGCGGAGATGAGCTAGATCTTATAAGCGATGCCGAGGGTACGACAGGTTTCATAGTTGAGGTAACGCTGAAGGTTAAAGAGTATGAAAAGGAGGATGTTGTCGGGTTTACTTTTGACAGTGTCGAAGACCTCCAGCGCTTCCTTGAGTTGATCACAAAGGAAAACATCCCTGCATGGTCTGTCAGCTTCATAAATCCCGAAGGAGCGGTTCTGAAAAGCATAGTTCCTCCGAAGCTGCATCACGGACATCCGGTTGAGGAAGTTCCAAAGTTACCGGAGAAGTTCATAGTAATACTGGCATTTCCTGAGAGCAGGAATGTAGAGAGCAAGCTTGATGAAATTGCAAAGAAGGCAAATGGAGAAAGGCTACAGCAGGATTTAGCGGAGCATGAATGGGAATCCCGTTTCAAACCGATGAAGATAAAGAGGCTGGGGCCAAGCCTTGTGCCCGCAGAGGCTGTCATACCGGTGGATAAGCTTGCAGAATTCTACAGGGAATTTACCAGAGAAGCTGCAAAGCACAAGTTTATGCTCGAGGGATTTTCCGTTAAAGGAAACGAGATAGTCCTTCTCGGATTCATACCTCACGATGAGCGCAGGGGAGACTACAAGTACGCCTATGCGCTGTCGCTGGCTTTCATCAAGATTGCTGAAAGAGTTGGGGGCAGACCATATTCAACTGGTTTGTACATGGCTCACAAGGCTGAGAAAATACTTGGAAAGGAGAGGTTTGAGAAACTAAAATCCTTTAAGGATAAACTCGATCCTGAGAAGATATTCAACCCCGGAAAAGTTGTGGATTTATCTCTTGCTGCATCGCTAATCAAAATAGCTGAGAAATTTGCATTTGCCGAAAAAATGGCTAAGCCAGTGGAATACGGTGAGAGAATAGGCGAGAAATCCAGCGGAAAACTGCCGGAATTTGTAGAATGGTATGCCTATGCATGTGCTCAGTGCGGTTACTGTGTGGATGATTGTACCGAATACGATGCAAAGCAGTGGGAAAGCTACTCACCGAGGGGCAAGTACCACTTCCTGAAGCTCTATGCTGAGGGAGAGGTAGAACTCAACCAGCAGATGGTTGACAAATTCCTGCTCTGTACAACGTGTGAGAAGTGTAACGTGAATTGCCAGCTTGACATGCCAGTTCTGGAAACCTGGGAGTATATGAGAGACTTCCTGATAGGAAAGAAGGGATTCATGACGTTTCCACCCTTTGAAATCATGGCAGCGAGCCTTGACAACAATCTGAACATCTGGGCAGGTTACAGGGAAAACAGGGCTGACTGGCTGTACAAGGATGAAAAACTTCTGGAAGAAGTCAAGCCGCATTTGAAGGATGATGTGCCTGTTGCATACTTTGCCGGGTGTACTGCCAGCTTCGTGGAGCAGGATATAGCAAAGGCTGCAGTGCTACTCCTCTCAAGGGCTGGAGTGGACTTCCAGTATCTGGGTACTGACGAAGCATGCTGCGGAATTCCAATGCTCGTAGCTGGAAAATGGGATCTTTTCGAGAAAATAATGAAGCACAACATAAATGAAATGAAGAAGAGGGGCGTTAAGACCGTAATTACATCCTGTCCAGCCTGCTGGCTTTCATGGCACCACTATTACAAGGAGTTCGCAAAGAAGCTGGGCATAGACTACGACATAGAGGTGAAGCATTACACCGAGGTAATTGCAGAGAAGATAAAGAAGGGCGAGTGTGAAATTCCGGAACTTCCGGAAGAGATGAAGAACGTTACTGTGACGTTCCACGATTCGTGCCACATTGGTAGAGCAGGTGGCATATATGAACCACCAAGAGAGCTGATAAAGGCTCTGGGCGTAAAATTCGTCGAAATGGAACACAACAGAGAGAATGGACTTTGCTGTGGTAGCGTCCTTACGAGAATTGGAGAACCAAGACCAACATCAAACTACCTTGGAGGAAAGAGAATCAAAGAAGCAGTGGATGCTGGAGCGGATGTGATGCTCGCAGTATGTCCATGCTGTCAGTTCCAGCTGAGAGTTGCGAGCAAGGAGAACGGATACAACATGCCTGTTAAGGATCTTGCAGCATTTGCTGCAGGAATATGCGGAGTTGAATTCCAGGATCCAACGGACTACTGTCTTGAAATGTGGAGAACCTTCGATGCAATGATTGCGCTGATGAAACCTGAGAACATGGCTGACTTGATGATAGCTCTGCTTCCACAGATGATCGATGCGATGCCAGAGAGCATGAAAGCCATGATGAGGGTGGCAAAGAAGGTTCCAGGAATGCTGGATGCAATGAAGCCAATGATGCCGAAGATGTTCCCAATGCTTATGCCAAAGATAGTGCCAAAAGTTATGCCAGACATGCTCAAAGAAGTTGAGAAGCGTGTACCAATGCCTCCGCACATGAAGGAGCAGATGCCAGATCTGATGCCGAAGGTCATGGAGAATCTGATGCCAAAGATGTTGCCAGAGGTTATACCGCGTGTAATGCCTGCGATGATTGAATACATTAAGAACAACGACTTTTAATTTTAAATTTTTATTTTTTGCTATTTTGAGTTAAAGGTGTTTTCCCGGAGGAACTACCATTTGAAACCATTGGAAAATAATGGAAAATAATATAAATAAATTAATTGGTTAATTAAAAATTAACCAACTCGACGTACAATCTTCTTCCGTTCCTGTTTTTATTCTCCATGATTTCGGCTCTTAGCTTCATCATTTCATTAAACAACTGCTTCTGCTCAGAACTAAGTTTTGGATAGCAGTCAGTAATGAAATCCATACCCTGGGGGCACAGACCAGAAACACAGGGGAAGCAATACGTCCCCTTGGCACACCCAATCTGAATTTCGTCTTCAAAAACTTCCTCTCTCATATTTTTTACCTCCTTTTTCATAAACATTCAATTATTTTCTTAAATAAATCTTCGTTGATAATAACTCCTTCCTCTCTAATTCTCTTCACGGCACTCAACAACTTTCTCTCATCGACGTTTACATTCAACTTCAACTCTCTAAGCTTGTATTCGATGCTCCTCCTTCCGGAATGCTTGCCCAGAGCAATCCTCCTCTCTCTACCAACGATCTTCGGGTCGTATGCCTCGTATGTAAGCGGGTTCTCTAAAACAGCCGCAACATGTGTTCCTGATTCGTGAGTGAACGCATATTCCCCAACAACCGGAGCCTGAGGGTGCACTGGAATGTTTGAGTACCTCTCAACGAGCTTTGACAGCTCATAGAGCTTATCGAGCTTTATGCCCGTCTTTATACCATAGAGCACCTCCAGAGCTGTGACAACTTCCTGAAGGCAAGCGTTTCCACACCTCTCACCAATACCGTTGACTGTTGTGGCAATTCTATCTGCCTTACACATCACGGCCTTCAGGCTGTTTGCCGTCGCAAGCCCGAAGTCATTGTGGAAGTGGCAGAGCACCTCTATATCCAGCTTCTTTAGAGTGGAAACGTACTTCTCAACGAGTTCGGCTGTTGCGACACCAACAGTATCGGATATGTGGACTCTGCTGGCTCCATAATTTACTGCCTCGCTGTAAATTCTTACGAGCCTTTCAATGGGAATTCTGGTTGAGTCCTCACTTGTGAACGAAACGAAAACATGGTCGCTTGCATATTCTATTAGCTTCAACGCGTTGTTCAGGACATCCTCGAAGCTCCTCCTCATCTTGAACTTCAAATGCAGGTCGCTGAGGGATGATGCTATTACAACCCCATCAACGTCGCACTCCAGAGCTCTATCAATGTCCTCCTTCTTTGCTCTACAAAATGCAAATATCTTGGCATTCAAATTCTGGCTAGATATTAACCTTACAGTCTCGAATTCTGTCTCTGAGACGACAGGAAAGCCTGCCTCTATTTCTCCTACACCTACTTCATCAAGCATTACCGCTATCTCGAGCTTCTGCTCGGGGGTAAAGCAAACATTCGGGGTTTGCTCCCCATCCCGAAGCGTTGTATCGTATATCATCTTCCCTCAACCAGTAAATTTGTTACATCATCTACAATCCTCAAAGCCCCTCCAAATCCGAGCATTGGCTTTCTGTGGTATCCATATCTATCTGCTACTGGAAAACCGACTCTCAGCAGGGGTATGCCCTCTTCGTTGGCGATGTATCTCCCTCTGTAATCTCCGATGAGTAAATCAACTGGATTACTTCTGATGAACTTGTGAAGCTGGTAAAGATCAGCATCCTCAAATACAGCTATTTTTGCATCGTTTTCGTCCGCGATTCTCTCTATTTCAGGAACGAAATGCCTCGTCTTTAGCGGTGTAAGAACAGCGGTAACTCTCAATCCCATTTCAAACGCAAAATCCGTCAAAGCTATGACCTTGTCCGGATCACCGAATATTGCAACCTTCTTGTTCCTCAAAACGCTGTTCGCATCAACCATTGCATCTATTACGTAGTCCCTTGCATCCCATATTGAATCTGGAATACTTTCACCAGAAATCTCGGAAAGTGTTGCTATAAAGCTCTCGGTGTTTCTTATTCCTATTGGAAATCTCAGGTTATACGATTCAACACCAAAATTCGTCAGATATTCAGCTCCACTTATTCCTTCAATTCCAAAGGAAATTGTTGCCTTCGAATTTGGTGTATTTCTGATATCATCAACGCTTGTCTCACACTTTGGAAACTTCTCCTTTGGGAGTCTAAGTGGACGGTCAAGCGAGGTGATATCCGTAAGCAGAGTGTAATCCACTCCCATTTCCCTGCATATGTGCTTGATCTCTCTGACGTCTCCTGGATTAACGATTCCAGTTATTATGTTGATCTTATCCGTTCTCTCACCCTGTCTTCCGAGCGCTGCAACAATGCTCTTGATGGCGTTATCGTATCCTATAACGTGTGCTCCGACGTACGATGGTGTATTTATTGCAACAGCCTCGATTTCATTGATCTTCTTTAACGCTGCATATATATTCTCGCCTATGGTTTCACTCAGGCATGTGGTAATCACTGCAATCAAATCCGGTTGCTTTCTATGTGCAACGTTTTCAATCGCCCTTGTCAGATTATCTATACCACCATGTATTGCTGACATTTCGTGGAAACCTGTTGTGGCAATGTCAACCGGCTCTCTAAAATGCTGTGTCAGGAGATGCTTTACGTAGTTAACGCAACCCTGAGAACCGTGAACTAGTGGAATTGCCCTATATATGCCGAGCGTTGCAAATACAGCTCCCAGAAACTGGCACATCTTTGGAGGGTTTACCTTCAATGGACTTTCCTCGCATATTACTTCGACTGGAATGATATCACCCCTCAGAAACAGACCTCACAAGCCCCCACACCCTCGAGTTGATCGTCGCGTAGACGTCGCTCGCAAAATTCACAAAACCGTTAAATCCTGCATAGGCCCTTCTCTGCCCTCTTCCCTTTATAAACGGAATTCCAAGCTTGTGCACGAGATGCTCCGTTCTGTCATCGGATATGAATAAATCAGGCTTGCACTCAAGGAGAACCTCCTCCAGCTCGGTAGCGTTAGGATTATCGATTATTATTGTTCCCTCGCCCACTCTCTTAACTATCTTCTCGTAATCATCCTGCTTCCCGAAATAGGTAGCAATTCCTACAATTTCCATTCCGAGCTCTCTGAAGGGCTCAATAAGATACAGGACTCTCTGCACACCATGACATATGAAAACCTTCTTTCCTTCAAGTTTCCCTCGGTAAAACTCCAGTTCTGACTTTATCTTATTTAGATAATTCTCTATTACTTCTTCAACTTTCTTTTCATCGATACCGAGGGCTTTGCCAATCTTTCTCAATGCATCGCAGCAATGCCCTATACCGAAGAAGTTTGCCTCAATATATGGAATTCCGTACTCTCTCTTCATCATTTCAGCAAGATCCATCGAACTCCTTGAGCAGTGCACAACATTGAGCTTCGCCTTATGCATGTTTCTGATCCTGTCAATGGTGGAATTGGCCGTAAAGGAGCACAGAACTCTTACTCCAATCTCATTCAGTAGGTTCTCTATAACTTCCGCGTCCTTGGCGTTAAAGTCGCCTATCAGGTTGATGTCGTAAGGGGTGCTATCAAATTCTCCCGTTCCAATCAACTCGAAAAGTTGCCTGTTGGCTATTTTGTGTCCGGCACTCTGACTTACACCTCTGAAACCTGCACAGTTAAACGCTATAACAGGCTTGCCTACAACTTCACTCGCCTTTCTTGCTACAGCCAGTATATCATCTCCAATTAACCCGGTGGTGCATGTCTCGTAAACGAAAATCGCATCAGCATCGAATTCCTCTGCAGCCATCAGTATGGCATCGAACAGCTTCTTTTCCCCGCCAAATATTACATCCATTTCCTGCATGTCCGTCGTAAAGCAGTATCCGTAGGAATCGGGCCTGTAGTCCCAGGAGTAATATGCGCATCCTATTGGAGAATGCACAAGGTGGATTACATTGTCTATCTGGCCACATATCACTATTCTACATCCGAGAAACGAGCAAGCCCTTTCGGTAAAATCTCCGGGCTGTGTGGCTCTATCACAAGCAGGGATAATATCTTCTTCACTCTTGGCAATACAATGCTTGCCCCTTCCTGGCAACTTCCTGTTGCACTTCAGCATGAGAAAGGGCATGTCAACACCTTTGGGCAGGAATGCCAAAAGCATCGGCTCTGCACTGGATGCAGTGGTGGAACTGCGAGATATATCGGGAAGCACTCCATCTTGCCTTTGAGATCTCTTGCGGTGTTGGCTTTCTTAATCCGCTGAAATTACCGAGTGGGATGAGTGGTGTTATATTCATTATGTAAGCATATTCCGATACGGCCTTTGCGACATCTACAATCTCCTTGTCGTTTACTGTTGGAATGTAGATTGTGTTAACCTTAACGAGAATTCCCGATTCAGCAGCCTCCTTCAAACCGCTCAATTGTCTTTCAACCATCAATTCTCCAGCTTCAACCCCTCTGTATATCCTTCCATTGTAGTTTACCCAGGAATATATCTTTGAAGCAGTTTCAGGGTTTACTGTGTTGACTGTGATGGTAAGATGTGTCAGATTGCATTCTATCAGATCGTCCAGCCTGTCTTCAACGAGCAAACCATTCGTGGCGAGACATCTGTATGTATTGGGGTAGAGTTCATTTATAATTTCGAGTGTTTCAAAAGTTTCTTTGTTGTAAAGCGATTCGCCAGGGCCAGAAATGCCTATTGTGGTTGTTTCTGCAGTAACCTCCTTAATGATGTCGCCGATATAGTCGGCAACCTCATGTGGCTTTACAACTCTGTTCGCAGTCCCCGGTCTATTTTCGTTTGCACAGTACTCTCTAACACAGTAATTACACTGGATGTTGCACCTTGGTGCAACCGGCAGATGTATTCTTGCGTATCTGAAATGCGCTTTATTGCTGTAGCATGGATGCTTACAAATTTCTCCCATTCAATCACCGTGGCAACACACAAGGATATAATGTAAAAATTTTTTTAAGAAAAAAAGAGAAAAAATTTCGTATAATTTATTACATGAGATGAAGGGATCATAAAAATTATGAATTCTGTATCACATGAAAAATTATATATAGAGATTGGTTGCAAGCATCATTGGGTGGTTATGTGATAAAAGTATTGTATGATGGAGAACTGAGTTCAGAAAGAAAAGCATCTTCAGTGACATTAATTGAGACTGACAGACATTATGTCCTGGTGGACACATCTTCAAAGGATGTAAGGGATATTATTGTTGCAAGGCTCAACGAACTGGGATTAAAGCCAAAGGACATCGATGTGGTGATAAATACACATGCACACCCCGGGCATGTTGGGAACAACGATCTGTTTAAGAATGCGAAAATCTATGCGTCTCCAAATGAACGCGTGGAGAAATGCAAGGGGCATCTTATCTATCTCGATAGATGCGATTGTTTTGAATTCAATCCTGTGTGCGAATTCGTAGATGAGGAAATACGGGTGATAAACACACCTGGTCACACCTGGGGTAGCATATCCGTGGTGTATGGAGATTACGTGGTTGCCGGAGATGCTGTTCCACTCAAGAAGAACGTGCTTGAAGGTGTGGTTCCGGAGAGTGTTGATGATATAGCTGCAAGAAGCAGCCTGAAGAGAATTAAGATGCTGAACAAGAACATCGTAACGGGGCATGATGGCATACTGCATCGGGTTAGCAAAAGATGTTGCTGTGGTCTCTAGCCGGCAGTAAACGAGTGTATAGTTAACTGGGGAGCCAAATCACATGATTAAAAATAGCAGCAACATAGCTCCTCTGGTATTACTTTCTCTAATTGTATTTGCATTATTGTTTGGTGGATGCATTCAGGAGGAACCTGAGACAATCTAAGTTTACGCGGGGAAGGGGTTAAAAGAACCATTAATGGACGTATCTGAAAAATTTTCAAATGAATACAATGTGGAGATTAACTTCTCTTTTGTGGGATATAACAGGATATCAAAAATAGTGAATAGAACCAATGCGGATATTGTAATTGCTCCCAAAAAATACAACCTGTTTGGAGTGAATACAGTGAGTACACTTGAGAAATCAGGATTGGTAAGCGATTGCAAGCCGTTTGTTAAAAGAGTTCCAGTTATCGTCGTTAAAAAGAACAGTGATATTAATTCGCTAGAAGACTTAAACGGAAAGATAGTTGTGTTGGTAGATCAGAACAAGTATCACACTCCTGGAGGCTGCTTGGGGAATGATATCGTTGAAAAGGAAAAGATAAACGCTATAATTGTTTATACTTCCCCGAAGAATCTGATAGAGGTGGTTAAAGAGGGTAAGGCTGACGCTACCATAATGTGGCTTGATACAGTCAATGAAGGTGATGATATAAGAATAATTCCAATTGAAAGATATGAATTACAACTTTATATCGCAATAGTTAATAAGGATGAAGACATTGAAAGATATGTAAATTACTTGCTAAATCATAAAGAAGATTTTGGGAAGTATGGATGGTGGTGAATAAGAATGTGTCTCGGAGCGGTAGAAGTGGTTGCAACATCTCCCACACAATCTCCAAGCTTTGAAGCGCTGATACTTTCTATGGCAGGCATTTTTGGGCTAATAGTACTGATAAGTATCGCCATAACGCTGAATTTGAAGTCTGTAACGAATGCACACTGGAGCACGGAATCTTCCTCGGTCTGGGCATCTACAAGATGAAATAGCATGATCCTTACTGCACTATCCATTGCTACGTTTATTGTTGCTTACCTCAACTTCATTTACGTTTACGGGGCTAAGGAAGGAAATTTGGAGGTCTTCACGAGGGAGAGGATTAGGAAAATTGCCATTGCCACGATCTCGGTTATAATATTGCTTGTTTTCCAGGGATTTCTCGGAATTCTAACGCTACTCGGCATTGTAGATCCAGTAATCCATAAGTTCTATGGCATACTGATTCTAATCTCGTACCTCCTGGCGATAAATATTTTCTTGCTTTATAGAATTCTTAAACTTGGTTGGGAATTCAAGTTCTCCAAGAATTGTGTAGATGTGCTCATTTACATTGCTGTAATATACCTCATTTTGGATAAAATTAGAATCCCAGAGTATACTGTTAGAATTGTTGTATCTATACTATCCGCTTTGCTGGTTCCCCTCATATTTTTATGGTGGTGGTACTTGAAGAAACGAGACTATCTGTTTGAGCCATTGATGACCAAGACAATCTTGCTACTATCACTAATATTTTCTCTCTTTTTCTCGACCACAGTGGCAGCTATTGAAATCAGTCCGACGCTCAAATGCAGTTTTGTTGCAGTATCACTGGCAGTAGCTGTAATAGCAATTATCGTGACAATCAAAGAGGCAAAAGACGTGTTCAGGTTAATTTAAGGATGCCAGCACCCTCCATACTCAAGCAAGAATATATGTATGCAAGTATACAGAAAGATTTAAATTAATACAACCGGAATAGCGGAGAAGGTGATAATATGAAGCAGCAGGCTGAAGTTAGACAGCTCAGAGAGGGCGGTTATGTGATTATTGATGACGAGCCGTGTGAAATTGTGAGTATCTCCGTAAGCAAACCAGGTAAACACGGAGCAGCGAAAGCGAGGATAGATGCGATTGGTATATTTGACGGACAGAAGAGGAGCATAGTACAGCCAGTTACCGCAAAGATATACATCCCAATTGTTGAGAGAAAGAGAGCACAGGTCATCAGTGTTGTTGGCAACGTTGCACAGCTTATGGATCTGGAAACCTACGAAACTTTCGAGCTGACTGTTCCGGAGGGGCTTGAAGATAGAATTGAGCCCGGTAAGGAGATCGTATACATCGAATCTCTGGGCAAGAGAAAGATTGCCGAGAAGTAAACTATGCACATAGATTCTTTTTTTGCTTGCTCCAACCCCCATCTTGAAAATGCGGAATTTGTGATATTTGGAATTCCGTACGACGCTACCCAATCCTTCAAGCCCGGATCGCGCTTTGCCCCCAATGCGATTAGAGAAGCAAGCTGGAATCTCGAAGAGTACTCGATGTACTTCAATTTCAACCTTTTTAATGCAAAAATCTGTGATGCTGGTAATATAAACGTGGATGGTCGTTTTGATTCGATAATGGAACGGGTCTCGCAGTTCCTCAAGAATGTCAAGGGTGTGCCCATTGCCCTTGGCGGGGAGCACACCATCAGTTATGCATGTGTCAAAGATCTGAGAGATGCTTGCTACGTTGTATTTGATGCACACATGGATCTCCGTGACGAATTCGACGGAGATAAGTTCAATCACGCGTGCACGGTAAGAAGGATTCACGATAAGCTAAAAGCAGGAGAGGTAGACGGTATAATCCAGATTGGAATAAGGAGTGGAACAAAGGAAGAGAGAGTGTTCGCAGAATCAGAAGGAATAGATGTGTTTTACTCGTGGGAAGTACTCGAAAACGGAATCGAGCAGGTAATCAAAAGGGTTGAAGAGTACGATAAGATATACCTCTCTGTGGACATGGATGCATTCGATCCTGCCTTTGCGCCCGGAGTCTCGACTCCTGAACCTTTCGGGTTATATCCGATTCACCTGTTGAAGTTCCTTAAAGAGGTCTCGGACAGGATAATAGGGATGGATGTTGTTGAAGTTGTGCCTGATACTAGCAAGGTGACCCAGACTCTTGCGGCAAAAATTGTGTCTGAGTTTATAGCTGCCAAATCTGTTTCTCTTTGATTGATTTAGTTGGCTGGAAAGGTCTTTGAAGGTTTGTAGATACTTGCTTGACAGGCTCACTGGGTAAAAGAAAGATAGTAATTTACTTTCAAAAGAAAATGGCCCGGGATTCGAACCCGGAGGAAGCATTGTCAATAAGATCTTATCAACAACGGGCGGTCCCAGCTGCCCTCAGTTAGATTCGGAGTATCCTCCAAATCCAATCTTCGCCTCCAATTATTATATACACCATATAGTATATAACTCTTCCGGTCTGAGCTGTTTTTGAAGATAATCAGTATAACTTTTTTCAAACTTTATAGATGTCTGGAGCAGATGTTTCAACTGCGGAATTATTCTCAATAGCAAAGACTCAATAACAAAGGTCATGAAGCAAATCAGAATAAATGGTGCCCGGAGCCGGATTTGAACCGGCGACCATGCGGTCTTCAGCCGCACGCTCTCCCGAGCTGAGCTACCCGGGCATAATGGTTATGCACTACCCGACATAGAGATATTTTTAATTTTTGGTTGGTTTGTTGTGTCACCTTGGGAGATTCACACTCCTTTAATCCTTTACCAAAATGGCTCTTGCTTTTCAAAGCTCTAAGTTTCATAATCTACTGAATACTTTTCAGTTTTATATAATTAAAATATTATGAACTTGCAGTAAACCTAATTAAGAAAGAGATAGAATATAGAAAATGGTGCAAAAAATGAATGAATCAAAAGAATTGGATGAAGTATATGAACCATCTGAAGAAACAAAAAAGAATGCGTGGGTAAATAACGAAAGAATTTACGAAATGGCTTCTGATTATATCACTTTCTGGGATGAAGTAGCAAAGAACGATATTGAATGGTTTGAGCCCTACGAGGACGTGCTCGATGACAGCAACGCCCCGTTTTACAGGTGGTTTGTTGGTGGTAAGATCAACATAACTCACAACTGCCTGGATAGGCATATCGAGTCGAAAGGAGATAAAACGGCAATAATATGGCAGGGTGAGCCTGAAAACGAGGAGGAAAGAATAACCTACCACGAACTCTACAATAGGGTTTGCAGATTTGCCAACGCCCTCAAGACACTAGGTGTCGAAAAGGGAGATGTAGTCACGCTCTACATGGGAATGGTGCCAGAGCTGCCTGTTGCAATGCTCGCATGTGCCCGAATCGGTGCAATTCACAGCGTGGTTTTTGGTGGATTCTCCTCAACAGCTCTCAGAGACAGAATAAACGACGCTCAGGCTAAAGCCATCGTGACGATGGACGGCTACTACAGAAGGGGAAAGGTCATTGAGACCAAACGCATCGTTGATAAAGCTCTTGATGGGGCGCCGAGCGTTGAAAATGTTGTGGTTCTCAAGAGGGTAGGAAACGATGTTGAGATGGCTGAAGGAAGGGACATCTGGTGGCATGAGCTGGAAAAGGACGTTCCTGGGACGTGTGAACCAGAACCGGTTGACAGCGAACATCCATTGTTCATCCTCTACACATCAGGAACAACAGGCAAGCCAAAGGGAGTCCTTCATGTTCACGGCGGATACAACGTAGGCACTCATATCACAACGAAGTGGGTTTTCGACTTGAAAGACAGAGACATATTCTGGTGCACCGCTGACATAGGCTGGATTACCGGCCACAGCTATGTTGTTTATGGCCCCCTCTCAAATGGTGCAACCATTTTGATGTATGAAGGAGCACCTGACTACCCGCAGCCGGACAGATGGTGGAGCATAATCGAGAGATTTGGTGTGACTGTATTCTACACCGCTCCTACCGCGATACGTTTCTTCATGAAGCTGGGTGAGGAACTGCCTGGGAAACACGATTTAACCTCGTTGCGATTGCTTGGAACGGTTGGCGAACCAATCAACCCCGAAGCGTGGAAATGGTATTACAAACACATAGGCAATGAGCACTGTCCAATTGTTGACACCTGGTGGCAGACCGAAACAGGAATGATCCTGATAACACCCCTGCCCGGTATAACAAAGCTGAAGCCAGGCTCTGTAACGATGCAGTTCCCCGGAATTGAAGTAGACATACGGGACGAGAAAGGAAATCCAGCAGATAGCGGAGAGCTTGTGATAACCAATCCATGGCCGGCAATGTTCAGAACCCTGTGGGGTGAACCGGAAAGATTCGTCAGGCAGTACTGGCGGTCAAATGGCGGATTCGTATATTACACCGAGGATGGGGCCAGGAAAGATGAGGATGGATATATCTGGATAACAGGAAGGATCGACGACGTCTTGAAGGTCAGTGGTCACAGGCTTGGAAGTGCAGAAATCGAAGGTGCGCTCATGTCTCACGAAGCAATAAGTGAGGCTGCAGTTGTTGGCAGGCCACACGAAATCAAAGGTCAAACGCCAATCGCATTTGTAGTTCTTAAGACAGGCTATGAGCCAAGCATAGAACTTGAAAAAGACTTCAAAAAGCATGTTAGAAACGAAATAGGTGCAATAGCAGTGCCTGAGGAAGTATACTTTGTTGAACAACTTCCAAAAACGAGGAGTGGAAAGATTGTACGCAGAATTCTGCTTGCTCTCGTAAAAGGAGAGGAAATAGGCGACATCACAACCCTTGAAGATGTTACGGCTGTTGAAAGGATCAGGAGGATTGAGAGAAAGGAAAATAAACAAATTTAATAATTTAAATGCTCATAGAATTTGGGGCAAAACCTTTAAAAGCCATATAATCTAAAACTGAGAACAGGTAGGCTTATCTCACATGGGCCGGGGTTGCCGAGTGGTAAGGCGTCGGTCTGCTAAACCGATGGGCGTTCGCCCGCGTGGGTTCAAATCCCACCCCCGGCGCTATTACTTCCTCACTAACAAGAATCTAAGCGGCCTAGATTTTGCTGAAGCTACCTAAATACAATTGTTTTGATTTTTGGCCATGTAAATACAGGTACAGATATTTTTCTGGATATCTTGGGTCGACAATCTGGTCTAGGCTTTCAAAGCCCATATTCTCTGAACACGCTGTCTGCGGTTCGATTACAATAAAAGACGTCTCGAATTCTCCAATTGAAATGTTTATAACGGCAACGTCATTGGCAAAGTGTCTAACATAGTCTATGTCGATGCTGTTTATATCCACAGCAGCCTCAGCATGAGACTCACCATCAAATTTGCTATGTGTAAAAGAGTAGCTATAAGCTAGTATACCCATCTCATTCAATATGCTGACAGTCCATTCAGCAAATCCCCTGCATACAGTACCTTCCAGGACGTCCTGTTTCATTCTGCTGTCCTTTACCTTTATACTGCTCGGTTTAAATACGCCGTTTTCGTATATATACACTCTGTCGACATCCTTGTGAACGAGCATTTTCTGTACGATTCTGGCAGTTAAGATTACCTTCTGTGTGTTATTCAATCTGTTTTCTTTTGCGAAATCTTCTATTTGTCCTGCAATTTCTTCAATTATGTGCCTGTCTTCCTTGTTGGGGGTGTAATATATGAAGAATTCTAGAGGGCCAGTATTGTTCGAGGCATACCACTTTCCGCAGATGTTTATATTAATTGTATTATAGTATCCTGGGTTTGAATATCTTATGTCTCTCATTATCCAAAATACGCTGCGCTTGCTTGTGGATATGTTGTAATCGATTACCAGGTACTTGCGAGTAAATAAATCGTCAAAATGAACAACAATAACATGATATGAACCGTCACCTGTTTTCTCTATTACTCGGGTCCACCATCTTATCGAGTCATCATATTCAAACCAGATGTAAGAGTCATTGATGTATACATGGTGTCCCCAGAAATCGCCTATGAACCAGTAATATATCTCGTCATCTGATATATTGGCAACGTAAAGCTTTCCATCTTTGACATACAGTTTACTGCTATTATTCAGCGTTAAACCTATTTCTGCAAGATGAGCAACGCCCCATGGAAACATTTTATATGCTTCTTCCAGCGTTATTTCTTTACCGCCGGGAAGATGTTGTTTGAGTGAAAATTCATCTTGCCAGTTTGTCTCATCTGTCATTGTTTGGTTAAAATCGTTCCATGTCTGGTAATCGTCCTCAATATCCAGGTCATCAAGGTCTACAATTAGAAGTACTCCTATCAATAAGACGGATAGTGTGAATAAGACCATATTCAAAAGAATCGTGTATTTTATAATTTTCTTTATTATACGAATTAAACCCATGGGGCTCACCTTGAGCTCAAGTATTGAGTTTGAGTTTGGATCTCATGTCAGAGGGTAATATACCTATCTTCTTCTTGGGTTAGATAGATAATGGTACCGAAAACTTTATATATGATTTTAACTAACCAAAAGTTAATAACGAAATAAAGATTACCAGGGGTGATAAAGTGACCATCGATGAAATCCTTGAGGTACTAGGAAACGAGAGTAGAAGAAGGATCCTCTCCTTACTCTCAAAAAAGCCTTGCTACGTTAGCGAGATATCTTACTCTCTCAAAATGGCTCCAAAAGCCGTACTGGAGCATCTCGATAAACTTGAGAAAGCAGGAATAATCAAAAGCTATGAAGAAGGAAGAAGAAGATACTATTACATCAATAAGAATCTCAGAATTGAGATCTCGATTACACCACACTACTTCAACGTAACGCTGACCTCTGCAAATGGGAATACGGACATTGAGTACATAATAGATGATGTAAAGAGAATATTTGAGAAAATAAAGCAGAAAACGTGCTCCATGCCAGAAATATACAGAGCTATGCAAGAGATAAACGAATTCCAGAGACAATTTTCGATAATTCAGAGCATAATGTCCTCGAGGCTCACAGAGATGTTCGAGAGATTCATAGATGAAATAGAGAAGAGTATCGATAACGAAATTGAGAGAATAGTGGTTCTTGGACTTACCAAGGGCGCAAAAACTCCACTGGAGATAGCAGAGCAATTTGGCTTATCTTACAGAGAAGTCGAAGAAGCTCTGGAGAGATTAAAGGAGAAGGGGCTTGTTGAGGAAGTTAAGGAGAATGATGAGGTTGTTTGGAAAATAAAATGTTAATTGGAGAGGTGGTGTTATGAGTAGGAAGGAAAATAAGGAAGAGGTAACGCTTCGGGTTGCTGAAGCGTATTATCGTGATGTTGGTAGAGGTATTGCGAGAATAGATCCCGAAGTAATGGAACAATTGGGCCTTCAAAGTGGTGACGTAGTCGAGATAATTGGAAGAAATAATGTTCCTGCAATTGTATGGCTTGGATATCCTGAGGATAGAGGAAAAGGAATCATAAGAATCGACGGCAGTCTGAGAAATAACGCAGGAGTTAGCATTGACGACAAGGTTAGAGTCAGAAAGGTTGAGGCAAAGCCAGCAGAGAAGATCGTCATAGCTCCAACCGAGCCCATAAGACTGATGGGTGGTGAAGCATACCTTCTCAGACTGCTTGAAGGAAGGCCAGTTACCCGGGGCCAGAAGATCAGGGTGGAAATCTTTGGCCACACGCTCACGTTCGTTGTTACATCGACTAAACCGGCAGGAGTTGTAATTGTATCTAGAAACACGGCTATTGAACTAAAGGACAAACCTGTGGAGGAGGTAAGAAGAGCAGTTCCAAACGTGACATATGAGGACATCGGTGGTCTAAAGAGGGAGCTTAGGCTCGTCAGAGAAATGATAGAACTTCCGCTGAAACATCCAGAGATCTTCCAGCGCCTCGGTATCGACCCGCCCAAGGGTGTTCTGCTCTACGGTCCACCAGGTACAGGTAAGACACTGATTGCAAAGGCTGTTGCCAATGAGGTGAATGCCCACTTCATACCCATAAGCGGTCCAGAGATAATGAGCAAGTATTATGGAGAGTCTGAACAGCGCTTAAGAGAAATATTTGAGGAAGCGAAGGAGAACGCCCCATCAATAATATTCATCGATGAAATCGACTCAATTGCTCCGAAGAGAGAAGAAGTTACTGGAGAAGTCGAGAGGAGAGTCGTGGCACAGCTACTCACTCTGATGGATGGACTTGAGGCAAGGGGCGACGTAATCGTCATCGCTGCAACGAACAGGCCTGATGCGGTAGATCCCGCCCTACGCAGACCGGGTAGATTTGATAGAGAAATAGAGATTGGAGTGCCAGACAGAGAGGGTAGAAAGGAGATTCTTGAGATTCATACAAGGGGCATGCCTCTAGCGGAGGACGTCAATCTCGATGAGCTGGCAGACCTGACAATAGGTTTTGTGGGAGCAGATCTCGAGGCGCTGTGTAAGGAAGCAGCAATGCATGCACTGAGAAAGAGAATGGAGAAGGGAGAAATTGACATTGAGGCTGAGGAAATCCCAGAAGAGGTCCTTGAGAACCTGAAGGTTACCAGAGAGGACTTCCTTGAGGCACTGAAGAACATCGAGCCATCTGCAATGAGAGAGGTACTTGTTGAAGTTCCAAGAGTAACATGGGATGATATCGGTGGACTTGAGAAGGCAAAGCAGGAGCTTAGAGAAGCGGTTGAATGGCCTCTCAAGTATCCAGAAGTGTTTACAACGATGAACATCAAACCTCCAAAGGGTATTCTGCTCTACGGACCACCCGGTACAGGTAAGACACTGCTCGCGAAGGCTGTTGCCAACGAAAGCAATGCGAACTTCATAAGCGTGAAGGGGCCAGAATTACTCAGCAAGTGGGTTGGAGAGAGCGAGAAGCACGTCAGAGAAATGTTCAGGAAAGCAAAGCAGGTTGCGCCGTGTGTAATCTTCTTCGATGAAATAGACAGCCTAGCGCCAAGACGAGGCGGCAGCGCAGACAGTCATGTTACAGAGAGGGTTGTCAGCCAGCTGCTCACAGAGCTGGATGGTCTTGAGGAGCTAAAGGATGTTGTAGTAATTGCAGCCACCAACCGTCCGGACATTGTGGATCCAGCATTGCTGAGACCGGGTAGAATTGAAAGACACATCTACATCCCGCCACCGGACAAGGAGGCCAGAAAGGAGATATTCAAGATTCACCTGAGGGGCAAGCCGCTAGGATATGATGCTGAAGATGTTAAGAAGGCCATAGAGGACCTCAAGAAGGAACTCAAGGACGAGAAGAAGCTTAAGGCTCTTGATGAGATCAAGCCAGATGAGTTTGACATATTCACGGCTCCAGAGGAAGTGAGGAAGGAACTGGATGACAAGCTCAAAGATGTGCTGGTAACATGGCTTGCAGAGAAGACAGAAGGCTACAGCGGTGCAGACATTGAGGCGATTTGTAGAGAAGCTGGAATGCTTGCAATAAGAGAAGCCATCAAGCCAGGAGTGACCAGAGAAGATGCTAAGGAAATCGCAAAGAACATAAGGATTACTAAGAAGCACTTTGAGAGCGCACTGAAGAAAGTGAAGCCAAGTCTGACTAAGGATGATCTGCGCAGATACGAAGAGATCATCGAGCAGTTCCACAAGATGTATGCTTAAATTTAATTTAAATTTTTTAATTTAATCAAAATTAAAGGAGGTGGTTGTATGCCCTGGAGGAGAAAGAGGAGAGATTGGG
>Ga0182240_100162_pt1 | contig 28352 bp, 25 predicted proteins | sample hydfrates4_PW_90_FD_145594 | JGI IMG/M metagenome (GOLD analysis project Ga0182240, IMG submission 145594) | Subsurface microbial communities from deep shales in Texas, USA - hydraulic fracturing test 4_PW_90 | ecosystem: Environmental > Aquatic > Deep subsurface > Shale gas/oil reservoir >...
CTAAATTTAGGAATTCCAAAGATTGTAAAAAAACGAAAATTGGAGGGATACAATTTTGAAAATAAGCATAATAGGAACGGGAAGAGTGGGTTCAAGTACCGCTTTTGCTTTAATAAACGCAGCGGTTGCTGACGAGATCGTTCTTTACGACCTCAACAAAGAAATGGCTGAAGGGGAAGCATTGGATTTGTTGCATGCTACAACCTTTCACAAAAGAATGATCATAAGGGCTGGGGAGTATAGCGATATAGAAGGAAGCGATATAGTAATTATTACAGCAGGAGCTGCTCAAAAGCCTGGCGAAACAAGGTTAGATTTGACCATAAAAAATGCTAAAATAATAAAAGGCATTTCAGAAAATATAAAAAAATATGCTCCAAATGCGTTGATAATAAATATTACTAACCCTGTTGATGTTATGAGCTATGTGGTATGGAAAGTAACTGGTTTTGAATCTAAGAGGGTAATTGGAACTGGAACTATATTGGACACTGCAAGGCTGAGAGCCTTAATAGGTAAAAATTGTGGGGTTTCTCCAATGAGTGTTCACGCCTACATAATAGGGGAACATGGTGACTCAGAGTTAGCGGCTTGGAGTTCGGCAATGATTGGAGGTGTTCCAATTAAAGGTTTTTGCCGTAATTGCCCGTACAAAGATAACTGTAATAAAGATCTGAGTAAGATTTTTGAAGATGTAAAAAATTCTGCTTACAATATAATAAGCAAAAAAGGTGCAACCAATTATGGAATAGCTTCAGCAACAACTGCACTGGTAGAATCGATAATTAAGAATGAAGGTAGGGTATATACCCCTTCCGTGTTGTTGGATGATATGTACATAGGGTATCCGGCGGTTATAAACAAAGACGGGGTGGAACGAACTATCGATATAACTTTGAATGATGAAGAAACAGAAAAGTTTGAAAGTTCAAAAAATATAATCAAAGAGTATCTTGAATCAATCAAAAACTTGCTTTAAGGGGGAAAGCAACTATGAAAAAGTTTTTAAGTATTTTTTTGTTGCTTATACTGTTTTCTATAACCCTCTATTCAATCGAATATGTAACCCTATCGTCAGAATTAACGGAAAACTTAAGTGGAAAGGTAAGTATTCCTTTTTTTTATGGTACAAAGGATGCACCAAGTGCCTTTCTTTTAAATAGTTACTTAGCAAAAGATGTTGAAGACTTCTTAAGTGAATATCTCGATGAGTCTTATAGCTTTAGAAATAGTATAGAAGATTCTAAAGGGTCATACGTCGAAGTGATAATAGAATCAGAAGTTGGATTTGTTTCAGATAGTTTTGTCAGTTTTTATGCGGACTATTTTTCTTTTGTTTATCTACAAGCTCATCCAATGACTACAAGAGAAACTTACAATTACGATCTAACTCTCAGTAAATTCCTAAATCTCTACGATTTCTTAGATTTATATAGTAACGACACAGGTGAATCTTTTCGAATAATCAAAGAAACCATAATCGAAGAAATAAATTCAGACCCTAAAATTTATTTTAATGTTGATGAAACTCTAGACACAATAGGGTATGATAGAGATTATTATATTACAAATGAAGATCTGGTAATAATCTACCAGCTCTATGAAATTGCTCCATATTCATCTGGTATAAGAGAGTTCAAAATACCTCTTAAAGAATTAGGCATAGAAATTCAATAAGAAATGTCGGCCAACTGTGGGTGGGGAACAGGCTAAAGGGATTAAAATTTCTTTTTCCTCATGGATGGGCAGCGGGGCTAAAGGGATTAAAATACTCTTTCCTTATGGGTGGGCTGCGGGGCGAAGGGGCGCTAAAGCAAGGTTTAGAACTTCTAAAAAAACATTAACAAAAATAATTAATGGAGGGAAAACAACAACATGGATTTAATAGAAATAATCAAACAAAGAAGAAGCATCAGAAAGTTCAAGCAAGATCCCATCGATGATGAAATATTGAAAGAGTTAGTAGATTGTGCAAGGTTAGCCCCTTGCGCTTCAAATAAACAACCATTAGAGTTTATAGTTGTAAAAGATAAAGAAATTTGCGATAAAGTCTTTGAAAATTTAGGTTGGGCTAGCTACATATCCCCAAAAGGGACTCCTAAAGAAGGAGAAAAGCCAACTGCATATATTTTTATTTTAGTCAACAAACAAAGAGCCACGAAGTGGATTGGTCACGATATAGGAGCTGCCTTTGAAAATATCTTGTTAGCTGCATGGTCAAAAGGTATAGGTGGATGCCCAATCGTTACTATCAACAAGAAAAATGTAAGAGAAATCCTAAACGTCCCTGATGGCTATGAGATCGATACAGTAATTCCCTTAGGTTATAAAGGGCATGAATCTTTTGCAGAGGATAACGATGAGACAGTTGAATATTATATAGACGAGAACAGCAATTTCCACGTTCCAAAACGGCCTCTTGAAAAGGTTATTCATTTTGATAAATTTTGATTATAATTATTGGTGAGGAACATAGGAGGACAACAAATGGCTCAAAATAACCTTGATACTAAAACTTTAGAAAACTGGCTTTGGGAAGCGGCGTGTAAAATAAGAGGACCTATAGATGCTCCCAAATACAAGGATTATATCTTACCTTTGATATTTTTAAAAAGACTTTCTGACGTGTTCGAAGACGAATTGAACGAATTGTCAGAAAAATTTGGTTCATTTGAAACAGCCGAAGATTTTATAAAAAGTGATCACCAATTAGTACGTTTTTACTTGCCACCAGAAGCAAGATGGTCTGAAGTTGCTAAAAAAACTACAAATGTTGGAGAATATTTAACTGACGCCGTAAGAACAATTGCAAGATACAATCCCAAACTTCAAGGTGTAATAGATATTGTGGATTTCAATGCAACTGCAGGTGGTCAAAGAATCATAAGTGATGATGTGTTGGTAGCATTAATTGATGTTTTAGGAAGGCATCGCCTGGGTTTGAAAGATGTTGATCCAGATATTTTAGGTCGTGCTTACGAATATTTATTGAGAAAATTTGCCGAAGGTTCTGGGCAAAGTGCGGGTGAGTTTTACACTCCTGGTGAGGTAGCGATTTTGATGTCAAAGATCTTAGACCCAAAACCCGGTGACGAGGTCTATGATCCTTGTTGTGGATCTGGTGGTTTGCTGATTAAAGCTCATTTGAGATTTAAAGAAAAATACGGAGAAAAAGATAAAAACAAAGAACCACTTAAAATCTACGGACAAGAAATCTTGCATTCAACGTATGCTATGGCAAAAATGAATATCTTTATACACGACAAGGAAGCACAAATTGCCCTTGGAGACACGATGAACAGGCCGGCATTTTTAACCCCTGAAGGATCACTCAAGAAATTCGATTTAGTAACTGCAAATCCTATGTGGAATCAAGCATTTTCACAATCTGTTTATGAAAACGATCCTTACAATAGATTCATTTTTGGTTACCCTCCATCAAACAGTGCAGACTGGGGATGGATTCAGCATATGTATGCTTCATTGAAAAATGATGGGAAGATGGCTTTAGTAATTGATACAGGTGCTGTATCAAGGGGTAGTGGAAATGTTGGGAAAAATAGAGAAAGAGATATAAGAAAAGAATTTGTTGAAAAAGATCTTGTGGAATCCGTTTTATTACTTCCAGAGAATTTGTTCTACAACACTTCAGCGCCAGGGGTTATCATAGTGATTAATAAGTCAAAACCAGCACAAAGGCAAGACCAGATACTTCTCATAAACGCATCAAAGCTCTATGAAAAAGGAAGACCTAAGAACTTCTTGCCTGATGAGAGTGTTGAAAGGATAGCAGAGATCTATCTCAATTGGAAAGAAGAAGAGGGAATAAGTAAAATAATTTCCAAAAAAGAAGCCGCGAAAAATGATTATAATTTAAGCCCCTCCCGTTATGTTACTCAAAATGGCGAAGACGAAACACTGCCTTTGGAGGATGCTGTTGTACAATTAAAAGAGGCAGAAGAAGAGAGAAAAGAAGCCGATGAAAAATTAGAGTTTATTTTAAAAGAGATGGGACTATGGAACTAGATCTTAACCAGAAAGAAGATTACAAAGAGACAGAACTCGGCTTGCTACCGAAAGATTGGGAAGTTGTAAGGTTGGGGGAGGTTGCAAAAATTTCCTCAGGAGGTTCAGCTCCACAAGGAGAAGAATATTTCAAGGAAGGTAAATACCCATTTATAAGGGTTCAGCATATAGATAACGAGGATTATGCAGTAAAAAAATATGATTTTATTACAGAGAAGGCTGTTTCTGATTATAAACTAAAATTATATTCTAAAGGAACAATAGTATTTCCTAAAAGTGGAGCCTCTGTGTATTTGGAAAAGCGTGCCATGCTTCCGGTTGATGCTTACATTGTTAGCCATCTTTGTGCAGTACATTCTAAGAAAGACGATGTTCTTCAGAATTTCCTTTTTTATGTTTTAGCAAGCAAGAAACTTGCAAAAGAAAAGGCTAGTGGTTATCCAACATTAAACTTATCCGAGGTAAAGATGGTAAAAATCCCTCTTCCTCCTCTCTCAGAACAAAAAAAGATTGCCTATGTCCTCTCTTCAGTGCAAGAGGCTAAGGAGAAGACAGAGGATGTTATAAAAGCAACGAAAGAGCTCAAAAAGTCTATGATGAAATACCTCTTTACTTACGGGCCTGTGAGTTTGGAAGAAGCTGAAAAAGTACCGCTTAAAGAGACAGAGATTGGCTTGATTCCTGAAGAGTGGAAAGTTGTGAGGCTTGGGGATATTGCGAATTTCAAAAATGGAATTAATTTTAGCGCAAATCAGAAAGGTAATAGAGGAATATTAACAATTGATGTTCTAAATATGTATGGTGAGGGGATATATGTTAATTTAAATAATCTTTATAGGGTAAATAAGAAAATAGACGAAAATTACTTATTAAGAGAGGATGATATTCTATTTGTAAGATCATCATTGAAAAGAGAAGGTGTTGGATGGTCATCCTTATTTAAACCCACTAATGAACCTGTTACTTTTTGCGGTTTTATAATTCGTGCAAGATTAAAAGTTGAAAATGTCTTTCCAGAATATCTTACAAACTATTTAAGAACCAAAATAGCAAGAAATAATTTAATAGCCAGTTCTGGGAAAGTAGCGATTACGAATATAAATCAAGGTATGCTGGGAAAAATTATTGTCCCATGTTCGCCCCTTCAAACCCAAAAAAAGATCGCTTCAATTCTCTTAGCGATCGATCGAAAAATCGAGGCGGAAGAAAACAAGAAAAAAGCCCTTGAAGATCTCTTTAAATCTCTTTTATACAATCTTATGACTGCAAAAATAAGGGTGAATAATTTGGAGAAGATTTTAGATTAATAAAAAGAATTTTTAGCTTACTTTTATCAAAAACAAAGAGAAAATATTATTAATTTATTAGAAAAAAGTGAGAAAGTGGTGGTGTGACTATGGGCTTGGGAGATGAAAAATATTCTGCTCAGGATCCAATTATAAAATACGTACAAGAAGATTCTGATGAATATGGATCATCAGATGGAAATAAAGTTTTTCTGAACCTTGGGTGGGAATACGTCAAACCTGATGAAGCCTTGAGGCTAAAAGGCGGAGAAAAAGCCTTAATATTCAAAGATGTATTTATCAAGCAACTTCAAAAACTTAATCCTGGGTTTATGGACCATCTTTTAGCAGAAGAAGTATTAAAAGATCTTGAAAGAATTCCTCCCAATATTCAAGGTAATTTAATCGTTTGGGAATATTTAAAGGGACTTAAAACTGTATTTGTACCCAATGAAAAAAGAGAAAGAAATGTAACGTTTTTGGATACCTATGAAATAGATAGAAACATATTCCAAGTTACCGATGAATTTACATTTACAAATGGGAGCGAAACAATAAGGGCAGATGTGGTGTTTCTTATTAATGGAGTCCCGTTTATACTCATAGAGACGAAAGCACCTCATAGAATTGATCCGCTTAATGAAGCCTATAAGCAAGTAAAAAGGTATCATCAGCAAGCGCCAGAACTTTTGGCTATTTTACAAATATTTGGTTTAATAGATGTGATTCGTTTTTATTATGGTGCAACTTGGAATCTTTCAGGAGGATCACTCTTCGAATGGAAAGACGAATTAGATCACGGTTATGAAACTTTAATTAAAACTTTTTTTGATAGAAAAAGGGTAATAAAGATACTTACTGATTTTATTCTTTTTACAAAGCAAGATGAAGAGCTTAAAAAAGTTGTTTTAAGGCCTCATCAAATGAAAGCCGTTGATAAGATAATTGAAAGGGCTAAAAATCCCTCAAAGCAACGTGGGTTAATTTGGCATACTCAAGGTTCTGGTAAAACTTACACTATGATTGTAACGGCGAAAAAAATAATAGAAGATCCCTTTTTTGAAAATCCGACAGTAATTATGCTTGTTGATAGAAACGAACTTGAATCACAGTTGTTCAGTAATCTGAAATCCGTTGGCATTGAAAATGTCGAGGTTGTAGAAAGTAAAAAACATCTAAGGCAGCTTCTTAAAACCGATAAAAGAGGTTTAATTGTTAGTATGATTCATAAGTTTGATAATATTCCTGCTGATTTGAATCTACGAGAAAATATTTTTGTTTTAGTAGATGAAGCTCATAGGAGTACAGGCGGGAAACTTGGTACCTTTTTAGAAGGAGCTTTACCAAATGCAACGTATATAGGCTTTACTGGTACTCCCATAGATAAAACAAATTATGGGAAAGGTACGTTTGTTACATTTGGTAAAGATGATCCCCCTAAAGGATACCTTGATAAATACAGCATATCAGAATCGATTAAAGATGGCACTACCGTTCCCTTGTACTATACGTTTGCACCAAATAAAATGATGGTTGAAAAAGATGTTCTTGAGAAAGAATTTCTGGCACTTGTAGAGACTCAAGGAGTTAGCGATGTAGAAGACCTTAACAAGGTTTTAGAAAAAGCGGTAAGACTTAAAAATATGCTAAAAAACAATGATAGAGTTCAGTTGATATCAAAATTTGTAGCAAAGCATTTTAAAGAGTATATCGAACCAATGGGTTTCAAAGCTTTTCTTGTTGCTGTTGATAGAGAAGCATGTGCATTATACAAGGAAGAATTAGATAAACACCTGCCTCCTGAGTACTCTAAAGTTGTATATAGTCAGAGTCAAAACGATCCCCCACAAATGACGAAGTATTATTTATCTGAAATTGAAGAGAAAAAAGTTCGAGAGAATTTTAAAAAGCCTGGAGAACTACCAAAAATTTTAATCGTAACCGAAAAATTATTGACTGGGTTTGATGCACCGATTCTTTATTGTATGTATTTAGATAAACCGATGAGAGATCACGTTCTTTTACAGGCTATAGCCAGAATCAATAGACCGTACAAGAAGGATGAAAAAAATAAGAAGAACGGACTTGTTGTCGATTTTGTGGGTATTTTTAATAATTTAGAAAAGGCACTTGCTTTTGATTCTGAAGATATAGAAGGGGTAATCGAAGATATTGAACTTTTAAAGGAAGATTTTGCTGAACAAATGGAAATCGGCAAAAAGAAATATCTTTCTATCGTTGCCAAAAAAGATAGGGACAAATCTGTAGATGCTGTCTTAGAGTATTTTAGGGATGAAGAAAAACGTAATGAATTTTATGTGTATTATAAGAAGCTGTCTGGTTTGTATGAAATATTATCCCCCGACAAATTTTTAAAGAAATACCTACAAGATTATGATACCCTTTCAAGGATGTATAAGATTTTAAAAAATGCATATGAAAAAGGTGTATCTGTCGATGAGGAATTCACAGAGAAAACAAAGAAATTAATTCAAAAGCACACAAAAAATAGTAAAATTAAAGATACATTGGAAGTTTTTGTGATAGACGAGTATACTTTAAAAAAGATTGAAGAAAGTAATGCTTCAGATGTTGAAAAGGTTTTTAATTTATACAAGAGTATTGAAAAGACGGTTGAAGAAGAAAGCAAAGAATATCCAATTCTCATTACAATAGGAGAAAAAGCGGAGAATTTAATTTCTCTGTACAAAAACAGACAGAAGAGTACAGAGGGAACTTTAAATGACCTAAAGAACTTGGTACAGGAAGTAAACGACAAGAAGAAGGCTCAAAAAGAAAGTGGAAGATCAGCAGCATTCTTTACACTCAAAGAATTGTTGAAAGCTGAATCGATCAATGATGCCGAGGATATCGCTGAAGAGTTCGAGAAAGAAAAGGAAATTTATCCTCTTTGGGATAAAGACGAAGATCAAAAAAGAGAAATGAGACGAGGATTTTACAAGTTATTAGGACCGAAAGGGCTCAAAGGCGAAAGAATAAAACAGTTATTCGAAAAATATCTCTACATACTAAAAGGTAGGGATGTAAATGATTGACCCAGTTGATTTTAAAGCCGAAGTTTGGAATTTAGCAAAAGATATTAGGGTTCAACCAAAAGAAATTCATATTCGTGATATGAGTAGAAAATGGGGTAGTTGCTCTTCAAGAGGTAGGTTAACCTTTGATAAAAAACTTTTAAATGAACCAAAAAGTTTTAGATTTAAGGTAATTATTCATGAGCTATTGCATTTGAGATACCCTAAACATGGAAAAATGTTCGATGCTTTAGTGCAAGAATATCTTAATAGAAACATAGAAAAAAATTAAAAAGGGGTGGAAGTTTTGTTCGAAATATCCGAGAAAAAGAAGTTAGCTCAAGATGTGTACAGTGTTTGGGTTGAAGCACCAAAGATAGCAGCACATGCACAACCTGGTCAGTTTGTTATAGTTATAGCAGAAGAAGAAGGAGAAAGAATTCCTCTAACTATAGTGGATAAAACTGAAGATAAGATAAGACTCATATTTCAGGTGGTTGGTAAAAGTACGAAGAAAATGGCAACTTTTGAAAATGGAGATTCCTTTGCCCATGTTGTAGGACCTTTGGGTAACCCTTCAGAAATCGATTATTATGGGACGGTATTATTGATTGGTGGAGGTATTGGTGTTGCTCCAATTTTACCTATTTTAAAAGCGTTGAAAGAAAAAGGCAACAGGGTAATATCAATTATGGGAGCAAGAACCGCTGATCTTTTGATTTTAGAAGATGAGTTTACACAACTTTCTGATAAGTTGATAGTAACAACAGATGATGGATCAAAAGGTATGAAAGGTTTGGTTACTGATGGTATGAAAAAAGTAGTTTCAGATGGAGAAAAAATAGATAAGGCTTGGGCTATCGGACCAGTTATAATGATGAAATTTGCTACAAAGACCGCTCAAGAACTTGGGTTTCCAATAATAGTGTCTTTGAACCCAATTATGGTAGATGGAACAGGAATGTGTGGTGGTTGTAGGGTAACAGTTGGAGATAGCGTTAAATTTGCCTGTGTGGATGGTCCTGAATTTGAAGGTGAGCTCGTTGAATGGGATGAATTGTTAAAGAGACTGGGGCAGTACAAAGTCGAGGAAAAGGAGTCTTTAGAAGAAAAAAAGAAAAAACGTCCAAAAAAGATTTTGAGGAATAAAGTTCCTGTGAAAAAACAACCTCCCGAAGAGAGAAAGCACAACTTTCAAGAGGTTGCATATGGTTATTGTTTAGAAGAGGCTATGATGGAAGCCGATAGATGCCTACAATGTCCTGATAGTGCATATAATTGTATAACCGGATGTCCTGTTGGTGTGGATATAAGAGGTTTTATAAGAGAGTTGAGAGAAGGTAATCTTGCCAAATCTGCAGAAATACTGAAGAGTTACAACAATTTACCGTCTATTTGTGGAAGGGTTTGTCCGCAGGAAAATCAGTGTGAAGGTGCATGTACCTTAGGTAAATCAGGTGCTTTTGAACCAGTTGCCATAGGTAGATTAGAAAGGTTTGTGGCGGATTGGGAAAGAGTTCAAAGAAAAAGTGAAAAGAATGATATCCAAGTGTCTAAAAACAATATCAAAGGGAAGGTTGCTGTTGTAGGTGCAGGACCTTCGGGACTAACGGTGGCAGCAGATTTGGCAAAGATGGGATATTACGTAAAAATTTTTGAAGCCTTACACAAACCAGGAGGAGTTCTGACTTATGGTATCCCTGAGTTTAGGCTTCCAAAAGAGATAGTTTTTGAAGAAGTCGAATATGTTAAATCATTAGGAGTGGAAATTGAGACGGATGTTGTTGTAGGAAAGACAATTACAATAGATGAAATGAGAGAAGAGTTCGACGCTATATTTATAGGAACAGGTGCGGGAACCCCCAGATTCTTGAATATCCCAGGAGAAAATTTGAATGGGGTTTACTCCTCAAGTGAATTCTTAACAAGGGTGAATTTGATGAAAGCTTATGAGTTCCCTCTGGTTGATACTCCCGTTAAGGTAGGCAAACATGTGGTAGTTGTTGGAGGAGGGAACGTCGCAATGGATGCTTCAAGATCGGCCTTAAGGCTTGGTGCCGAAACCGTTACAGTGGTGTATAGAAGAACAGAGCAAGAGATGCCTGCAAGAAAGGAAGAATATGAAAACGCCGTTGAAGAGGGAATCAATTTTATGTGGCTGACTAATCCAATAGAATGTAAAGGAAACGAAAAGGGAGAATTGACAAGTGTTGTCTGTCAAAAGATGAAACTGGGAGAAGCCGATTCTTCTGGTAGAAGAAGACCTATCCCCATTGAAAATAGTAATGTTGAAATACCTGCAGATCTTTTTATCGTTGCTATCGGTCAAGAGTCAAACAAGGTATTACTCAATGCATTTCCTGAATTGAAACTAAATAAATGGGGCTATATAGAGGCAGATCCCGTTACCGGCGCTACTTCTGTTGAAGGAGTTTGGGCAGGAGGCGATATAGTTACAGGAGCTGCAACCGTTATCGAGGCAATGGGGGCAGGTAAAAGATCTGCTAAGGCAATAGATGAATATATTTCGTCGAAGGTAGGAAAGTCTTAATGGATTTTGATGAAGAAAATAGAATGATGGTTGAGTATCAGCTAAAAAGAAGAGGTATAAGCGATGAAAAAGTTCTAAATGCTTTTTTGAAGGTTAAAAGACATTTGTTTGTTCCAAAAAATCTTGAGAAGTATGCATATGATGATTGCCCTTTGCCTATTGGCGAAGGGCAAACTATTTCTCAGCCTTATATAATCGGCTTAATGCTTCAACTATTAGAGTTAAAAGAAAACGACATTGTTTTAGAAATAGGAACGGGCTCTGGTTATCAAACGGCTTTACTGGCAGAGATAGCACGTTTTGTTTATACGATAGAACGAAATGGAACGTTAGCCCAAGGAGCAAAAAGTAAATTTGAGGAATTAGGTTATAAAAATATTGTTTTAGAGGTTGGGGATGGAACCAAAGGTTGGACAAAAGAAAAGATTGAGTTTGACGGAATTATAGTCTCAGCGGCAGCTCCAAAAGTTCCTGATCCTTTGTTTTCTCAACTAAAAGTTGGTGGAAGAATGGTAATTCCAATTGGCTCTAGAACCTTTCAACGTTTACATAAAATAACTAAGTTAGAGGATGGAAATATGAAGGTTGAATACTCTGATGGTTGTATGTTCGTGCCTTTAATAGGTGAATATGCTTGGTGAGAGTGTTTGTTAATAATAAAATATCCCGCGAAAAGCGGGATATTTTATTATTAATATGGAAAAGTTATCTCAGGAACTTCAAATGATCCTATTTGGGAAGGATCTGATGGTATTGTCAATTTGCCTTCTTTTATCAATTTTTTTAGATATTCGATTTCTACAAAGTATCTAATGGGTACCATGCTTCTTGTGTATTTCATTGGCGTTATACTTACTCCGTCTTCTTTCATGCCTAATCTAAAGACACCGGATTCAAAGGTTCTAACGGACATGGAGGCTTGAATACCTTCAAAAGCAGCTGTGTCAACCCTTTTCATTGCACTTGTTAATACGTAACCCGGAGCCATGTAATCTTGGTCTACATCCACACCTATTGCAAAGTAGTTTTTTTCTAATTCATAGTATTTATCGATGATTTGCTCCAAAGGGGCATTTTTGGGTAGATCGTATAGATTACTTCCTTTTTCTTTAGCAGCATCAATTACCCCATTACCCGTTGGCCCAGACGCATGAAAAACAATATCTGCACCGTTTTCCATCTGTGTTAGGGCTAAACTTTTTCCTAAAGCAGGGTCGTTGAATGTGTTCGCATAACCTGATATGACTTGGACATCTTCGTTATGTAATTCATTGTATACTTTAACCCCTGCTGCGTAGCCAGCTTCGTATTTGGTGACGGCAGGAACAGGAACACCTCCTATAAACCCTACTTTTCCTGTTTTGGTCATCATTGCAGCCAAATAACCTGCCGGGAAGCTTGATTCATGCTCGTTGAAAACATAGCAAACTACGTTTGAAGGGACTATTTGTCCAGGAGATGGTTCGATATCTATCCCTACAAAATAAACATTAGGAAATTGAGGAGCTACGTTGAACAAAACATCCGTCATCATAAAGCCCACGGCTATTACAACGTCTGAATCTCTTGCAGCGTTAGATAGATTTGGTAAATAATCAGTTTGTTCAGATGATTGGATTACTGCGATTTCTACCCCTAATTCATCCCTTGCTCTTAAAACGCCTTGCCACGTTCCGTCGTTGAAAGATTTGTCTCCTAATCCTCCTACGTCGGTGACCATGGTTACTTTGAAAGCAAAAATAGTAGAAAATAAGAACAAAACAACAAAGAAAACACTTAGGTACTTTTTCATAAAAATCGCCTCCTATGTGGTTTATAATATTATAGCATATTTATGTTTTAAAATTTTACGAAGAGTAATTTTACATTTGGAATAACGATAGCGATATTGCAGCCCTATACGATGCAGAAGGGGTACTAATAAGTAGGGTTGAATTCTAAGGTTTTGTCGACTATAATAATAAAAAATAGTTGTAAATTGTGATTTTATGTTAAAAAAAATGCTTGAAAAAAGAGATCAGTTGTGTTATAATTCTTATGCTTAAATGAAGTTTTTATATTTACGGGGTCGTGGCGCAGCTGGGAGCGCGCTACCATGGCACGGTAGAGGTCGTGGGTTCAAGTCCCATCGACTCCACCAATATGAGGGAAATATTCCCTCATTTTTTATATATTAAATCTTTTATTATCATGTATTATCATGGGGGGAGCAGGGTTTAAGGGATAGCAGATTCTTCCTTATGGGTGGGCTGCGGGGTGAAAGGGCGCAAACCTATATAGAATAAATATTTTAAAAACTAAATAATTTTAAATGGGTTATAGGGTAAGGCCCCAGCGAAGGGGCGCTAACACAATTTTTTAAAGATAATATTCACCAGGGTAAGGAGGCAGAGAAATGGAAGAGTATCTCACTTTTGATGATGTGTTGTTACTACCACAGTATAGTGAAGTTGTACCGAGTAGGGTTGATACAACATCTCGTTTAGTAAAAAATATCCATTTAAAAATCCCCTTTCTTTCTGCAGCTATGGATACTGTGAGTGAATCTCAAATGGCAAAAGCCATGGCAAGAGAAGGTGCCGTTGGGGTTATTCATAAGAATATGTCGATTGAACAGCAAGCCTACGAGGTTTCAAAGGTAAAAAAGACAGAAAACGGGATTATATACGATCCCATTACAATTACTCCCGATACAACCGTTAAAGAAGCTGAAAAGATCATGAGAGAGTACAGAATTGGCGGATTGCCGGTTGTGGATGATGATAGAGTTCTTTTGGGTATATTGACCAATAGAGATATTAGATTCGAGCAAAATATGGAAAAAAGTGCCAAAGAATTGATGACTCCCTACAAAAATTTAGTTGTAGCTGGTTCACATATATCTTTGGAAGAGGCAAAAGAGATACTTCATCAGAATAAGATAGAGAAATTGCCTATTGTAGATGATAAAAGACATATAAAGGGTTTAATAACAATAAAGGATATTACTTCTGTAATCGAAAACCCAAACGCAACTAGAGATGATAAAGGGCGTTTAGTTGTTGGAGCTGCTGTTGGTGTTTCAGATGGTTTACAAAGAACGCAAGAATTAGTGAATGCGGGGGTTGATTTTGTCGTTTTAGATTCCGCACATGGACATACAAAAAATATTATTGAAATTTTAAAAAAGATAAAAAAAAGATTTCCAGAACTCCCTGTAATTGCTGGAAATATAGCTACTGCTGAAGCTGCCAAGATGTTAATAGAAAGTGGAGCCGATGCAGTAAAAGTTGGAATTGGACCAGGTTCTATATGTACTACGAGAGTTATTTCTGGGGTTGGGGTACCACAATTAACTGCAATTATGAAGGTTTCAGAAGAAGCGAATAAATACAATATCCCTGTTATAGCTGACGGCGGAATAAGATATTCTGGTGATATCGTTAAGGCTTTAGCAGCAGGGGCTTCTACTGTGATGATGGGAAGTATTTTTGCAGGTACTGAAGAAGCACCTGGAGAAACGGTAATCTATCAGGGCAGGAAGTTTAAAACATACAGAGGGATGGGTTCAATAGCAGCAATGGAAAGAGGGAGCAAAGATAGATATTTTCAAGAAGAGACACCAAATGAGAAGCTTGTGCCAGAAGGTGTTGAAGCTATGGTAGCATACAAAGGTGAGGTAAAAGATGTTATAATACAATTAGTTGGAGGAGTCAAAGCTGGAATGGGATATGTTGGTGCAAGTGATATCAAGGAATTACAGCAAAAGGCTAAATTTATAAAAATTACTACGGCTAGTATAACTGAAGGACATCCACATGATGTAAAAATCACACGTGAAGCTCCAAATTATTTCTTTTCATCGTAGTTATTGATTTATGACGGATAGTAGGCTGATCTTTCACCTGCTTAAAGGGGCTGGCAGCGGGGTCAAGGGATAAAAATTCTTTTATCCTCACGGGTGGGGATCCGGGTGAAGGGAGAAAAATTCCTTTTCCTTATGGGTGGGGAGCGGGGCAAAGGGGCGCTAAAATAAAGTTTCTAATGAGTATATTTTAATGGAGAGGAAGTTATATGCAAACAAAAAACATTTTAGATTTTGAATATTCAGATTTGCAAAGTTATTTGCTCAATGAATTAGGACTTGAAAAGTTCAGAACTGATCAAATTTGTGATTGGATTTATAAGAAAAGAGTTTTTGATTTTGAATCAATGACTAATTTATCTAAAGACGATAGACAAAAACTCAGTGATAACTTTAAAATATCTATTCCTCATATTATTAAAAAACAGGTATCAAAGATAGATGGAACTACTAAGTATCTTTTGGAGTTAGAGGATAGAAACACTGTTGAAGCGGTAATTATTTACTATCCTTCAAGAACGATCGCATGTATTTCAACACAAGTTGGTTGTCCTTTGAAATGCTCATTTTGTTCTACAGGACAAAGCGGTTACGTTAGAAATTTATCGACAGGTGAAATAATTGGTCAATTGTTAGCTATGGAAAAAGATAAAGAGATGGATGTAAAAAACGTTGTATACATGGGAATGGGTGAACCATTATTGAATTTTAACAACGTTGTTCAAAGCGTTGAGATCTTAAACCATCCAAAGATGAAAAAGTTAGGAGCAAGACATATAACCATTTCAACTGCCGGAATACCTCACAAAATTGAAGAACTGGGTGATTTGAGCAAAGAGTTTCGGCTTTCTGTCTCACTTCATGCACCAACGAATCTTCAAAGAGATCAAATAATGCCAATAAATCATAAGTATCCTGTAGAGCAGGTGATTCAGTCATGCCGAATTTATCAGGAAAAAACAAAAAAGAGGGTCACTTTTGAGTATATTTTGATAAAAGGATTTAATGATTCAAAAGAAGATGCCTTAAAATTAGTTGAACTGTTTGGTGATCTGAAAGTAATGGTTAATTTAATTCCTGTCAATGCAAATCCAGCGGGGTTTGAAAAGCCTTCGAAAAGATTTATTCAGGCTTTTTTAGATACTCTCATAAAGAATGGAATTGATGCTGTTATACGTGCCGAAAAAGGTAGCGATATATCAGCTGCTTGTGGTCAATTAAGGACCAGAGAGTTAAAAGAAGTTAATAGGTGAAAATAATGATTAAAATAGGGAAATTAATAAAAAATTTGATATTTTTTATTTTAGGAATAGTTGCCTCGGGAATACTCGCCTTTTTTTTCATGACAGTTTTTGTCAATAGTTCGAATACGGTGGAGATTCCTTATTTGATTGGAGAAGATAAAAAAGTAGCAGTTTCTTCTTTAGAGGAATTAAATTTAATTCCAAACGTAGTAGGTAACGGAGAAAAAGTTTTGTATACCGATCCTGAACCTGGTACAAAGGTAAAAGAGGGTCATCATGTAATAGTTCAACTTAGAGAGATGAATACTCTGAAGATTCCTGATCTGATTGGAATACCGTCTGGAGTAGCACAACAGTTTCTAAGTGAATACAACATAGCTTTTGAAATTAGAAATCAATTAACTTATAAACCTGAAGAAAATGATGTAGTACTGAACATGTCTCCAACACCAGGAAATAATTATAATGGAGAAAAGGTGATTCTCTATATTGGTGAATATGAAGGGAGTAATCAATGAGTTGGAGAAGGGGTATAGTTGTTAGATTCCATTCGGATATGGTATCCGTTCAAGATTTGGAAAGTAATCAAAAAGTTAACTGTTTCCTACCTGGCAGATTTAAATTACAGAAGATTCGACCAATTGTTGGCGATTATGTAGAGTATTCTAAGGACCAAAATTATAGTTATGGAAGAATTGAAAACATTTTAGAAAGAAAAAATGAATTGTACAGGCCCAGGGTTGCTAACTTGGATCAGCTTGTTTTAGTTACCTCAATTAAAGAGCCTCAAGTAGATTTAATAGTAGTAGATAAAATCATAGTTCTCGCTGAAAAAGAGAATCTTGATATAGTTATAGTGTTAAACAAAACAGATTTGCTTGTCAACGAAGAAGAAAAAAAAGAAATGGAAAGATTTATAGAAATATATGGTAAAATTTATCCTGTGATTCCCACATCAAAAATAACGAAAAATAATTTAGATAGATTAAAGTCCTATTTAAAAAACAAAGTATCAACCTTCGCAGGCCCTTCTGGAGTTGGAAAGTCTAGTTTATTGAATGTTTTAGACCCAAAATTGAAACTTCGAGAAGGAGAAATTTCCAAAAAATTAGGTAGAGGTAAACACACTACAACGTATGCTGAACTTCTTTATTTTGATTTTGGAGGATATATAGTTGATACACCTGGTTTTTCGAGTTTAGAGTTAAGGGGAATAAAAAAAGATGAAGTAAGGCGTTATTTCAAAGAGTTTTTGGAATTCGACGGTTTTTGCCAGTTTTCTAACTGTTCTCATACGGTTGAACCTGGTTGTGCAGTTAAAGAGGCTGTGGAAAAGGGACAAATTTCATTTAGCAGGTATACCAATTATTGTCAAATATACGAAGAAATAGAAGATAGTTCACTAAAATTACAATAGAGGTGTTTCCGTTTGATAAAAATATATCCTTCCATTTTAGCTGCTGATTTTTTGAATTTAGCTCAAGAGATAGAGAAAGTTTCTAAAAAAGCTGATGGAATACATCTCGATATTATGGATGGAGTGTTTGTTCCAAACATTACTTTTGGTTTTCCAATCGTGGAATCGATTAGAAAAAAATTTAAAGATATATATTTGGATGCTCATTTGATGATTGTTGAGCCAGATAAATATTTAGAAGAATTTTCTAAGTATGTGAATAGCATAACGGTACATTATGAAGCGGTGGTACATCTGCATAGGACCATCTTGAAGATCAAAGAGTTAGGGTGCGACGCGGGTGTAACTTTAAATCCACATACTCCCGTATCACTTTTAGAAGAAATTCTTCCGTATGTTGATAAGGTATTGATTATGTCTGTTAATCCAGGATTTACTGGGCAACATTTTATAGAAAGTACTTACGAGAAAGTAAGAAAATTAAGAAAAATTTCAGATGAAAAGGGACTGAATGTTGAAATAATGGTTGACGGAGGAGTGAATAAACAGAATATTGGGTTACTTCACCAAAGTGGTGTTAACACTTTCATCATTGGTGCGAGTGTGTTTTATTCTGAAAATCCTTCACAAGAGATAATAGAACTAAAAAAGGTGGCTGGAGATTTTGAGTGAAGTGTATTTGGCTACATCAAATAGAAACAAGGTAAGAGAAATCAATGAAATCCTTCAAAATATTGATATAAATGGAAGTATCACTGTTAAATATATATTTGATGAGATAAAAGAAGATGATTTTGAAGTAGAAGAATATGGTGAAACTTATGTAGAAAATTCTGTCATTAAAGCTTGGGCTTATTCAAAATTAATAAAAAAACCAGTTTTTTCGGATGATTCTGGTTTGTCTATAATCTCTCTTGGAGGATTCCCCGGCGTAAACTCTGCAAGGTTCATGGAAAATGAGCCCTATGAGCAGAAGATGAAGGAATTGTTATCAATGCTGGAAAATAAAAAAGATAGAACCGCTTATTTTGCCTGTGCTGCGACGTATTTTGATCCACAGAAAAATTTTTTAGTAACTTGTCAAGAAGAAGTTTATGGTAAAATAGCATTTGAAATAAGAGGTAAGAATGGTTTTGGCTATGATCCCATTTTTATTCCTGATGGTTACAATTATACTTTTGGAGAATTAAGCAAAGATGTAAAAAATAGAATAAGTCATAGGGCTAAAGCTATAAAAAAGTTGCTTATTTTTTTAAAAAGTGCTAAAATATTAGAAAATAAGGAATAATTTTTTATTGTGTAGATTAAAGAGTGGATATTTTTTTGGTTTTATGGTATAATTGCGTTGAAGTTCCGTAGAATGATGATTTAAGAATCTTTATCTGTGAAAGGGGGAATGTTTGTGAATAAGAAGGATTTAGTTGATGCTTTCGCAAAGAAGGCTAACGTAACAAAGAAAGATGCAGAAAGTTATATTGATGCTTTTGTTGATGTAGTGTCTGAGGCTTTAAGTAAGGGTGAAGAGGTTAAGTTAGTTGGTTTTGGAACTTTCAAAGTTCAGAAAAGAGCAGCGAGAAAAGGTGTTAACCCACAAACTGGAAAAGCTATTAAGATTCCAGAAAAGTTGGTTCCAAAATTTGTTCCCGGTAAAGAATTAAAAGATATGGTGAAGTAAATTCCAAAAAATGGGCAGGGTTCCTGCCCATTTTTTTATGATAAAGACGTGATCACATGGGAGGGCTTCAAGTGATCTGGGCAATTTCAGATATCCACGGTATGTACGATACTTTAATTTCGCTTTTAAAACAAACACAGATCAAAGATTCTGATACAGTAATTTTTCTTGGTGATTATGTGGATAGAGGGCCGGATTCAAAAAAAGTATTGGATCTTTTGATTACTTTAAGCAAACAGAGGAATCGTATCTTTCTAAAAGGAAATCATGACGATATGATGGTCGACTATTATCAAAAAACTCATGAGTATGGTGAAGGTGTCTGGTTTTACAATGGTGCCTTATCGACAATTAGAAGTTTCGATAACAATATTGAGGAAGAATACATCACATTTTTAAAGGATCTACCCTTGTATTATGAGTTGGAAGTAAGAAACGAGAAATATTTATTTGTACATGCCGGAGTAAATCCAAAAAAGCCACTTTCCAAACAAGATAAATGGGATTTGTTATGGATAAGAGATGAATTTTTAAGTATGTCAGAAAGGTATTTTAATTATACCGTTATTCATGGACATACTCCAACATTGTACTTAACAGGTGAAGATAAGATCTTTGTGAAACGTGATAATAATAAGAAAATAATAAGTGTAGATATAGATACGGGATGTGTGTACGGTGGGAAGTTGACGGCGTTTGGAATCACCGAGGATAATAAACATGTAGTTTTACAGTCTTTTTGAAAAATTGATTTAAACTTCTTTAATCGCCTTTAATTGTCTTTAAATCCTTCTAATTGAAAATACTTCGACTTTCTAACTTTTTCAAAGAGTGATATAATTAAAGCTGAATATTATCTTTCCTCTGAGAGGTGTGAGACAATGCTGAAAAAAATAAAAGATTATTGCAATTATTCCCAAAGCCAGATTTTGAAGCAAATTTTGGAAGATAATGGTATACAAGTATTCTTAAAATCTCCCATAGGAATAGGGGGAGAGTACTTCGGTGAGGGAGCAATTTATGATTTGTATGTTGAAGATAAGGATTTTAGCACAGCAAAAGTTATAATTAGAGAACTTGAGAAAGGAGGAAACACTTTGTCAGAACTTAAAAAGACACCGCTTTATGAAAGACATATAGAACTTGGAGCCAAGATGGGAGAATTTGTAGGGTGGGAGCTTCCGTTATGGTATTCTTCTATTATTGATGAGCATAACGCCGTAAGAAATTGTATTGGAGTTTTTGATGTATCTCATATGGGTGAATTATTTGTGCAAGGGAAAGATGCTCAAAAATTTGTAAATTACTTGATTACAAATAATGTGGAAAAGGTACCCAATGGCAAAATAGTGTACTCCCCTATGTGTAACGAGGATGGTGGTATTTTAGATGATCTTCTCGCTTATAAATTCAACGAAGAAAAGATCTTGTTGGTAGTCAACGCTTCTAATACCCAAAAAGATTTTGAATGGGTAAAAACACAAGCTTCCTCTTTTAATGTTGATATTATTAACAAGAGTGATGAGTATTGTCAAATAGCTTTTCAAGGTCCAAAATCTCAGGATCAACTACAAAAATATCTTAAAGATATTGATCTGGATAGTATAGAATATTATTCTTTTGAAGTTATACAACTAGAAGGAGAAGAAATAATCTTATCAAGGACAGGATACACAGGTGAAGACGGTTTTGAATTATATCTATCTCCAACAATCGTTGTTAAAGTTTGGGATAAACTTATACAACTTGCTAAAGAGGTTGATGGGAAACCATGTGGTTTGGGAAGCAGGGACACTTTAAGGTTCGAGCCTAAAATGCTCCTTTATGGCAACGATATGGATGAAAATACTACACCGTTGGAGGCAGGCTTAAGATGGACTGTCGATTTTAATAAAGAATTTATTGGTAAGGAAGCTTTACTGAAACAAAAAGAAGAAGGAATCAAAAGAAAATTAGTTGGTATGGAAATACACGACAAGATGCCAGTTAGGCATGGGTATGAAATTTACAAAGACAATGAAAAGATAGGGTTTGTGACAAGTGGTGTAAAGTCTCCTACTTTAGGGAAGAATTTAGCCTTAGGCTATGTAAGTAAAGAATTTTCTAAATCTGGGACCATGGTGAGTATAAAGGCAAGAAACAAATTATTAGAAGCTGAGGTTGTAAAAACCCCATTTTATAAAGGAAGTGTAAAAAGCACAAAGTAAACAGTTAGGACTAGACTGTGGGAGGCATCCTTCCTTCCATTCCTTATGGGTGGGCAGCGTAATGAATGTAGGCTCTTTTATCCTTATGAGTGGGTTTCTGGAGAGAGTATAAACACTTTTATCCTTAGGGGTGGGGAGCGGGGCGAAGGGGCGCTATATCAACTTTTATAAGAATAATAAAAAGAGGTGAGATGTTATAATGAATGATTTTCCATATTTACCCCATACCCAAAAAGACATAGAAGAAATGTTTTCTTTTTTGGGAATAAAAGATATCGACGAACTTTATCAAGATATTCCAGTACTGTTCAAAGGTGAGTTGAATATCCCTTCTAGTTTGAGCGAAATAGAAGTAAAAGAAAGGCTAACCGATTTAACAAAACAAAATAAAAATATCGAAGAATACGGTATTTTTAGAGGTGCGGGCATTTACAATCATTATATTCCTTCTGTAATATATCCTTTAGCTTCAAACAGAAATTTTTTAACCGCTTATACGCCTTACCAAGCCGAAGTTTCTCAAGGTACCCTCCAAATACTCTATGAGTATCAAACTCAGATCTGCAATCTTACAGGGATGGAAGTTTCTAATTCATCTATGTATGATGGTGCTTCTGCTTTAGCTGAGGCTATTTTAATGGCAAAAAGAATTAATGGCAAAAACCATGTTTTAATGTCAAAATTGGTTCATCCCGAGTATCAAGAAGTGTCAAAAACCTATGTTGAAGTGCAAGGAATGAATATAGAGCAAATCGATTACTTATCTGAAACGGGTCAATTAGATCTAGCTGATTTAACTTCTAAAATCACCGAAGAAACATCTTGTGTTGTAGTTTCATATCCAAACTTTTTAGGTGTAATAGAAGATTTAAAAGCGATAAGAGAAAAGGTTCCTAGCGATGTTGTTTTCATTGTAGTTACCTATCCAATCTCTTTAGGGTTGTTAGAAGCTCCTGGGAAATTTGGGGTGGATATAGTAGTAGGAGAAGGTCAATCTTTAGGGAATACACCTTCATTTGGGGGACCGGGTTTAGGAATCTTTGCTTCCAAAAAAAATTATATCCGAAAGATGCCTGGCAGAATCATTGGTGAAACCGTAGATCAAGACGGTAAAAGAGGATTTTGCATGGTTTTGCAGACAAGAGAACAACATATAAGAAGGGAAAAATCTACTTCCAATATATGTTCAAATCATGCATTCAACGCTCTTTTGGCTTCTTTGTACTTGAATGTGATGGGGAAGCAAGGGATAAGAGAAGTTTCTCTTCAGAATTATCATAAGGCCCATTATTTAGCAAAAAAATTGCTAGAGACTGAAAAATTTAAACCTGTATTTGATGGCCCTTTTTTTAACGAGTTTGTATTAGAAAGTAAAATAGATCCTGAACTTCTCAACGAAAAACTGTTGGAGCAACATTATTTTGGACCTTTGATACTGAAGAATTTTTATGAAGAAATGGGTAATAAAGTGCTGTTTTGCGCGACAGAATTGACTAAAAAAAGAGATATCGACTTTTTATGTTCTTTCTTGGAGGGATTGTCATGAAATTGATATTTGAAAAATCAGTTAGCGGGAGAAAGTCATTTTCACTTCCCAAATTAGATGTCAAAGAATCTCAGATAGATATTCCAGAACATTTAGTTAGAAATGAAGCTCCGAATCTACCAGAACTTTACGAAGTTGATATAGTTAGGCACTACAATCAATTAGCCAGTCTAAACCATTCGGTTGATAGAGGTTTTTATCCTTTGGGTTCTTGTACAATGAAATACAATCCTTTTTTGAATGAAGAGGTTGCAGCCTTGAATGGATTCAAATACCTTCATCCCTATCAAGAGGAAAGGACCGTACAAGGTGCGTTGGAATTGATGTATGAATTACAAGAATTTCTCAAAGAGATAACAGGGATGGATCATGTTACCTTGCAACCTGCCGCTGGTGCTCATGGAGAACTTACGGGGATGCTTATTATTAAAAAATATTTAAAAGAAAATAATTTGGGTCATAAAAATGAGGTAATTATCCCAGATTCCGCTCACGGTACGAATCCTGCATCTGCTGCAATGGCAGGGTTTAAAGTAGTTAAAGTTAATTCTAATAATGAGGGAAGAGTCGATTTAGATCATTTGAAATCTTTAGTGAATGAAAATACCGCTGCAATTATGCTCACAAACCCAAATACTTTGGGATTGTTTGAAAAAGATATTCTAAAGATATCCGATTTGATGCATAAAAACAACGCCTTGTTGTACTACGATGGGGCAAATTTAAATGCAATAATGGGGAAAGTGAGACCTGGAGATAATGGTTTCGATGTTGTTCATCTAAACCTCCACAAAACATTTTCCACTCCTCATGGAATGGGAGGTCCAGGAAGTGGACCAATAGCTGTAAAGACTTATTTAAAAGAATATTTGCCGAAACCTGTTGTGGGTGTGAAAGAAAATGGGGAATATTATTTAGATTACGATATTCCTAAGAGTATTGGGAAAGTACGTAGCTTTTATGGGAACTTTTTGGTACTAGTCAAAGCATATGCTTACATATTAACAATGGGAAAAGAAGGTTTGAAGAAGGTAAGTGAACTTGCAACTTTAAATGCGAATTATTTGAAAGAGAAGTTGTCGAAATTTTTAGACGTTGCTTACCCAGATGTCTGTAAGCATGAGTTTGTAATAAAAGGGAGTTCATTGAAAGATTATGGGGTAAGTACACTGGATTTTGCAAAAAGGCTTTTAGATTATGGTATTCATCCTCCCACAGTCTATTTTCCTTTGATAGTTGAAGAAGCAATGATGATTGAACCAACTGAAACGGAAAGCAAAGAAACACTGGATGAAGTTGCTTCTATATACGAGAAAATATTGGAAGAAGCCAAAAATGAACCAACGAAGTTAAAAAATGCTCCGTTGACTTTACCTATCAAAAGATTGGACGAAGTGAAAGCAAATAAGGAGCTCAATGTGAAATTTGATTAAGTTTTAATAAGTTTACTCGGAAATCTAAGCATATTTATTATATTGAGTATTAGAAGACAGTGAGATAAATACGACCTATTTATTTCTCACTGTTTTCTTCTTTTAAACACTCTCCACAGATTCCATAAAAAGTTATCTCGACAGAGTCGATTTTGTTGCTTTTTAAGTCTTCTTCGGAAAAATTTTTAAAATTAAATAATTTCTTCTCATCTAAGAAATCTAATTTATCTAACTCTATATCCTGAACTTTTCCACAATTTTTGCAAATAAAATGTGCATGAGGTGTAATATTAGAATCGTAATGAATTTTATTTTCTATCAAAATTTCTTTTACTAATCCAGCGTTTTCAAATAATTTTACAATGTTATATACTGAAGTAAAAGAAATCTGAGTTTCATTATTTTTTACTATCTTTTGATGTAATTCATCAATTGATGGATGTTCATCAGAGTTAAAAAGTTCAAAGGCTACTTTAAATCTATTTGGTGTAACCTTGATTTTTTTATTTTTTAATATTTTAATTATACTATTTTTATCGTATTTAATTTCCAAATTTACCACCTTAGTTTAAATGATTTCTTTGTTTAATTATAACACAAGATTTTGAAGAGTTATTTGAATTATAGTGAAATTAACAATAGTGTCAAAAAACAAGTGATATAATAAAAAGGTAGTTTAAAGGGTTAAGAGTGGGGCAAAGGGTAATAGCCGCATATCCTAAGGGGTGCGGAACAGAGCGAAGGTGCACTAAAGCAAGTTTTAGAATTTCTAAAGGAAGTATAAATAATAAAAGTTTATAGGAGGGATATAGTGAGTGAGGTGAAAAGAATCGGATTAATGACAAGTGGCGGAGATGCTCCTGGAATGAACGCTGTTATTAGAGCTGTTACCAGAAGCGCAGTTGTGGAAAATATTGAAGTTTATGGGTTTTTGAGAGGATTTGCTGGTATTTTGGATAAAGAATATAAAAAACTAACATATTCAGATGTTGGCGGAATAATGGAAAGAGGGGGAACAATTTTAAGAACTGCAAGGGTGCCAGAATTTAAAGTTCCTGAGGTGAGAAAACAAGCCGCGGACATATTAAAAGATTTAGGTATAGATGTTTTGGTTATAATTGGAGGAAATGGAAGTCTTACTGGTGGAAAGTTACTATCAGAAGAACAAGGAATATCTGTCATAGGTGTACCAGCTTCTATAGACAACGATATTGCTTATACAGATATGAGTATAGGGGTTGACACGTGCCTTAATACAGTGGTTGATGCCATGCAAAAGTTAAAAGATACTGCTTCTTCTCACGAGAGGGCTTTTATCGTTGAAGTTATGGGAAGGACATCTGGATACATAGCGTTGATGTCAGGTCTTGCTATAGGTGCGGAAGCTATAATAATACCAGAAGTTCCCACGGATTACGATGCTTTAGCAGAAAAAATGTGGGACGAAAGAAAAAGGGGCAAGATTAATTCAATAGTTGTTGTTGCTGAAGGGTCTGCCAGTGCCTATACAGTTGCAAGACATTTAGAGAATAGGATTGGTTTTGAAACACGTATAACAATTTTAGGTCATATTCAAAGAGGGGGCTCCCCGACAGCGTTCGATAGGATCTTAGCTTCGAGAATGGGAAACGAAGTAGTAAGAGCAATTAAGGATGGAGATTTTGATGTGATGGTGGGCTTAAGTAAAAACGATTTAATTAGAACACCTCTTGAAAAAGTACTTTCAGAAAATAATACATTGGATATGGAGATTGTGAAGTTGGCGGGGGTTTTATCATAAGGTGTGCAAAGGGCGAGCCCTTTGAAAATTCTCAAGGCATAGAATCTAAGGAAAGATGTAATTTAGGAAGAAACACCCAAAAGTTCCACATTTTTTAGGAGGATGGTTATGGATGAAAAAATAGAAAATAAAAAGACAAGAATTGTTTGTACAATTGGTCCAGCTACAGAAGACGAAACTATGATAAAAAAATTAATAAACGCTGGAATGAATGTAGCAAGATTGAATACTTCTCACGATACCATTGTAGATCATGAGAAAAGGGTAAATCTAATAAAGAAAATACGGAGAGAGATGAACATACCTTTTGCCATTTTACTTGATTTAGAAGGTCCTAAGATCCGTACAGGCAAATTTGAAACGGATCAAGTAGTCTTGGCAGAAGGCCAAGAATTTATTTTGACAACCGAGGAGATCGTTGGCAATAAAGAAAAGATTAGTATAAATTATAAAGGATTACCTAAAGAAGTTAAAAAAGGAGATTCTATTCTTCTTGATGATGGAAAAATTCGACTTGTAGTCGTTAGCAGTAACGAAAAAGAGATAGTAACAAAAGTTGTAACCGGTGGTAGTATCACACATAGAAGAGGAATAAACGTTCCTGGAATAGATATCAGTTTGCCGCCATTAACTGAAAAAGATATGGAGTATCTGAACAAGGCTGTAGAATGGAACGTAGATTATATAGCTCAATCTTTCGTTAGGAAAGCTGAAGATATCACTCGAACGAGGAGAATTTTGACCGAATTGGGCATGCCTGATCTCCCCATAATTGCTAAAATAGAAACATTACAAGCTCTAGACAATCTTGAATCGATTATAGAAGAAGCTGATGGAGTGATGGTTGCCAGAGGAGATTTGGGGGTTGAAGCACCTGTTGAACAAATTCCTTTACTTCAAAAGAGGATAATAGAGATCGCAAACACAATGGCCAAACCTGCTATAACTGCAACTCAAATGCTGGAAAGTATGGTTAACAATCCTTTTCCTACGAGAGCAGAGGCTACTGATATTGCTAATGCTATATTAGATGGGACGGATGCAGTTATGTTGTCTGAAGAAACATCGATTGGAAAAAACCCTGAGCAAGCTGTCAAAGTCATGTCCAATGTAGCAAAGGAAACTGAAAAAATGTTAGAAGAATATTATTACAAATTCGATTATTCAACATATGGTGGAGGAGATCCTGCTACAAATTCGATAACGATGTCTGCTATAAAAATTGCCGAGCAACTTGGTATTGAAGTTATTGTTGCAACAACTTATAGTGGTTATACGGCAAGAGCTCTTTCCAGATTCAGAAGAAATATGAAAATAGTTGCTGCATCTCCCCGGATAACTACTTATCATCGATTAGCATTGGTGTGGGGAGTCACCCCTGTTATAATGCAAAAGTTTACTGACACGGATAATATGTTGGAGAGTGTTAGCAATATCGTAAAATCTTTAGATTTTGCTATATCAGGAGAAAATATCATAGTAACGGCTGGGATTCCCTACGGTTTTTCCAGTAAAACCAATCTTTTAAAGGTTCATGAGGTATGATATAATTGATACATTAGTAAAAATTTATTTTTGAGGTGATTTTTATGAATAAAATGGATGAATTAACTCCTAAAAAAGTTGTAGAAAAATTGGATAATTATATAATCGGTCAAAAGGAAGCAAAGAAACAAGTAGCTATCGCTTTGAGAAACAGAATTAGGCGGTTGGCTCTACAAGAAGATGTTCGAAAAGACGTAATACCAAAAAATATTCTGATGATAGGTTCTACCGGTGTTGGAAAGACTGAGATTGCTAGAAGACTAGCAGAGGTTGCTAACGCCCCTTTTGTGAAAGTGGAAGCAACAAGGTTTACCGAAGTTGGATATGTTGGAAAAAATGTAGAAAGTATGGTCAGAGAATTGGTTGATTCTTCAGTCAACATGGTTAAAAAAGAAATGATGGAAGAAGTTAAAGATAGAGCTCAAAGACTCGTAGAAGAAAGAATAGTAGAAGCACTTGTGCCTTCAAAGAAAAAAACAAAGGCTCAACCTTCATTTATGGACGTTATGCAAATTTTCAATCAAAACGCCGAATACTCCCAAAATAAGGGATATGATGAAAAAGAAGACGAAAATATTCGAAGAAGAAGAGAAGAATTGTTGGAAAAATTAAGAAATGGCGAATTAGAAGATGTAGAAATAGAAATAGAAGTTGAAGAACAATCTACCCCAATGTTTGCTGGATTAGGACCCGAACTAGAAGATATGGGTATACAGTTTGGAGAGATGTTTCAAAATCTTATGCCCAAAAAGAAAAAAAGAAG
>Ga0182240_100164_pt1 | contig 28315 bp, 21 predicted proteins | sample hydfrates4_PW_90_FD_145594 | JGI IMG/M metagenome (GOLD analysis project Ga0182240, IMG submission 145594) | Subsurface microbial communities from deep shales in Texas, USA - hydraulic fracturing test 4_PW_90 | ecosystem: Environmental > Aquatic > Deep subsurface > Shale gas/oil reservoir >...
ATTCAAAACCTACTGGATTAATCTAGTAGGAGTTTTGGATTTATTATTATATTTTTTTGAGTAGTTGACTTAATCAATTCAGTTGACAGTGAAAGATATTATCTCTCTTTATATAATTTAATATGTTCCGAACTTCTTGATGGAATTCGAAATTTTAGATGAGGAAATTCTAGCAAGTTTAAAAAATTTAGCCAAAATTCTAAAAGTCGGAAATGAAATTGCGTTCTTTCGGAGGAAGATGCTCTCGAAGCTTACAAGAGAATATTAGAATAGAGAATTGAGAATTGTATTTAAGCTCTTAACATTTCTGGAACGAGGGTTGTGGAACTCTCTAAGATGTTGCCAGATTTTGATAAATATAAGCTGATGATTAGCGGAAATATATAGCTGAGCATCCTTTGTCGATGCTAAAAGGGCTTTCCCAACGAATATTTAGATAATAGATTGATTTATGATATAACATCAAGATTTATCAGATGACGGTGGTTCTTAGTTTCTTTAGATTGAACGGCCCTTTTAAAATTCGCTAAGATTGATAAAAATTTAGTTCAAAGAGTTAAAGAGTTGGGTATTGTTATTGGCACTTTTATTGAAGAAAAACTTAGAGAATTAGCAGATTTATGCGGGGGGAGCGCATATATTGAATTGTAAAGTGCATGTTTATAATGTTTTCGCAATTAGTGTTTGAATTTACCAGTAATATACGAGTATATATACTTTGCTGGGTACGTCAATATGACCAAAACGAATTCGAAAGGTACAGAATATTAAATCAAAATTTAGCAACGTGCTTCCAGACATTCTAATCCTTTCAGGAATTCATCCAGTTTCAAGAATCGCTGTATGGAGCTAAGTAAAAAGGCTTACAATGAAATCCTTTGTCAAAGAAGCTCTGAACATATTTAGAGATAAGTTCAGATTCGTTATCGATAGACTTTCATAGTTAATATGGACTAAGTAGAGTTTGAGAATTATTTCGGCAGGAGTTGCCTGGTTAGGGCTGTATTTTCTTCTATAGAGTGTAATTAAATTTTCTTTTACTCAGTAACTCCTGCAAAGCCAGTTAGAAGCTGGAATATATTCTGTAGGTTGTTTATGTGGATATTACAATTATTTGAAGTGACAATATTGGCACGTCTGAGGATCCAATCGGCATTTTGGCCGTGTTTAGCCCAAATTTACATAGGATATGGAGATAAAATACTTCTCAACAGTCTATTAATAATAATGGTAGTTTCTCCGTTTTGTGCGTTTTGGTACCCAGTATACGCGTTTTATAAGATTTTCAAAGACTTTTATTTCTTCATTTGGGTTCTTTAATTTTAGCAGTCTGGGCTTAAGCCAGTTGTTCTCTATGTGTTGCTCAAGTCTATCTGATTTGTATACTATTAGGCATGCCCACCTGTTACCTACATAAAAGCAGACGGGAAAAGGCCCGAGTCCCTGATTTGATAATTGTCCGTTGGTGTATTCAAATCTGTATTTTACAAGTTTGTATTTGCATTTTTCACATGGATATAATTTGCACTCTTTACATGGGTAGATCCAATCTATCATGTCTTGGCTGTTTTCATCTATGATTGCGTGGTAAAGAAATCTTAGCTGCTGAGGTATTTTGACGCGTCCGTTAATCATGATATATTGGCCATCTTCTTCTTTTCTTATCTTGAACGTTTGGCCGTGGGTTTTGGAATATATTAAGGCGTGTTTGGTTAATTCTAAAATTCTGGACTTGAATTCTTTGATTTCTTTCAGGGTTTCGCTGTATGTGTTCTCCAGTTCGTCTATTTTTTCAGTGACGTATTCGGCGATTTCGAAAGGAGTTTTTTCTTTGAATTTGGGATACTTCTTAGAAGGAGGTATTGCGCGACTCCAAATATACCCTCCTAGCTTTTTGGCAATTATTACTTGCTTTCTGTTTTTGAAGAGTCTGAGGATACCTTTGTTTTTTATGGCGTATAGATGTATAATTTTATTGTTGCAGGCCAATACCTTTTCACGTATGTTGTTTGTATGGTATTGGTCGTACGTATCGTCTTCCCATTCAATGATGACTTTTTTGCCGTCAAATTCAAACGTTTGCCACTTGTACCAGTCTTTTAAGCTGAATCTGTATGTTTTTTTGTTATTTGCTACTATTGAGCTTACAATTTTTTCTATAATATCTTCAAGCCATACTGCTCTTCCTTCTTTGATTTCTTTTAGAGCAGGACATTCTGACTGGTCTGGCGGAATTATCTTGCATGCTGGTATTTGTTTTTCCTTAGTAGTGGGTAATTTTTCATCTACTGCATCTTGAATGCTGGGTACGAAAGTTAAATTGCCAGAGTAGTTTTCCTCCTGGTTGAAGAATTTCTCGAGGTCTTCCACGTGTACTTCTACAACACCAATACCCCGCTTGTGACATTTCTGTATTTTCTCTTCATCAACCGAATGTCTGTGGAATATTTCGAGTGCCCACTTTCCGAGGTATATGTCTGGTCTAATATCTCCCAGATCCTCTTCTATTTTCACATTAGTGTATTCTATCTTTAATTTGTGGTATTTTCCGCAGAACTCGCATTTGTACAGTGCGTTTACTTTCTTTTCTTCTCTTTTGCTTTTTATGAGCAGGTAAGCCATTTTGTGTTTCATCAGGGCGTGCAGTCCAGATTCCCCGGTACATGATGGGGGGACGCCCCCTTTGTGTGCAAAATGGTGCTTTCTTATTTTTCCTCTTCTGGGGATAAACTCGCTTTTGCACTCCGGGCAGTAGTATTTCTTTCCTTTTCTGACTTCGGATATGTGGACGTAGTTTCCAGAATAGTCGAGGGCTATGTCATATTTTACCTCGCCATACTTTTTGGAGTTGGTATTCAAGGAGATCACCTGCATGATCCGGTTAATTTATATTTCAATGTACTAGTTGTATTCAAAACTTTTCTATTTTTTAGCACATTGTGCTATCACTACAGACAGATCTGTACATAAGGCAGGTACAAATATGGAGTATGCAAGCATGCTTGTAGCGCCGTGATGAATGTCCTCACTCGCACACTCTATGTAAGGGTTTTTGAAATAATTAAACTTTTTGGTCAACTATGGAAAATATAAAATATTGTTGACCACAATATTCAATTAATGAGGACTGTGGTATTCATACTGCTGGCAACTCTGCTTTTGGGTTGTTCAACAATACCTGTTTCCGAAGATGCAGAGAAAGTTTTACAGAAAGGGGTCGAAATTGTGGAAGGAATCGATCCGAGTACCTTCATAGAACTTGCAAGAGAGAACGGAGTCTCAGTTGAGATGGTTGAAGACTTGCTGAGAGATCCTAGTAAAAATCTGGAATTGCTGAAATTTCAGTTGAATGCATTTTACGACACCCAGCCCGTGCCTGAAGATGCTAAGGTAGTTGCGAATGAGATGGCAAAATACATCAGAGAGATTGGCCCGATGAATGAATCTGTCTTAAAGAACTACAATGAATTCAAGAGGCAGATGATCAGGGTTAACAGAGTTATAGAAACTGTGAATGATGAATTCGACACTCAAATACCAGAAATCCGCATATCAACTCAATATCATGTCGATCTCAGGTTGCTCGGAAAGACGATGGGATATCTTCCGCTTGTGGATTCCTATAACAGGCTATACAACTCCTCGCTCCTCGTGTATCCTGGATGTGAGGATAAGTATTACAAGAGATTTTACAGGGATCTTGCCCTGCTTGGGGCTGAGATTGCATTCATCGAGAGCAAACTCGGATATAGGGTTGCATTTAAAGGCACGTGGGAAATAGCTCAGACTCTGAAGCTGTACAATCTCAGACCTCTGCTGGGTGATAAGGGGTACGGACTGATTTTGAGCGAAGTTCACTGGCTGCTGAGAGGTGAGTTTGGAGAAAAGTGGAAAGATCTGGTGAAATTGTTGGAGGGTGAAGGAGTGCTGTGATTTTGTTTTGTTTTCTGTTTTTTCTTTTTACTCCCTGAGATATTGCCCTCCAAGCTGTTCAAATCCTGTAAGGAACTGGAATTTGTTCTGTAAGCTTTTTATGCTTTATTACAATCGGTTGAGGTGGTGTTTGTGTTAAGTGGACACGTCTTTTAAGTTGAACGAAAAGTTTAAGTATTACAACGAAATTCAACAAATCTAATCAGTGCACAGTATGGTGCGGCAGGCATCTGCCGGGCTTTTTTGCGGGTGGGTGGGATCTGAAGCCCACGATGACCGATTTGAAATCCCCTTTTAATGGAGGTGATGGAGTGGTCAGCTACCAGTCCCGAACCTGCTTTAGCCCGGAGGTTGCTGCACTATGGAGGGAACTGTCAAAACTCAGGAAATGCACAGATTGCGCAAACAACGTCAAAAATTGCACAGTTCTCAACGCAATCATTCAGTCAGCATACTTCGCCATCGCTTGTGATCACTTCAAACCTTGATGATTTCATTTTTTTCATTAAGTTGAACAAAAAGTTTAAGTATCATTAGACAAATCAACTATTATGCCAGCAACACAGATCGTTTTTGTTGGCCATCACAAAGAGAGGCTCATCGAATCCATCAGAGCGCTAAGGGAGTATCCCGTAACCAAGATCATTCTTGCTGTTGGTCAGCAGGATTCGAGTGGAGAGAAGAAAGCAAGGAAAGTTGCTGAAGAGCTGAAGAACGAGCTTAAAACCGTATTTGACGTGGAAATCGTTGAAATAGACAAGAAGAATGTAATGAATGCAGCTCTACAGCTCGTTGAGCTGATAAATGCTGAGAAAGATAATGGGAATGAAACAATTCTGAACGTTTCCGGTTCATTGCGGACTTTCGCCATCGCCGCCTACATCGCTGGATGTGTGACGGGTTCAAGGGTCATATCGTCCATACCGCTTTACGATGAAAAGAATGAGGAGATCGGGATAGAGGAGGTTGTGGAAATACCCATTCTGCCCGTTGATTTTCTGGGGAAGGAGCACATGGAAATACTGTTAGCGATTGGCGATGGTGTTGAATCTCTGGATGAAATAGTGTTCAAACTAAACCCCGGAATTGAGAAGGGTAGTAAGGAGTTCACAAAGGAGAGATCAAGGATTAGTCACCATCTGGCGAAACTCGAAAACGTGGGGTTGATAACCAAGGAAAAGTTTGGCAGGAATGTGAAAATCACGCCAACCAGCCTGGGAAGAATTTTGAGATCTATCCATTAGATTGATTTTGTGTTAAATTTTGTGTTAAAATGTAACCTAAACCAAGTAAAAGACACAAGTGTATAATATCGAAAAATATATTTGTAATAGATTGAAGGTGAGCATATGTCAACGATAAAAATTCTCCATATAGCAGACGTTCATCTTGAGGCCCCTTTTAAGTACCTCGGTTCTAAAGGAAAAGAACGAAGACTCGAACTGAAAGAAACGTTTGAGAATCTTCTGACTAAGGCTGAAGAACATGATGTGGATGCTGTATTTATCGCCGGAGACCTTTACGAGTTCAGTTACTCGACACGAGATCTCGGCAATTTTATCTCAAAGTGTTTCAGGCTGGTAGGTGACACTCCCGTAATTATCGCCCCAGGAAATCACGATCCGTACACAAAAACATCGCTGTATTCTTTGATGAAATGGCCTGAAAACGTGTATATCTTCTCCAAAAACTCTTTTGAGAGAGTAGAAATTGGAGATAAATTCGCAGTTTACGGAATCGCAAACACAAACTTTCTGGATCGAACCAATTATCTGGCGAACCTGAATATTGACGAATCAGACCTGCCATGTCTGGGAATCATGCATGGCTCATACATGCCGTATTCTGCTTTGCTTACAGATTCTGCCGAGACATGTTTACCCTTCACTGAAAGCGATCTCAGGAATTTAAGTCTCGACTACCTGGCGCTGGGACATTACCACAGGTACACTGAAATCAAAGTTGACGGATCAGTAATTGGAGCATATCCAGGAACGGTTGAACCCCTCAATTTTGACGAAGCAGGAGAAAGGAATGCAATAATCGTTAAAATAGGAAGCGGCGGTGTTAAACTGGAAAAAGAGCCGACTGGAATTAGAAGCTACGAAATACTTGAAATCGATTGCAGTCGAGCAACGTGTCTTGATGACATAATCTCAGAAATAAAAAGAGTCGACGTGAGCAGAAACAGTATCGTAAAAATAGTTCTCACTGGAGAGATTGACCCGTCTGTAGATTTCAGGCCTGAAGAGATTGAAATTGCAGCAAACAGACTGTTCTACCACGCTATTGTAGAAAACGAGACTATTCCATATTACGATCTTGAATCCATTTCACGAGAACAGTCGTTGAGAGGTGAATTCGTACGCAGAATACTTCAGAAGATAGAAGAAAATCCTGAAGATGAGTTAGTGTTGAGAAAAGCTCTCTATTATGGTCTTGAGGCTTTTAATCAGGATAAACGGGAGGTGCCGCTGTAAATGATCATTGAGGAACTGTATGTGGATGCACACGGGAAGCTAAGCGATCTTAAACTGAGATTGTCTCCTTCATTAAATATCATATATGGTGAAAATGAAGCTGGCAAATCGACCCTGCAGAATTTTATCCTCAGCATGCTGTACGGCCCACTGAGACCGGATTTGATACGGAGAAAGTACGAAGAAGACGTAGAAGCTAAAAAACCGTGGAACGGCAAAAAATGGGGTGGCCGCATAGTATTCAGGCTTGAGAATGGCAGCAGATACGAGGTCATCAGAAATTTTGACAAAAAGACTGTGCAGATCATCGACGAATTCGGTAATGATATAACGGGCAATTTTGGTGTACTGCGCAACGGTGAGGTGAACTTCGCAGAGGAGCTGTTTGGGATAAACAAGACAATCTTCAGAAGTACTATGTTCATAACTCAAAACAGGATAGATGAGCTCTCAGATCCTAGAAGCCTGAGAAATAAAATACAGGCCATAGTCAGTTCTGGATCCGAAGACATTTCCTCCAAGATTGCAATCGAAAAACTCGAAAATGCACTGAACAGAATTGGTACCCCTCAAGCAACAAGAAAACCACTTGGTGAAGCCATTAAAGCATTGCGCAACCTAGAAGACGAGTTGGAGAAATCGAAAGCAACTTTTAGCGAAATTGGACGGAAACTGGGGGAACTTCAAGATCTCGAAAATGAGCTGAGGAGTCTGACTCAAAAGGAGAAAGAGATGGAATATTCCTACCTATTGATGAAGAGAGATGAAATAAGGGCAAAAATATCTGAAGTAGAAGAGATTCAGAAGGAAGTTGAAAAGCTACAGGCAGTTTTGAGAGAAGAGAATGTGGTTGAGATAGATGAAAAAGACTTCCAGACTGCACTAGCTACTGACACAAAAAATGAGTAGCATCAGGAAGAGATTGGACGAACTTAAAGCAAAGCTGGATGAATGCAGGGAAGAATGTAGAAAAATTGAAGAAGAAATTCGTGAATTCCCGGAAAACGTTGAAGATTTAATAAGAGAATTGAACAATCTCAACACTAAACTTAAAGTCAAAAGAGAAGCATTTGAAAAGATACTCAACAAAATTAAAAGTGTTTTAGCAGCGAAAGATGAAATCTCTCAGAATATTGCAGATTTGTCTGCATTTTCCACTGTAACCAAAGATGATCTGAATAATGTTCTGGAGTACGAGACTCGAAGACAGTACCATGAGGAATGGGTAAGAGCGAAAAAAGAGAAAATTGAAGCAAACTATGCAAAAATAAAAAGCATAGAGTTATCACAAAAGAATAAAAGGATCGTTTCAGCAGTGTTAATATTGCTTGGGCTTCTGACAGTAGCTCTGTCATTTTCTGGTTTTCCAGCAATTCTGCTGCCTGCAGGAATTTTCTTGGTTGTTGTTGGTTTGCTGTATCTGAGGCATGCGGGAAAAAGTGATGAAATAGAGTCTCTGAAGGATCAAATTCGTGAGATTCAAAAAGAGTTGGAATCGTCGAGCTTCGAAGATCCGGTTACACCCTTGTTCGATAAGCTGGGTGTTAAGGACAAAGAGGAGTTTCTGGAGAAGTACGAACAGTACCAGAAATACGTAGAAAGCCTGAGGAGACTTGAAGACGAGTTTGAGGAACTGTTAAGTGAAAAAAACAAGGTAAGGAGAGAGATTATAGATTGTTTAAAGGAGATAATTCAAATACTGTCTGTCACTGGATATTCATCGAACGTTCCGGAAGATGACAGCGAAATACTGGGGAAAATAGATGAACTCGATTCAATAATTCGAAGAACTTTGAATGAATTTGAAGAAGTCCTTGAAAAGCGGAAAAAACTCCGTAATAATAAAGAACTGCTGAGCCGCTACAAAGTAGAATTTGAGACCTTATCGGGAGAATTGATGAAACTTGAGCAGACAACGTCCGAGATTCTTGCTAAATACTCTGTTAAATCGTTTGAGGGACTTCAGATTGCCTATGATGCATATGTAAAGTCTAGCGAAATCAGGGCTAAGCTGGAGAGGTTGCGTGCCAGGATGTCAGGTATGCTTGGTGATAAGACAGTTGAAGATCTTAAAAGCGAGCTGATTGAGCTGGACGAGAGAATTCAGGAACACAGCAGCTCAGGAATACAGCACGATTATTCGAGTGCCGAGGAAATAAGAAAAGAACTAGAAAACCTCAGAGAGAAAATTGCCCGGGTAAGGGAGAACATTAGGAGGATTGAAGGTGAAATATCTGCGCTGGAGAAGACATACAGACCGGTTCAGGAAATTGAGGAGGAAATTGAGGAGCTGAAAAAGAAGATAGACGAACTGAAACTAAAAAGAGAAGCTATAGAAATTGCAAAATCAGTTTTAGTAGAAGCAGAAAGAGAATTTACCAGAGATTTCGTTAGATTGCTGAATCAGAGAATTTCTCCTGTCGCAAGAGCCATAACTGGTAGATATGAAGACATTCGTGTAAACGATAATCTGGAGATAAATGTCAGAGATCCCGACCACTCAATATTTGCAGAGTGTCGCAGCCACCTGAGCAGGGGAACTGTAGATCAGCTGTACTTTATTCTGAAGGTTGCCATCGCTGAAATGTTAACTAAAGACTCGGAGCCGCTACCGTTGATACTGGATGACGTGTTTGCGAATTACGACCCATTGAGATTGAGAAACGCACTGGATTTTCTCGTTGATCTGTCCTCTGAGTTTCAGGTGATCCTATTCACCTGCCACAAAGAGCAGGTGAATCTTATAAAAGAAATAGCAGAGTTGAAGGGTTTTGAAGTTTCGTCCGATCGAGTTGGTGAATTTGAGATTGTTATCGCAGAACCAAGAGATGTGAGGTATCAGGTATGAGCATATACTCATCAAATTATTTAGAGAGGGGATCGTAATGATCTCCATCACTGTTTATGACGGAGCCACAACAATCGGTGGCAACAAAATATACGTTGAAGAGGATGGCAGAGGTGTTTTCCTCGATTTTGGCATGAATTTCGCAAGGTATGGAAAATATTTTGCTGAATTTCTGAACGAGAGGAGCACAAGAGGTATTCACGACCTCATCCACCTCAATCTAATACCTAAACTGAACATCTACCGTTCAGACCTGATACCTTCAGACCTAGACATGTCTGCTTATCCCAAGCTAAACGTGGAGGTTGTTCTGTTGAGCCACGCCCACGTAGACCACTGCGGAAACATCGCCCTGCTCGACGAAAGCATACCTGTCATGGCATCTCCAATGAGCATGGCGATTCTGAAGGCTATGAGGGATGTGTCTTCAACAGGAATTGGGTCTGAGATTGCCTACTTCTCATGTAGAGAGCCGATAGGCGATGGGAGGGTGCTTTCGTCGATCAAATCTAGGTACTTTAAAGGTAGGGACTTCATCTGTACCGATAAAATACCGGGTAAGCTTGCTGAATTTATGTGCTATAAACCGGGACAGGAGAGTAAAAGAGCAAAGAAGCTCAACCCCGGAAATCTATGCCATGTACACGATCACGACCTCTCTTTCGACATCGATGCCTATGAAGTAGATCACTCAATTTATGGAGCTACAGCGTACATCCTGTGGGGAGATTCAGCCATAGCATACACTGGCGACATCAGGATGCATGGGATGCATGCCGAAAAATCGAGAGAGTTCGTTAGAAGGGCGAGGGATGCATCAGTTCTCATCATTGAGGGGACGAGGACGAGCAGGAAGGAAGACGTTGACGAGTCTGAAGAAGTCGTCTTTGAGAACTGCCTGAAAGCTGTTGAAGAGTCAAAGGGGCTGGTTATAGCCGATTTCTCGCCAAGAAACTTTGAAAGGCTTGAGACTTTCATCGAAATTGCAAGGAGAACTTCGAGGGAGCTTGTTGTAACAGCCAAGGATGCTTACATGCTCCATGCCGTGGAGTGTGTTGATGGAGTTTGCAGGATGGGTGATGTGCTGGTATATCACGAGCTGAAGGACAGAAGAAACAAATGGGAAACCGAGGTTGTCATGGAAAAATGGGGAGATAAGTACATTGATCCTGCTGATATTTCAAGAAATCCTGAGAATTACATCCTTTGCTTCTCTTTCTACGACATGAAACATTTGCTGGACATAAGGCCCGACGGCGGATCCTACATCTACTCCTCAAGCGAAGCATTCAGCGAGGAGCAGGAATTCGATTTTCTCAGACTATACAACTGGCTACAGGAGTTCGGGTTGAGAGTTTACGGATTTGAGATGGTGCTGGAAGGGGGAAAGCTTGTTCCAAGCTTCATCAGGGGGTTTCATGCATCGGGGCATGTGTCGAAGAGCGATTTGAGGTGGGTGATAGAGCAGATTGACCCAGATGTCATCATTCCAGTGCATACTGAGAATCCAGGATGGTTTGTGGAGAACTTTGAGAATGTGGTGGTTTTGAGGGATGGTGAAACTTATGCACTCAATTAAGTTTCTTATCAGCTAAAAGTGGATGAGTTGGGGAATAGCCATGACCGTGGTAAAGTTTATTCATAAAGTAACGGATGGGGAGGTAAATGGAGGGCATTTGAATCTGAAAGATACAGAAGGAAAGAAGTATGGTAAGTATTTTCCAGAAAAAGGAGCACCACTACTAATAATTGATCAAAATAACCGTGAATTCAAAGCAGTAATGAATAATAGACAACAAATCTGGGGTGCATTAAGGAGATGGTTCGAGGCTAACGAAATTATCGCCGGAACTCTTATTCGCGTTAAATATGATACTAACGAAGCTCCTAAATACGACCCGGAGACTAAAAAAGAAAGATACGTTGTGCACCTTGAAGTCATATCCCGCCCAGAACGGGAGAATAGTTTAAACAAGACCACAGAGATAAAGCAACAAGAAATTACAAGGCCACTACTACTTAACGAGCATGTAATTTCAAAAATATCTTCATTACTTGAATCTAAAAAGCAAATCATCCTCTATGGCCCACCAGGAACAGGAAAAACATTCATGGCAAGGGAATACGTAAAACACACAATTTACAGCATCCTGCCAAAGTTCTCAGTTCTCGCAAAGTATGGTACTGAAGAGCAGAAGGCTCTTGAGAGCGGGGAATATACTAGATTCCGGATAGAAAAGGGACAAAATCCAGGAAAATTCGATAATTTGAAAGTAGGAGACACTGTCTGGATATACAATCCATCAGATGAAGATGAGAATAGAGGGTTAATTGGACTTGCCGTATGTACCAAAAAAGAGAGCGAATTCGCGAGATTTAGCCCGTATCTTTTGAGTGAACAGCCAATAATTACAAAAGACGAACTTAAAATAATCTCACCCGAGTACAATAAATCCAGATTTAATCACTCAGTATATGAGTTTGATACCGACGAACTAGAAAAATTAGGAGAAGTCCTGGCAAAGAAGAACGTGAAATTGAATTACGAGTTCGTCACGTTCCATCCATCTTACGCTTACGAAGAATTCATTGAAGGGTTAAAGCCGGTAACCGAAAACGGTCAGATCAAATACAAAGTAGAAGCGGGCGTATTTAAGAGGATTTGCCGGGAAGCATACAATGCACTCCTCCACTTTGCTGGAGTAAATAAAGAGTGGAAAGATGGGAAGGACTTGCCTGAACTCAATGCTGAAGAAATTAACAAGGTTAAATCCGTGATTGACAAAGCTCCCAAGTTCTACCTCATAATCGATGAGATAAACAGAGGAGACATTTCAAGAATCTTTGGTGAGCTCATAACGCTACTCGAAGCAGACAAAAGGCTTTTCGCAGAAAACGAGCTGATAGTTACTCTTCCATACTCAAAGACGAGGTTTGGCGTTCCACCCAATCTCTACATAATCGGAACAATGAACACAGCCGATAGAAGCATCGCTTTGATAGATGTCGCCTTGAGGAGGAGATTCGGTTTCATCGAGCTGATGCCAGACTATGAGGTCTTGGAAAAAGAACTGCTGGATGGCAAAGAAGACGAAGCTAAGGATATTAAAGAGCTGGCAATTAGCGTCCTCAAAGCCTTAAATGAAAAGATTGGGAAACTATATGACAGAGATCACCAGATAGGACACAGCTACTTCCTGAAACTGAAGGATTGCAAATCGAGAAAGGATACAATTGAAATGTTGAAGCAAATCTGGTTCTTCGAAGTGATTCCCCTACTCCAGGAGTACTTCTACGACAGTCCCAAAAAACTCAAAGATGTGGCTGGAGATTTCATTGAACTCGATTCTGATTCACAGTCTTACGAGTTCAGGAAAATGGATGAGTTCGATGACAATGAATTCATAAGCGCTCTGAAAAAGATTGCTGGTGAGAGGAGTGGCTGAGAGTAAAGTCGTCACTCTTTTCGAATACGAGCCTGTTGAGTATTGTAAACCAGATAAAGATGAAGACAAAGACGAGGTTAAGTTAAAAGAAGACGGCAAGCCAATTCTAATTCTCTCCAAAAAGACCGTTGAAGAACTAGAAAGGCTCAATGAAAACAGGAAATTTCTTGAAATAGGATGGAAGAGGATAAAACCGCTAAATTATGTTGGAGTGGTTAAATCCGGGGAAATTACGCTGGAAATCTTCCCGAAATTTATCACCGACAGAAAGGGAAATGCAGACCAATCTAAAAAAGAGGTCATTGCAAAAAACCTTCTGAAAATGCTCGAATTCACGCACATGATAAACGTAAAGGAAATCGATTATGCAAATATTTTTAAGGAAAAGCACAGTTTCTTCGAGGTTTTCATCGGTATTTTTGCCAGAAATCTTCTTACACTCCTTAAACACAAGCAGAACAGGGAGTACATGAGAAAACACGATGAATTGAAGTTCATCAAAGGAAAAATTGATTTCAGGAGATACACGAATCCTGCAAGACTTCACATAATCCCATGCATGTATCACGAAAAGTCACTTGACAATGTTCTAAACAGGACTCTGAAGTACACCTCTTACCTTATGTCAAAGATCGTTGAGGATGAAGGAAACTACAAAACCCTTCGCCGCATAATTGATTTACTTGATCCTGTGACTCTTACGCCCGTCACACTTCAGCAGGTTAAATCAATAACCTTTAACAGACTCAATGCCGATTTTAAGCCTTTCATCGACATCTGCAGGATGTTTCTTGAAGGTTCAACGCTAACGCTGCAGGCATCGGAGGTCGAAACTTTTTCGCTGCTTATTCCGATGGAACGCTTGTTTGAACAATTTGTTGCTGGTGTTATTCAGCGTGAAGAACTGCACAAGGAAGTATTTGGTGGCGATGCAGTGTTAGAGGTGCAGAAACCAATAGGCTCTCTCATAGAAAAGGATGGAAAAGAAATGGCTGAAATGAAGCCAGATATTATCATCAAGGTTGGTGACGAGAAAGTTATCATCGATACGAAATACAAGCTTCTGGATCCGGAAGACAAGAAGCTCGGCGTTTCACAGCAGGATCTCTACCAGATGTATGCTTACTGCAGGGAGAGCGGCGCTAGAAAAGCTCTGTTACTCTATCCAGAGGGGCTAAACATAATTGATGAAACCGACATAGAATCACCCTTCAAAATGGGCAAAAACAGAGATATAGAACTTTTTGTAAGGACTATTTCCCTGGAATATGATTTAGTCAACGATTATGAAAAATTTGTCGAGACTTTAAAATCAATCTTGGAAGATATCCAGAAAAAGATGGTGAGCATATGAGCAAGAAAGCATACATCACAATCCTAGGCCGCTCCACATGGGCCCTTATTAACACGTACTATGCAGTTCTGGCTGAGGAGGCATACTATCCCGACTTAATCTATATCTTTGCCGAAGACATCTACGCAGACCAGCTTGACAAGGCGATAAGAGGAATAGAAATCCTCTCGGAAGAGTTCAACTTCAAACCCGAAATCAGACAGGAAATCGTCAGAGAAGCAGATTTTGTTGAAGCCGGATTTAAAATAACTTCATTAATCAAAGACCTAAAGCAAAAAGGCTACAAAGTGGCGATAGACATAACGCCCGGCAGGAAGGCGCTTGTTGCTGGAGCCCTAATCCCCATCTCCAAAATCGGTGTTGACCACGTATTCTACTTAGCGATTAAAACGCTCGACAACGTATCAAAGCCATATAAGATGATTCCGCTGCAGATTCAGGAGCTTAGAGACTTCGTTGAGGATGCAAAGACTTACAGAGGTGATGCCATTGAATGAAGTCGTCGTTACCAGGGACGAGCTGCAGATCCTTCTCAACATGGAAGACGAGATCAGCATAATGTATTCATTCTACAAACACTTCCAGCTGCTGACAGCGAAGCCGGAAGGAGAAGGATACAGGCTGAAGGTTTTCGCTGGCGAATACGATTTTGACAGAGAGGCGGAGAAACTTGACCACTACGCAAAAGAAATGCCTGGATATTCAGACTTCCTTGAGTGCCTGCTGAGTTCGGGTGTAATAGGATATAAAAACGAGGAAGATTTCAGAGAGCAGATCAAACATTACAGGAACCTGGCAAAGAGAGTCTACTTCTGCCCCGACACCAACGTAATCTACCACCGCTTCATCTCGAACTCATCCCTCTTTAATCAGAACGAGATTTTGCTTGTTGATACTGTTAAGGAGGAGATTGAGGCAGCTCTTAACTTCAAGTACAGTCCACATCAAATCTCCGAGCTCAAGAGCCTTGTAAAATATCAGGAATTCCTGCTCGACGAGTGGGTAAACAAGCGCATGAAGAGGTCGAGGAAGGCAGCGTACATCGCTCTGAGAGAGTACAGAAAGGTGAGTGATCTGGCTGTGGAGATCGAAGGCGTCGAGAAATCAACTAATGACAGCGAGTATAACGACATGATACTCATTAAATCTGTCAGGAGGTTTGAGAAGGAAAGGAACGCTTTACCAGTTTTGCTTACAGCTGATGTATCAATGGTCGACATCTGCGAGCTAGAAGGTGTTGAACACTTCCTCTTCGAATATCCGCATGCAATCAGCGCTGATTATTGCACAGCCGAACAGATGCTCGAACTCGTTTATTGCCTTGCAGTTGTTTTCGGCGTCATCAGATTAAATTCAACTGTGATCTTCGGAGAGTTCAGGGGAAAGAGCAGACACGAGGAGCTGAAGCTGAGGTTTCTCGATGAGAAAATGGTTGAGGATTTTGAGAGGGATCTGAGAATATGCAGAAGGTTAATGGCGTTGGGGATAGAAAAGTGACCAGAAAGGTGAAGGCCGTAATATTTGACATGGACAACACACTCTTTGACTTCATTGAGGCGAAGCTAAAAGCGTGCAGGGCTGTTGTTGAATATCTTGGTGTTGATGGCGATGAAGAGGGACTGTTAAAGTACTTCCTGAGAGGAATACATGGATTTGAGGATTTAGAAAATATAGCAGATTACATGCGCGATAAGGGAGTTTATAGCCAGGGGAAATTCGAGGAGTGCTGCAGGATCTATGAGGAAGTTAAGCTCGAAAGTATTGAGCCTTACCCTCACGTGAAAGAGACCCTCGAAAAGTTAAGAGGCGTGGGGTTGAAGCTCGCAGTTGTTACGGATGCGATGAACGGGCACGCGATAAGCAGGCTTCGCAAAGCTGGCTTGCTGCATCTCTTCGATGTTGTTGTTTCGGCAGACATGACTGGCAGGAAGAAGCCGGACCCGGATTCGATAAAGCTAGCATTACAGAAGCTGAGTGTTAATGCCAAGGAGGCTATTCTGGTAGGAGATAGCGTCAGGCGGGATATACAAGCAGGGAAGAAGATCGGAATGGTTACAGTTTATGCAGCTTACGGGGACAGAAATTTTCACGAGAATAGGAAGGGAGAAGCTGATTTTGTGATTGAGAGACCGGACAAGATTTTAGAGATAATAAAAGTTTAATAATTATGGATAATTTATAATCTCTTTCTTCTTCTAAGGTGTCTCAGGACGGTCCTGTCATTATCATTAAGGCCTAAAACATCTCTTTCATTCGATTCTTCCTTCATTCTTTCAAATTCTTTTTCAACCCTTTCCAACTCCTCTGAGAAGTTACTGCGATAGGCGACAAATATTGCTGCATCGTCGCAAGATCGTACATACCTGTAAAAAGATGATGGGTTTGCTTGATGACCCCATGCATGGAGATCAGCGAGATTTCTCGATCCAACAACAATTAATTTCTTTTTTGCTCTCGTTATTGCTACGTTTAGCCTCCTGTAGTCATCGAGGGAAACGTGATTTTTACTGTGGACGAAATTCATAATTACAAGATCTTTCTCTCTTCCCTGGTAAGAATCAACCGTCCCGATGTAAAGTTCTGCATCTTTCTCGTCTTTCGCCATCATCAACCTCTTTAGAAGGTCCGAATGTGCTCTGTAGTACGAGATAACAGCAAATCTTTCTGGGCCAAAACCAAATTCCTGAAGTATTCTAACGATTTTCCATGTGATAGCAGCCTCAAGCAAATTGCAGGCAGATGCCTGATTTGAGCCTTTTTTCCTTAACCATATAGGGTGCTCCTCATGAGCGATCCAGACGATTATCTTCTTGGGCTCAAGGACTCTTGAAAAGAAATCATTCGAGTTTAGATTTAACTTGAGCATAGAATCTTTTACGCTCTCATGGGTTTTGAGATTATTGTAGATATACTTATTAGAGAATTCCATAATGGTCTGGTTGCTTCTGTACTGGGTGTCAAGCATTACATGATTCGGATACGTTTCTATAAGCAGTTCGAAGAGGGATTTTTTGGCCGTCTCACCAACATCGCTTCTCACAATTGGTGGGAGCTGGTGCTGATCACCTACAAGAATAAAGCTCCTCGCATTGAGTATTGGTAGGAGCGTCATGGGTATTGTTGCCATAGAGCTTTCATCGACTATTGCAACATCAAAAAGCGGTTTATCAGGAGATATGTATCTAAGAAAGCTGAAAATTGCAAGTTTTGTTATTGTCATTCCAAAAACTCTGGATTTTTCAAGATAGTGGCTCAAATCCTTTTCGTAATCAGGTAACAAGTCTTTTACTTCCTTCGAAACTTTTCCGACGTGTCCAAATCTAACAACGTCGTCTTTTTTCAGATCTAGTTTTTCAGAATATTTCGACACGAACTTTTCCAGTGCGTTGTCAATTGCAACGTTCGTATGGGATGTGACAAGAACTTTTAGATCTCTCATCACTGACTGTGCTATAATTTCCGCGATTGTAGTCGTTTTTCCTGTGCCAGGTGGTCCCTGTATAAGGTAAAAACTCTCTGATTCAATAGAGCCTACAGCTCCTGAAACAGCTTCCTTTTGCGAGTCATTTAAGTTTTCGATGAAATAAATGTCAGTGTTTAATTGATCCACACGCCCATTTCCCAGCAGAATTCTCTTTATCTCAGAAAAAGCAGGATTGTCAAAAACCTTATAGACAAATCTCGCCTGCATAACCATCGAAATAATTTCCTCACCCTTCAAACAGTACCCCTTTACAGGAGGTTCCAAATAGGGATTGAAGATTGAGTAAAAATCTCTGTCCATGTCCCACCATATAACTCCAAGCGTACCGAATGAATCAATTGTAGATTCAGTGGGCATACCTTCAAGTTCGTTGAGTACGAGCCCATTTATGTGCTTTAATATGTTTGGGTTCGGTAAACTTTCCGTGAATATAGCTGCATCGTGGAGGTTGATATCTATTTGCGACAATCTCGAGTAATTTACGGGCTGAATTGCGCAGTGAGCTGTAGTCATATCCCTAGTATGGTTTATACTAACAAGATCATACTTGACGAACAGCTTTTTCTCTATTCTTCTCCTGAGCGAGTTTATGCTAATTGAAGTTTCGTTGATTATTAAGTTTTTGAGCTGGGAATATAATCCCATAAAATCGTCTTTTTATTCTTCCTATATAAATTTTTATTTTTGTTCTTTGATACGTTCAAAGTTGATGGAAAAATTTAAGTAATCAAAAACACGATCAATTATCAACTTCGGTGATGACCATGCCGAAGTGCAGGAAAGGAAAGATTTCTGAAAATAGGGCGGGAAGGAGGTACGAAAGAGCAGGATACAATGTCAAGCTGAGGAGAAAGTTTCGGTTTGGTGAAGTAGATCTTATAGCAAAAAGAGGTAGGGAAAGAATTGCCGCTGAAATCAAGCACGGAAATAAGAGCAGAACAATTCCTGCATCGGAGGTAAGGAAAATTGCCAGAAAGGCTGGATACCTCAAAGCCAAACCCGTGATGATCCTCTCAGGAAAGGCAGAGCTGAGCTCCAACGCCAGAAAAATTGCAAGGAAGCTGGGAGTAAGAGTTAAGAAAATCTAAGGTGTTTTTATGAAACTCAACTGGTTTAAAATCTCAGACGCTGTTGTACCCAAGGTTATACATGTGTACAAAAGTTACAGAGTCTTTGAAGTCGAAGGTGACATATACAAGTTTGCTTCAACCATCAATGGAAGGGTTATCGACGCTGAAAACCAACTGATTATTTCAACTCTTGAACCTGATGACCCTCAGCTTATTGAGCTGAAGGATATAAAACACATTAAAACCATGCCGTTTTCCGATGTACCTCCGTACCAGCAAAAAGTGATCGTAAAAGGAATTCTGGACAAAAAGTACATGCTGTACAGACTCCTAGACTCAATCGCAGAGAAGCTTCTAAAAAAAGATGTTATCAAATCATTCAGCTTCGATGGTTTGTCAGTTAAGCCTTACTTCGACTATACAGTCGAACAACTTGATGGATCCTTCTTTCTGACGCTCAGGCTTAGATACAATATGGTTTACAGAAAAAACGTCTGGGATCTCGTCGGACGAGATCGCAAAAGGCTTGAAAGTTTAGTTGGTAAAAGGATCCAAAACATCTTCAGCTGGCAAAGAAAGTCATTTGAAATTGTAGATATCCGCGATCCTGATGGAGACATTGTTAAAAAAGGAATAATTCCCCACTTCGTGAGATGTGGATACATAAAAGGTGAAGAAGACATTGTTAAAAGGGTAGGCGAAATTGACTGGAGCCAGCCGATAATCTATGCTATCCCCGTTTCCGGGAAGAGCAAGGAAAAGTATCCGTTTGCACCCCAGTTCTCAAAACTTGTTTTTGAAATGGGAGATTTGGATGGAGAAACTGCAAAAGAGGTCAGAGAGCTTTGGGCCAGGAAAAAACACAGAACTGGGAAAGATAATTGAGATGGCCGGTAAAATTTTGGAGAAAACGAAAATAATTTCAGGAGATCCTTTGAGTGTTGACGCTGCTGTAGCGAGCGGGCCAGAACTGCTTGTGAGAAATGAGAAAGGAGAAGTTGTTACCGTACAAGGCACGTACTCCCTATTTTATTGGCTCAACGGAAAAAGTAAACGAGTGTACTTACCATACGAAGTTCCAGACATTGTTGAAGGCGCAAGAATCCCAACACTGGTCCTCGTAGACCAAAACATAGAGGAAAAAGAAGAAGTAAGAAAATTCGTTGCTGGATTTTTTGGAAGGTACAATAAAATAGCCAGTATATCAAAAATTAAACTTCCGTACTTCAACTACGCTGGAAAGACGATATACTTCAGCAATGCAGAGGATGCAGCAAGCAAGGTTAAGGAAATAATTGGTTCCAAAAGGTTTGAAGCTGAATTCAAAGGGTCCAGAGTGAAATTTGCTTTAATCGTTGGTAAAGAAGTGTATGCGGACGACGACTACTACGAGGAACTGAAAAGATTGCTCTTCAAGATGGGGGTAATATCTCAGAACGTCCTGTGGAAGAGCCTCACAAATAAGAAGTTGTATCAAAACGTTCTGGATAACCTCACTCTCCAGATACTCTCCAAGCTCGGAATAAAGTACTTCGCTCTCAAGTACGACACAGATTATGACTACATTCTCGGAATTGATGCTGGGCCAGATGCCACAGGTGTTGCAAGGATTGGAGGCTGTGCAGTCGTATACGACTCCAGGGGCGTGATTAAGGAGATATATCCCGTAAAGGTTCCACAGCCCGGAGAAACAGTAAACATGAGCAGAATTTTTGAGGAACTCATCTACGGTAGTGGTCTGAACTTCAACAGAAAGAGAGTTCTCGTGCTCAGGGATGGAAAGGTCCAGAGAGAAGAGATAAACAACCTCGTTGATATTTCTAAGAAGCATGGAATGGACCTGACGATAATCGGTGTGAGGAAAAACCACTCCACAAGGATGTTCACCGACGAAATTGGGAGCTATGCTATCGTGGGAGATGTAGCATTCCTGTTACCTCACACAACCGATGCCGGTTCCGTGCCGGTGAAGATAGAGGAAAAAATAAGGATAGTCGGTGGATCGGTTAGCTGGGAGAAAATAACGGATGCAGATGTGGAGCTTTTGTATGCTTTAACAAAGATGAACTACAGCACACTTTTTGGCAAATACCTTAACATCAAGCTTCCTGCTCCAGTTCATTATGCAGATAAGTTCGTTGAAGCTATCAGAAAAGATTGGGAGATAGATAGAGAACTGCTTAAGAGGGGGATGCTTTACTTTATTTAGTAGTGTTTAATACTGCTGTAATGCACTATATCCTTAATAAGTGGCCGTATTTCTTAAGCCACTCCCTGTGTTTTTCGTAGTCCGGCATTAACATTTTCACCTTGCTCCAGAAGGTTTTGTTATGGTTTCTTTCCTCGAGATGTACAAGTTCATGAACTACAACATAATCTATCACAGGTAGTGGTGCCATAATCAGTCGCCAAGAGAAGTTCAGGTTTCGCTTGTGAGAGCATGAAGCCCATCTTTTTTGTGCATCTGTTATATTGATTTTGTTATAATTAAAACCTCTCATTCTCGCATACCATTCTACTCTTTCTGATATCTTTTCGTACGCTCTTTCTTTATACCAGTTAATGAATACTTCTTTTGCTGTCGGGAGATATTCTTTTGATAGTAGAAATTCATTTTCAAGTCTCAAAGGTTCTTTTTGTCCATCCACAATTCTTAATTTGTAATATTTCCCCAAGTAGAGGAAACCTTCTCCATTTACGAATTCTTTATTTGAATGTCTGGGATCTCTTGAAAGAACTTCCCTTCTTTTCTTTTCAATCCAATCTCTGTGCTTCAGTATAACTCTCTTTATGGCTTCATCGCTTGCGTTAATTGGTGCTCTAACCACTAATTTAGCGTCATCAGTCACCTGTAAGGAGATTGTTTTTCTTTTAGTCCTAATCAATTTGTCAATCAAAATGTCTGTTTTACTTTCCGTATACATGGTACGCTAGCTCCAGTAGTTTTTGAGCTATTTCATTCCTTTTCTTGAATAATAATCGCATATATCCTGATCGTGGAAGGAGGATATGTGAAATTATGTATGATTTTAACCTTTTCTGTTTTGTGTAATTTTCCCAGAAATCCACTGATTCTACTTCGTTTCTTATTATCTCGACAACATCTTTTGTTAGCTCTACTAGAAAATCTATATTTTCTTTACCCAGAGTTTCAATTGGTTCTTTCCCGAATATTTCCCGCTTTAAGAGTCCAAAGAAGGGCATTTCTTTTTTTGGATCAAATCCAAAAGTCTCTTCAGCCCGCCTACCCTTCATCATATATTCTCTAAGTTTTTCAAGTTCGATGGCGAGCAATTCCCAGTTTTCTTTGTATTCTTCGAGTATTCTTTTCAATCTATCTGAGAATCTCTCGTAAAATTCGGGATCTTCTTCATAATGCTTTTCAATGTGTTCTATAATTGCATATCTGAGTTCCTCAGCCCTTGCTTTCGGTGATTTTTTCTTTTTAACATTACGAATAAAATCTTCAGAGAACAGTGGTGTTGGTGGAATTTTTGGATTAACACCTTTAGAAATAAGATATTCTTCAACGATCTCTCTTATTTTTCTGCTTGCATCTCTTATGCTAAGCTTGTCGTCTCTGTATCTGTTTCTGGCAGACTCTTTAATGAATTTTAATATTTTCAAGTCTGTAACATATTTGAGAGCCTCTGGGTCAGGTAATACTTTGTCCATCGCCCTGCTGAATTTTCTGACGAGAGTTATGAACTCGTCTCTAACTTCTTCATCTGCAAGAATATCTATGCACTCGTCAATATTTTCTTTCCAGTCCTCGATTTCAAATTTTTTAAAGAAATCATTGATTTGAGTATGCCAGAATTTTAGCTCATCGATGCTCTTGGCTTTATTAACAACAACCTGGCTTATTTCATCAATATCTTCATCAGCGTAAATTGCAAGCGCTTCTCTCAGATGCTTGAGTACTCCCACGTAATCAACAACAAAGCCACAGCTCTTGTTCTTGTAAACTCTGTTGACTCTAGCAATTGCCTGTAAAAGATTGTGTTCTTTAACTACATTGTCAAGGTACATTACCTGTTCTATCGGTGCGTCAAATCCAGTTATGAGCATGTTATTGACTACAATTATGCCTACCTCTCCACTGATTCCGCTCTCGTCAGTTTGGTCAAATGGAAGTTTAAAACTCTTTATGACTTTATCATGTTCACTTGGGTTTGTGTATGGGTGATATTCAGGAGGATCGTTAGGGGCTGAAGAGATTACCACAGCAACTTTAAGCTTTTTGAGTAACTCAAGGTCTGATTCTGGATAGTTGTTCTTTTCAAGTTCTTTTATCTTTTCTTTCAAAGCATCTTCAAGAGCTTTTTTATATTTTATAGCCGCAAGTCTTGAGACTGCTACAACCTGAGCTTTGAAGCGATTTGGAAAGACGTGCTTCACATAGTGGTCGATCATGTCTTTTGCTTTGTGTTCTATTACTTTCTCATGTTCTAAGTATGCCCTCCAGGTGTATCTACCAAGAATCTTTTTCTGCTCGTTATCTGCATAAGGAAAAACATCTAAAAATTTCTTGTCAAGTTCCTTCTCATTCTTAATTTCTGCGTCATGGGCTCTGCCCTCATAAACGATCTCAACCGTTACACCATCTTCAACAGCCTGTCTTATGCTGTATTTGTCAATGTAGTCACCGAAGGTCATTTCGGTTTTTTCTATAGGTGTGCCGGTAAAGGCTATTTTTGTTGCGTTTGGCAGAGCTCTTCTTAAGTTAGCTCCAAGAAGCTTGTACTGAGATCTATGAGCTTCATCTATCATCACGAGAATGTTTGGTGATGTGTTGAGAATGGGAAATTCTTTTTCGAGTTCTCTTTCCTGAAACTTGTGAATCATCGCCATAACAAGATCAGGGGTGTCTGTACGGATTAACTCTTTAAGTTTGTTTATGCTGTTTGCAAGATTCACAGTATACCCGACGCTTTTTGACGTCTCTCTTAGCTGTTTTTCCAGATCTCTTCTGTCAGTAACGAATACTATTTTGAAGTTGCTCAATTCAGGATCGTGATACATTGCCCTTACGGTAAACATCATAGTCAGCGATTTGCCAGATCCCTGTGTATGCCAGACAATGCCTCCTCTTTCTTCTGGAGTTTTTCCTTCTTTTAATCTCTTTATAATCTTCCTTACTGCTCTGAACTGCTGATATCTTGGAACTACCTTTATCATTTTGCCCTTTGAGTCTTCCTTGAAAAGTGTGAAATTATGAAGAATGTCCAGCAGGTTAGCCTTTGAGAGCATTCCCTGAACCAATACCCACTGGCTTGTTACTATATCACTTCCGATATCCGAAAGACTGTAGGGATACAGATCTTTCCATTCAACAAAATGTTCATAATCAGAGGTTATGGTTCCGTACTTTGCCACCTGGTTTGATGTGGCAACCATAAACAGGTTATACCAGAAAAGTTTTTCATTTCCCTCCTTCTCGCCCCTCCTGTTGGAGTATCTCATGAGCTGAGTTATGGCTTCGTTAACAGGATCAGCTATGGCTGGAGACTTGCATTCAACAACAACCAAAGGCAAGCCATTCACAAAGAGAACAATATCTGGGGTTATGTGTTTTTCCGTGCCAGGAATATTCACTTTGAACTGAGATATTGCTATGAAGGAATTGTTTTCCGGGTTTTTGAAGTCAATGTATTTTACAGTGGGACTTTTCTCGCCCGTTTTCCTGTTTTCAGATACTGAAGTGTTTTCAAGGAGGAGTTCATGGATTTCTTTATTTGCTTCGAGCATTGAGTTTGCACTTGGAGTAGTTATTCTTCTTACTACTTCCTCAATTTGGTCTTCCTCAATCCAAGGGTTTATTCTTTTTATCGCTTTTTTAAGTTCTTCTTCGAGTATAACTTCTCTGAAGCTTTCTCTGAATTTTACACTCTCCCCGTAAACGGGTTCTCCGGAATTGTCAAATTTTATAATCTCTTTAACATCTTCAGGATTGTTTTTATTCTGTCTGTAAATTTTCCAGCCTAACCGCTGGAGTTGATCGAGGAAGGGATTTTCAACGTAGTGCTCTTCATCAAGCTTGCGGAACATTTTGTTCGGCTCCTACAGGTACTGATATACTCACCGATTCTTTAATTTTTTCAAACCATCCTTTAACTTCCTCCCATGTACCCAATTCTTCGAGCATCTCCTTCGTCATTTTTTTAGACAATTTTCCACATAGAATATCCTTTACTATCTCTACTTTTTTACCTGTTATTCTATTTATATATACAGGAATATTTTCATTATCCCAATCGATTTCGTTATCTATTGTAATATTAAACTCCTTTTCGATTAGAGACTTGTGAATGTAGTTCTCGATTTCTCTCTTTTGTGTTAGTGTTCCGAATGAAGGATCAGGTCTTGAATTAACTTTGTCAATAGCTTCCTTATATTTTTCATCACAATCTCTGTCATATAGATGAAATTCAATAACACTCGAATTTTCTAGATAGTATCTATCTATCCAGTTTCTAAGATTTGAGCCACTCATTGGGATTATCGAAATAAGTTTACTGGATAAATCAACAATTTCTTTAAGCTCTGGGATATACTCGTTGATATCTAATAAAAACAACCTATCTCTTTCTCCCTCAACACAAACAACTACCTTATTCAATGTGGGTAAGATGCCCAAACTTTCCACGATTCCTAAAAGTATATTGTCATTATCTTTTCCACTTTGCACGATTGCCCTATTATCTTCTTTCTTAACCAGTCTCAGACTATCTATTGGAAGGAGCTGCGCTATAGATGGGCTGTGCGTTGTTAAAATGACTTGTGAGTTTCCTGTTTTTGATAACTCAATAAAATTGTTAATCAAAAGTTTTTGATGATCAGGGTGCTGAGAAGTCTCTGGTTCTTCAATTGCATAAACAACATTTACAGCATTATTCTCTTTTCTTCGTTTAACCTCAGCAGAGAAAAAGCTTAGTAAAACCAATCTTCTAACTCCGCTACCTCTCTTGTCCAACGGAATACCATCATCACTAACGATTCCTATTTCTTTGAATACATTTTCCCACTTTAATTTCCCTACATCCGGAATGTCAGGCCTTAATTCTTGTGCAACTTCAGGATTTATCCTCTTCAACTCATCTAATGTAGCGCTTGCTATTTCCATTACTGCGTTTTTTATTTCTTCAGCTATTTCAGACAATTTTTCCTGAACATCTGGTCTTTGGATAATTTCCCTAACAGTAACCTTTAGAGGATCTTGAATCTCAGGATCGCCCTCTGTATTTGCTCTATCTGATTTGAAAAGGGTATAAACAGGAAGGTATCTACTAATTTTTGACCAGATTTCTCTCATTCCATCTTTATCAACTGGAATTAAAATATTTTCAAATGTCAGCTCACCATAACTATCTCTTATGGATTTTCTAAGCAATGATGCCTTTCGCTTATCTTCACATTTCAATTTGCGTTGGTTCACAAAATCTCTTAGTTCGGATATCGGTTTTAATAGCAGATCTTTAATAAAATCGTCGTTAGCTGGATGTTTAGCAAAGATAAATGTGCCTTTAAGCTTTCCATCTCTAAAAATCTTGTGAATTTCTAAGTCTCCATTTTCATTAAGTAGATACTCATCTTCTAAAGTTATGGGTACGGTAGAATCAATAATTAGTTCAGATGGCAAAGCTGAGAAAACAACACCTATCAAAATATCCTTATTTCTCTCCCGTTCAGCTTCTTTGTTGAGGTCTTCTTTTTCTATTTTTACCTTACCTTTTCCATCATAGAAAAAAATCTCAAGAGCATCCAATATCGTGGATTTTCCTGCGTCATTTTTACCGATAAAGACCGTTAAATCATCGATATCAATTATAGTTCTTTCCTTGTAACACCGAAAATTTTCAAGTATTACTTTTTTGATTTTCATTTTCGGCACCTTCTGGAGGCTGCCATTTAACTAATTCTTTTATCTTTTCAATTATTAGCTTCTCTCTCCTGCTTATAAAATTCTCAAAATTTCGTTTTATTTTTTCGGGCTCCAGATTGCTGTGAGTCGCTTTCAGAATCTTGTACATTTCTTCATCAATGAAATGCAACTTTAAAATATCTCTTACTTTAGCTTCACTACCATAGATCCTGATCATGTCTTGGATGTATTCTGAAGGACTCTTTTTCCAGATTTTTCTATTAGTTTTATCGAAAATTAAAGTTCTGTTTAGTGCAGTATCATAATCAACATCTATTTTATTCTCTTCTAAGAACTTTTTCGGGAAAATATGGTGGTCTTCAAGTTCATTGAATGACAAATCATCGGGATGATGAAAGTCTTTAGCACCATTCATAAATAAAAGGTTGAAAACTCCTTTATACTTCGCACTACTGCGTCTATTTACATTTTTAAGACTGAAAACTCCAGAAGAGAGCTGGACTCTTAATTGCTGGACAACTTCAGGTATTTTGCTGTCATCCTCGAACCATTGAGAGACTTCTCTGAAATCCCTCATCATAAGAGTTTCTGTTGAGCCTGAATACCTTTCAGAGAAAACAGAACTCCAGTACCATGTATCTAGTTTGTCCATGTCTGGATGTCTGTGCTTTAAGTAGAATGCTACCATTAAGGTTATTGTAGGATAATAAGGAAGCCACCTATTGACGTCAGGCACACCGTATTTTGCTGGATTCAGAAACCTCGGAAGGACTTTATTTTCTACGAGATTTACAACTTTTTCCCACTGTTCTTTGTTAAGAACACCTTCATCTATTTTAAGCATGTCTCTTGCCTTAATGCTTTTACCTTTTGCTAATGCCAGCGCCTGAATAAAAGAATAGGGCACATTCGTATCGTCAATTCTCGAAGACAGCGTTTTTATGTAGTGGTTTTCCTCATAGGCTTTTTCCCATTCTTCTCTTAACTTAATGAATTTGTATAATCTCGCCACAAGTAAATCATATGTTGAAAGCTTGACTCCCGTTTTGTTAATTCTTTCAAACAGCATTGCTATCTCTTCAGGCTTATCATTGTATTGAACCCCTAGAGTCAGAGTATATACTTCATATTTTAGAATATTCCCTATATAAGATTTGATTTTTTTAGCAATATCCTCAGCAAACAATTTTTTGTATTTCGAGTACCACAAATCGTAAAAAGCATCGCTATCTTTTAAAATTGTTAATGGAAGAAGGCGCTTTTCCATTAATTTAGCATAATTGTAGTTCCCGTCATCATCTAGAATAGAGCGATACTCTCTCCATTTCTTTGACCAGCTGAAAACTGCCTCCTCTACCTCATTTTTGGCAAGCTTTTCCAGATCAATAAAAAATGCGTATGGATTTTCAGTATTTTTTAGAGGTATGTCTGGGCTGTAAACCGCATAAAATACAGAGGTTAATCTTTGCTGCCCATCAAGAATCAATTTTCGTGGGTTTGCTCTGATCTCTGGATTCACGAGTTCCGCTCCCTGCACGAATATTGCCTTGAATGGTAATTGAGATGGATTAGTGTCTAAAATCAAAAAGGTTCCAATGAACATGTCCTCAAGTAAGGATTTTATTAATTCTTCTATATCATTCCTTGTCCATACAAAATTTCTCTGGAAGTCTGGAAGCAACACCTCACCACTATATGCTTCATTTACAAGTTTCAGAAGGTTTTCTTTGCGATGTCCCAGATCCATCTACTTTACCTCCTTCAATCAAATGATCAACTCTAACTCTCCCAGTGAGCAAATCCTCCATCAATCCC
>Ga0182240_100166_pt1 | contig 28028 bp, 25 predicted proteins | sample hydfrates4_PW_90_FD_145594 | JGI IMG/M metagenome (GOLD analysis project Ga0182240, IMG submission 145594) | Subsurface microbial communities from deep shales in Texas, USA - hydraulic fracturing test 4_PW_90 | ecosystem: Environmental > Aquatic > Deep subsurface > Shale gas/oil reservoir >...
GATAAAGGCTCTCTACATAATGGGTGAGAATCCTTTTTTATCTGATCCAGATCAAAACCATGTTAAAAAAGCTCTAGAAAGTTTGGATTTTTTAATAGTCCAGGATATATTCTTGACTGAAACTGCACAGTTTGCAAATGTAGTTTTGCCAGCGGCATCGTTCGCTGAAAAAGAAGGTACGTTTACAAATACCGAACGACGTATACAAAGGGTGAGAAAAGCTATCAATTCTCCTGGAAGGGCTAAAGCAGATTGGGAGATATTAACTACTTTGGCTAATAAAATGGGTTATGAAATGAAATATAATTCACCTTCTGAAATTATGGATGAGATTGCACGAGTTTCAAAATTATACGGTGGAATAAGTTATGAAAGATTGGAGAAAGGTGGTTTGCAATGGCCTTGTCCTGATAGTAATCATCCAGGTACAAAATATTTGCATAAGGACGGTTTTTCTCGCGGAAAAGGCAAATTTTTTCCTGTTGAGTTTACTCCTCCTGAAAAAGAAGCTGATGAAAAGTACAATTTTATATTAATGACAGGAAGGATGTTATACCATTTCCATACAGGTACAATGACCAGGCGATCCGATCCTATTAACAGGCATGAGCCCGACGCTTACGTTGAAATAAATATAAGAGATGCAAGAAAATTGGGGATCAAAGATAAAAATAGAGTTAGAATAACTTCTCGTCAGGGAACAATTGAAACCTATGCAAAAGTTGGAGAAAGAGTTAAACCAGGTCAACTTTTCATGCCTTTTCACTATGCGGAAAGTCCAGCCAATAAACTTACCAATCGTGTTTATGATTCAAAAGCAAAGATACCTGAATTAAAAATAACCCCAGTTAAATTGGAAAAAGTTGAAAAAAGAGTTTCACAAAGAGAGGTTTTGATTGATGAACGCTATACTTCTATCAGGAGGCAAGAGCAGTAGATTTGGAACTAACAAGGCATTGGAATCTGTTAATGGAAGACCTTTGATAGAACAGATCGTCCAAAGCCTAAAAAATGCATTTGAAAAAGTTTACATAATAGGGAATGTAAAAGAGTATGCGTTTTTGCAAGATGTGTTTTTTTGTGAGGATATAATACCAAATAAAGGTCCGTTAGGTGGTTTGTTTACTGGTTTAACCTGTTCTGATAGCGACTACAACTTTTTGACAGCTTGTGACATGCCATTTTTGACAATTGGTTTTTTTGAGTTTTTAAAGTTTCAAAAGAAAGATTATGACGTTCTTGTACCCGAGTACAACTCTTACCTTGAGCCACTTGCTGCTGTTTATAGCAAAAAATGTTTGCCTTTTATCAGTGCTTCACTAAAAATGAATCAATTGAAGTTGAAGAGTTTTTTTCCCAAAGTAAAGGTTAGAATAATAAAAGAAACCCTTATAAGAGAAATTGGAGAGCCGGAAAAATTGTTTTTCAATATAAATTATAAAGAAGATGTTCAAAAATTGGAAATAAATCTGGAAAGGAGTGAAAAGATTTGAAAATAAAATTCTTTTCCCTTATAAAGTTTGATTTGAAAAAGGATGAAGTCGATTACCAATTATCAGGATCGAAATCTGTTAAAGAAATAATAAAATTATTGGATCGAGAGTTCGATAATTATTTTAGTAGAAAACTACTAAAAGATGGGGAAATTAAAAGCGGTACGATTATATTATTAAATGGAAGAAATATTCGTCATCTACAAGGACTAGATACGTTGGTAGAAAATAAAGACGAAATAACAATTTTTCCCCCTTCTGGAGGAGGATAATATGGATTACTTGGAAAGACAAAAAATGTTGTTCACAGAAGAAGAGGCTTTAAAGTTAAAACAAGCTGTTGTCTATATTGGTGGAGCTGGAGGTCTTGGAACTCATCAGGCATTGGAGTTACAAAGGGTTGGTGTAAAAAAAATATATTTGGTGGATTATGATAAGGTTGAGCTTTCTAATTTAAACCGTCAAGTATTATATGGCATGGATAGCATCAGCGAATACAAAGTCGATCAAGCTAAAAAAACTCTTGAATCTTTTAACTTGCCAACGATAATAGAAACAAAGGTAGAAAAAATTTCAAAAAAGAGTAAAATACCAACAGATGTGAACGTTATATTAGACGCTCTTGATAATTTCGAAACGAGATATATTCTTGAACAACTTGCTTGGAAATCCAACGTTCCTTATATTCATGCAGGGGTTAATCAGTGGTATGGTCAATTGACAACTATAATACCGGGTAGAACTTTGTCTTTAAAAGATATATTTGGAGAAGTGGATACAACAAAGGAAAAGGTTTCTACTATCTCACCTGTCGTATCTTTCATGGCATCTCTTCAAGTAATAGAGGCGATTAAAGTAATAACTGGGAGGAAAAATACCCTAGATAACAAGTTGCTACTTATAGATTTAAAGGATTATTCCGTTGAAATAATTAAACTTCAATGAAAAATAGAACTTCCATTCCTCTACTAATCCTTGCTCTTCAAGATAAGATTAAGAAAAGCGCTCATTTGCAAGAATTTGCCTTCTAATTGAAAATAACTGCCTCTAAACGCTTCTAATTACCAATAAATCGAATTGACTTTTTTGAAACATAAGAGTTAAAATATTAGTAAGTTAAATTTTCAAAAAATAGGTTTTTAATGTAACAAAAATTTTGTTCTTTTCAAGTAAATACAGTTTAGTTAACATCCTAAAACTACCAAAGGAGGAGTGTACATGAAAGTATTGATGTTGGATCAGGCAAAGTGCACGGGATGTAGGGCATGTGAGTATGCTTGTTCTTTTGAGCATACGGGAAAGTTTAACCCCCTTGACTCTCGAATCAAAGTTAATGAATTTTGGGAAGATTTAACCTTCGTTCCAAGTGTTTGTCTGCAATGTGAGAGAGCGTATTGTGAAGAAGTATGTCCTACTTCTGCATTGACTAAGAACCCTGAAACAGGTGTGGTAGAACTTAACAAGGAAAAATGTATCGGATGTAAACAGTGTATCGTAGCATGTCCGTGGGGATCCATAAAATTGGATCACACAGGCAAAGATGTTATAAAATGCGATAACTGTGGTGGAGATCCAGCGTGTATTAAAGTGTGCTATCCAGGTGCTTTGTCTTACGAAGAAGTAGAAGATATCACAAATCTGAAAGTACAGGAAACCGCCACCCGCCTTAAAGAAATAGCAAAAGATTTAGTAAAGGGGGGAGCTTAATATGATAAAAGGTGGATTTAAAGGTAAATTATTGAGAGTAAACCTAACAACCAAAGAAGTAAAAAGTGAAGCATTGAATGAAGAATGGGCTCAGAAATACTTAGGAGGTAGAGGGTATGGGACTCGTTTGTTGTTGGAAGAAATAGATCCGAAAATAGATCCTCTCTCTGAAGAAAATAAGGTCATTTTTGCCACTGGTCCTTTAGATGGAACATTAGCCCCTTCTTCTGGAAGAACTATGGTAATCACCAAAGGCCCTTTGAATGGAGCTATTGCATGTTCTAATGCAGGTGGACATTTTGGTCCCGCTTTGAAACACACAGGATACGATATGATCGTTGTTGAAGGAAAATCAGCCGAACCCGTATATATATGGATTAACAAAGGTAAAGTAGAAATCAGATCCGCAAAGGAAATATGGGGGAAATTGGCTGACGAAAGTGACGAACTAATCAGAGAACAAACACATCCCTTGGCTGAAACCATGACGATTGGGCCAGCAGGAGAAAAACTTTCTCGTATCTCTAGCGTAATGTTCAATGGTCACAGGGCTTCTGGAAGAACCGGTGTTGGTGCGGCAGTTGGAAGCAAGAACCTAAAAGGTATAGCCGTTAGAGGTAATGAAGATACTCCAGTGGCTGATCCTGAAGCTTTTATGAAAGCAATTTATAAGGCTAGAGATATTTTGAGTAAAGACGCCTTTGCAGGTCAAGGAGCTGCAATGTTAGGTACCGCCATGTTGGTCAATGTTATTAATGGTGTTGGTGCGTTTCCAACTAATAATGCCCAAGATGCTTATTTTCCAGAGGCAAATAAAATCAGTGGAGAAACACTGAGAGAGAAAAATTTAATTAGAAATGAAGGATGTGCAGAGTGTCCTATAGCTTGTGGCAGAGTAACGGTGGTAAAAAGTGGACCATATAAAGGTACTATTGGGGGAGGTCCAGAATACGAATCAGTTTGGTCGTTTGGTGCAATGTGCGGTGTTTCAGATCTTGATGCGGTGATAAGCGCCAATCATCTTTGTGATAAATATGGAATCGATACTATCTCTATGGGTTCAACGGTCGCCTGTGCCATGGAATTGTACGAAAAAGGATATATGCCCAAGGAAGATGCCCCCTTTGAGCTTAGATTTGGCTCAGGAGAAGCTATGTTAAAAGCTGTGGAATTAGCGTGCAAACAAGAAGGAGATTTTGGTAAATTGTTAGCTCAAGGCTCCTATCGTTTAGCGGAACATTATGGTCATCCAGAACTTTCTATGTCGGCGAAGAAACAAGAGTTCCCTGCATACGATCCAAGGGGTATCAAAGGTATGGGTTTAGAATATGCTACTAGTAATCGTGGTGCTTGCCACGTCAGAGGATATGGAACAGCCGTAGAGGTATTGGGAGACGCTGATCAGTACGCTTATGAAGGCAAAGCAGCTTTAATCAAAACTTTACAAGATCTGACATCAGCACTTGATTCTTCAGGAATATGTTTGTTCACGACTTTTGGTCTCAGTGCTAATGAGTTAGCCGAGATGGTGTCAACTGCAACAGGTTTTTCAATAGATGCTCAAGAGTTCATGAAAATTGGAGAAAGAATTTGGAATATTGAAAAGCTTTTCAATCTAAAAGCAGGCTTTACGAGAAAGGATGATACATTACCACCGAGAATATTAAATGAGCCAATCAAAACTGGTCCTTCGAAAGGTCATGTAGAAGATCTTGGAAAGATGTTAGACGAATACTATCAGTTAAGAGGATGGGATAAAGACAGTGTTCCCACAGACGAAAAACTTAAAGAATTGGAGGTCCAGATTTTAAAATGAGACACGTTATCGTTGGAGCTAGTGCAGCCGGCTTAAATGCTGCTCGAACATTAGAATCTCTGGATCCTCAAGGGGAAATTACTATATTATCCGCTGAAGAAGTATTCCCCTACAGTAAAATGTCTCTACCTTATTTATTGTCAAATAAAGTGAAAAAAAGAGATTATCTGTTTCTTCCCCATCCATCTAAGGCTAAACTTCTACTGGGGCAAAGGGTTGTCAACATTGATGTTGAAAGAAAAAAGGTAGAAACTGTTCAAAACAAAACATTTTCCTACGATAAATTGTTGATAGCAACTGGAGCGGAACCGTATGTTCCGGATATGGAGTTAGAAGGATCTCCGTTAGTGCTAACGGTGCGAAATCTTTCAGATATGGATAAATTGAAAGATAAATTGAACAAAAGCGATGTTAAAAGAGTAATACTTTCTGGTGCGGGATTGGTTAATTCTGAGATTGCTGATGCCTTAGCAGAACTTAATATACCGGGTACTTTTGTTATAAGATCGTCAAGGATGTTGTCTCAGATCGTTGATGAAGAAGGCTCAGAAATTATTGCTGAAAGAGCTATAGAAAGTGGAATGGAGTTAATAACGGGTGAAAGCATAACTAAGGTTCAAGAAGAAGGAGATCACGTAAATGTATTTCTTTCATCAGGCAAAGTAATTCAAGGTAGTTGTGTTGTTGTAGGAAAAGGAGTTAAGCCGAGTATAGATTTTCTCGAAAAAACGCCTATTAAATGTGATACTGGCATCTTGGTAAACGAATATATGGAAACCTCTGTTAAGGATGTTTATGCAGCAGGGGATGTGACGGAATCCATAGACTTAATCTCTGATGAATATGAAATACATGCCTTATGGCCTGTTGCGATGGAACAAGCAAGGATAGCTGCCACCAATATGGTAGGTTATTCTTGGAAATATCCCAAAGAAGTATCTAGAAACATAGTCAATTTATTTGGAGAAGTTGTTTTCACTGGAGGCATAAGTAAAGAGGATGCTTACGACGTTTATAAGGAAAAAGAAGGCAGAAGCTACCATAAAATTCTGGTGAGAGATGGCAAACTTGTTGGTTTTATCTTTGTTGGAGGCGTTCTAAATCCTGGAGTTTATTTAGCAGCGATGAAAAATCAATGGGATATAAGTCATCTATTGAATGAAGCAATAAAAGGTGCGTTAAGTTATTCGATGTTCAAGGCTCCTACGAGAGAAGTTGTGAATATATAACTTTAATATTCAAGTTCTTTTGAAAACAATTTTTTTCATATACATTTTATAATGTCTTCGATCTATGTTACCTAAGGAATTTATTCTATGGTGACTTAGACGATAGGGTATAGAAGGAAACTTCTATGCCTCCCGCATTAGGAAAGGAGACACATTATGAACCGGTGTCTTCACACGCCGGTTTTTTTATTTTGTAATGTTATTATTTTTTTAAGCTGTTCTCCTTTCCTCCATCTTCTAGGTTGATTGCACAGTAGAGATTGGATAAATTAGTTTTAGAGTTTATAAACTCAGATAAAAAAATTTAGATAAGAGGAGAGGAAATAATGAAAAGCTTTTATAAGTACACATTTATGTTATTTGTTTTTTTAATTGGGACGATGATGATGGGTGAAGAGATTAGCGGGGAGATTATAGTTTTCCATGCAGGGTCTTTAAGCGTTCCCTTTGCACAAATTGAAAAAGCGTTTGAAAGCCAGTATCCAGGAACAGATGTTATTAGGGAAGCAGCGGGAAGTAGAGAAGCTGTTAGAAAGGTTACCGATCTTGGAAGGGAAGCGGATGTTATAGGTTCTGCGGATTATACCGTTATCGAAAATCTGATGATCCCTGAGTACACAGAATGGTACATAAATTTTGCCAACAACGAGATGGTAATAATGTACACAGAAAATTCTCGTTACAAAGATGAGATTAATTCTGACAATTGGTATGAGATTCTTTTGCGCCCAGATGTTGAGTACGGTCATTCGGATCCAAATGCTGATCCTTGTGGATACAGAAGTCAGATTGTTTGGAAATTAGCAGAAAAATATTATGGAGTGGATAATCTATATCAAAAACTTGCTGATAACTGTCCACCAAAAAACGTTAGACCAAAAGAAACAGATTTAATTGCATTATTAGAGGCAGGAGAACTGGATTATATTTTCATTTATAAATCTGTAGCATTGCAACATCAAATGCCCTACGTGGAATTACCAGAACAAATTAATTTAAAAAGTACAAAATATGCCGATTTTTATGCAACAGCTTCTTTTGATGTAACGGGTAAAGAGCCAGGTGAGATGATAACGCAAGTAGGGCAACCTATGGTATATGCTTTAACCATTCCTAAGAACGCTCCAAATCCACAGGGAGCAATTGCTTTCATTAAATTCGTCATTGGCCAACAAGGACAAGCCATCATGGAAGAAAATGGGCAACCGCCAATTAATCCTCCAGAAGGTGTAAACATTGAAAAAGTTCCTTACGAGATTCAAGACTTCTTAAAAGGTGGAGCGAATGATTAAAAAAGCATGGTTCGAATTAATACTTAGTTTTTTGGGGATACTATTGTTGTTTTTCATAGCTGCCCCAGTAGCCAAGCTTATCTTTGGAGTTGAACCGCAAGTTCTTATCGACACTGTAAAAGAAGAAGAAGTTTACAGTTCCATATTGCTTACTTTCAGTGCATCGTTGGTTGCAACTTTAATTTCCATATTGTTAGGGGTACCTTTGGCTTACCTACTTGCTCGTAAAGATTTTTTTGGTAAATCTTTTGTTGAAAGTTTAATAGATATCCCCGTTATAATACCACATACAGCAGCTGGTATAGCGCTTTTGATGGTTTTTGGTCGTAATTTTTTTCTAGGAAGGTTCTTTTCGATATTTGGAATAGAGTTCGTTGGCGAATTTGCAGGAATAGTTGTTGCAATGATGTTTGTTAGTATGCCTTTTTTGGTGAATGAAGTTAAAGAAGGGTTCAAATCTATCGATGTTAAATTGGAAAAGGTTGCTAGAAGTTTGGGTTCATCCCCTGCTCGAACTTTCTTCAAAGTATCGCTACCTTTGAATTTTAACCATTTAATTTCTGGTTCACTTATGATGTGGGCAAGAGGATTATCTGAATTTGGAGCGGTTGTTATTTTAGCTTATCATCCAATGACGGCGTCGGTACTTATTTACGAGAGGTTTACTTCCTTTGGATTGAAGTATTCGAGCCCCGTTGCAGCCATTATGGTTATAACAAGTCTCATTGTGTTTATCTTTTTAACACTCATAAACAGAAAGAATTCAGTGGAAGGTCGAGAGAGGGAAAACGAGCTTGATTAAAATCGCGAATATATCGAAGAGATTTAAAAAGTTTTCTTTAGAAGATATCAGTTTGAATATCGAAGATAACGAGTATTTTGTAATTTTGGGGCCAACAGGTGTAGGTAAAACAGTGATTCTTGAGATTATAGCAGGTTTAATAAAACCCGACTTTGGGGATGTGTTTATTGGTGAGAAAAGAATTACAAATTTACCTCCTGAAGAGAGAAATATTGGAATGGTTTATCAGGATTACATGCTCTTTCCACATCTAAATGTGGAAGAGAATATTGTTTTTGGATTAAAATCGAGGAGAGTTAAAAAAGATGAGATTAGATATCTATTAAACAACATAGTAGAGCTTTTTCGCATAGAACATTTACTCACAAGAAAAACGAAGAATCTAAGTGGAGGAGAGAAACAAAGAGTAGCTCTTGCACGGGCTTTAATTACTTCTCCACAAATTTTGTTGTTAGATGAACCTTTAAGTGCATTAGATCCTCAAACAAAAGAAAAATTTATAGAAGATTTGAAGAACTTACATAAACAGCTCAAGACTACTACAATTCATGTAACACATGATTTTAATGAAGCATTTTCTTTAGCGGATAAAATCGCTATAATGAAAGATGGGAAGATCGTTCAAGATGGTGATTCAAAAGATGTGTTCAACAAACCGAATTCTGATTTTGTTGCACGATTCACTGGGGTTAGGAATATTTTTAGAGGACAAATAGTAAACGATGATTCTGATACCTATGTTTCAGTAAATGGATTGAAAATAAGGGTGGCTACTGAAAAGAAAGGAAGCGTTAATATCTCTATCAGACCTGAAGATATATTGTTATCTATAAAACCTCTTGATTCAAGCGCTAGGAATGTTTTCCCTGGAGTAATAAAACGGATTTGTGAACAATTATCTATAGTTCATGTTACTGTGGATATCGGTATTCCTTTGGTGGTGTATATAACAAGGCAGTCGTTGAAAGAGTTAAATTTAGTAGAAAATAAAAAGGTTTTTGTTACATTCAAAGCCTCTGCGGTGCATGTTTACTAAGATGGGAGGGACTTTTTTTGGTTACGATCGTTGTTGGTGGAAAATCGAGTAATGTAGGTAAATCTACTTTAATTTCACAAATGATAAAGAATTTAAACTGTCACGTTGGAGTGATAAAAACGTCTCTCCATAAAAATAATAAGGAAATAGAAGTTACGGATGATCCTTCAATTATCAACGAGAAAGGTAAAGATACTTCGCTTTTTAAAGAATCTGGAACGCAAAATGTAATCTTACTAAAAACAAATTATGAAGGATTGTTGGAAGGTTATAGAAGGGCACGCAAGCTCTTAGATGAGGATATAGAATATTTGATCATTGAAGGAAACAGTATCCTAGATTTTGTTAGACCAACTTTAGTTTTTTACATTGATTCTGATGATACACAAGAAAAAGAATCGGCAACTAAAGCCAAAAGTAAAGCCGATATTATAATCAATAGAGAAAACCTTGAAGAGTTAATCAAAGACGGAAACAGTATGAAATTCAAGATTAATTTTGAACAAGTGAGTTGTTTTAATGCACACGCTATCTGTAAAGCATTGAATATCAAATTACCTAAATTTGGGAAATTGTTGGATGATCAAAACATCAAAGTTCGGTACTGTCAGCTTGGTTTATTCAAATAGAGACGGAGGCTAAGTATGTCTGAATTCTTGGATTTAAATACCCCAGAAATGTTTTGGGAAATTGTCGATAAAAGCCTAAATAAGGGCTCGTTACCATCAGAAACGATAAACTTTAAAGAGTCAAATGGGAGAATTTTAGCGGAGGATTTATTTTCTCCCATCGATCTTCCACCTTTTAGCCGATCAACTGTTGATGGTTTCGCTGTGAAAGCGGAGGATACTTTTGGTGCCTCCGAAAGTATGCCTATCTATTTGAACGTTAAAGGTGAAGTGTTTATGGGACAAGAAACAAAGGTAAAGGTTGAAGTTGGTGAGGCTGTAAAAATTCCAACGGGTGGAATGTTGCCAGAAGGATCAAATGCTGTCGTTATGATAGAATATGTCGATTACGTCGGCGAAAAAATGATTGAAATCAATCGTTCTGTCGGAGTCGGTGAAAATGTAGTTTATAAGGGTGAAGATATTCCTAAGGGGAAGGTACTTTTAAATAAATACCATAAGATCAGGCCACAGGATGTAGGTGCTCTAGCAGGCTTAGGAATAACTGATGTTGAAGTTTATAAAAAACCAAAAGTAGCTGTAATTGCCACAGGAGACGAATTAGTCTCCCCTGAAAGTGTTCCTGGAGTCAGTGAAATCAGGGATATAAATAGCTACACAATAGGAATAACATTAGAAGAAGTAGGTGCAGAAATTAGATACGTTGGGATAACTCCAGATAAATTTGATTTTTTGAGAGAGAATATAAAAAACAATTTAGATTGTGATTTGATTCTGATCTCTGGAGGTAGTTCCGTAGGAGTCAAAGATATGACGGTAGAAGTTTTGAATTCTTTAGGGGAACCTGGTGTATTGTCTCAAGGAATTACGATTAAGCCCGGTAAACCTACAATTTTTGCAGTAGTTGAAGGCAAGCCTATTTTAGGCTTACCTGGCCACCCTTCATCATCCTTTATCATTACCCAGGTGATTGTTAAACCATTGGTAGAGAAGATAATGGGTATAAAAGAAAAAAGCATAAAATGTAATATTAAAGCAAAGTTAAGTAGAAATTTGGATTCCGACAAAGGAAGAGAAGAGTACATCCCAGTTCGATTGATTGAAAGTGCTGAAAAGAATCACATTGCTGAGCCGTTAGTCGGTGAATCAGCAATGATATCAACATTTGTTTATGCCGATGGTTATATAAAAATAGAAGCTAACAAAGAAGGACTCAATAAAGAGGAAACGGTAGATGTCTATTTATACTAATTCTAACAGTAAATTGAATTCAAGAAGGTGGATAAATGAGTAAAATATATTTAGAAAAAGTCTCTTTAGAAAAAGCTATGGATGAATATTTTAAGATTTTCAAAGATTATTCTGTTGAAACAGAGAATATTAAAGTTGAAAATTCTAGCGGTAGAGTTACAGGAGAAGCTATATATGCAAAAAGGTTTGGACCACATTATTATGCTTCCGCAATGGATGGTATAGCGGTTAAAGCTTCAAATACATATGGAGCCAGTAAAACGAATCCATTAATGTTGAAAAAAGGGTTAGATGCGGTTATAGTTGATACTGGGGATCCGATACCAGAAGGATTTAATGCGGTTATTAAGATAGAAGAAATAAATGATGAAGGCGATTTTTACATTATAGAAAAAAGCGCTACACCATGGCAAAATATTAGAGCTATTGGAGAAAGTGTGATGAAAGGGCAATTAATGTTCCCGGTAAATCATATGATACGGCCTTATGATGTGGGAGCTTTATTAGAAGCAGGTGTGAAAGAAATTAATGTCAAAAAAAAGCCTTTGATAGGGATCATTCCAACGGGTGACGAAATTATTCCTCCCGACCAGGAACCAGAAAAAGGCCAACTTGTGGATTTCAATTCGACTATAATGAAGATTTATGGCGAACAATGGGGAGCAAAAGTTTCAATTACAGAGATCCTCCCTGACAAATATGAAGATCTCAAGAAAAAAGTGTTGGATGAGGTAGAGAAAAACGATATTTTGGTCATTATAGCTGGTTCTTCTGCCGGTAGGGAAGATTACACTGAGAAAATTTTAAATGAGGTGGGAAGAGTTGTTGTGCATGGGATTAACATAATGCCAGGTAAACCAGTTATTCTAGGTATTATAAAAGGCAAGCCGGTGATTGGTATACCTGGTTATCCCCTATCTGCGTTGCTGAATTATTATATTTTTGTACGGACACTTGTGTATCAGATGCAAAGTTTGGGCGTTCCAGAAATGCCATATATAAATGCATTTGTTCGTAGAAAAGTTCCTTCACAAGTTGGGTTGGAAGAATTTTTAAGGGTTAATTTAGCTTTTATTGACGGAGAATACGTAGCGGTTCCCAGAAAAAGGGGATCGGCTGCCATGGAGTCACTGGTGAATGCAGATGGTATTATGCCTGTCCCAGAAAAATCTGAAGGAATAGGTATCAACGAAAAGGTGAAAATATATATTTTGAAACCCATCTCCTCCATTTCAAAAAACGTGTTGTTCATTGGAAGCCATGATTACTCACTAGACATATTGGTTAATGAAATAAAATCTGAAAAACTTGGATTTGACTTTAACATTCAATCTGTGGGGAGTATGGGAGGGTTGATGTCGCTTAAAAGAGGTGAGTGTCATTTGGCAGGGGCCCACCTTTTGGATCCACAAAGTGGAACGTATAATAAAACTTACGTTAAAGAGATTTTAGGTGATAAAAAAGTAACTATGGTGAATTTAATTTGGAGGCAACAGGGTTTAATTGTACCAAAAGGTAACCCTTTGGGATTGGAAAAGATAGAGGATTTAAGCCGTCCAGATACTAACTTCATCAATAGACAGAAAGGTTCAGGTACGCGTGTATTACTAGACTATTGGTTGAATAAAAAGGGGATACCTTCAAAATCAATTAGGGGTTATGAGAGAGAAGAATTCACCCACACTGCTGTTGCAGCAGCCGTTGCGAATAAATCTGCAGATGTAGGATTAGGGATAAAGGCAGCTGCCGATGCTATGGATTTGGATTTTATACCTCTTTTAGAAGAAAGATATGATTTTATAATTCCAACTGACTTTCTACAAGATAGAAGGATGAAAAAAATTATAGAGGTTATTAATTCTGAAAAGTTTAAAAACCAAGTAATTACATTAGGTGGTTATAGGACAGATAATACAGGAGAAGTAATGTCTTAAAAAGGAGAGTTTAATTATAATGATTGATAAATACGGAAGAAGTATCGATTATCTTAGAATATCGATAACAGATAGATGTAATCTACGTTGTATTTATTGTATGCCACCCCAAGGTGTAACTTTCAAGCCCCATAGCAGTATTCTAAGATACGAAGAAATAATCAAAATTGTTGAAGTAGGTACTGAACTTGGTATAAAAAAAGTTCGTATCACAGGTGGTGAACCTCTTGTTCGGCAAGGCGTAGTAGATTTAATCAAGGAGTTAAGGAAAATTTCTGCACTTGAAGATATTACTATGACAACCAATGGTGTTCTTCTACCAAAATATGCTTTTGCTTTAAAAAGGGCAGGTTTGTCTAGGGTTAACATAAGTCTTGATTCTTTAAATCCCGATACCTATAAAACAATTACTCGAAGGGGCGAGTTTTCACAAGCAATTGAAGGGATTAAAGCAGCACTTGAAGTTGGCTTAAATCCAGTAAAGATTAATACCGTTGTGATGAAGGGTTTAAACGATAGTGAATTGGAAAGTTTTGTTGAACTCACAAAGGATAAAGATCTACACGTGAGATTTATTGAATATATGCCTATGGGTGAAACAAGCCTTCTTTCTGGTAATTATTATGTATCTCTAAACGAATTCAAGGAAAAAATTATCAATAAGATGGGTATGGTCCCTGTAAATATAAAAAATAATGGCCCTTCAAAGGATTTCAAAGTCCCTGGGGCAAAGGGAACTGTAGGGTTTATCACCGCTATTAGTCATAACTTTTGTTCAACATGTAATCGGATGAGATTAACCGCTGATGGATTTTTGAGGCCTTGTCTTGCCAGCGATGTTGAAGTAAATATGCGCGATGAAGATGGGAAGATTTCTACAGAAGGTGTGAGAGAAAAGTTTGAAAAAGCTCTTCTTCTTAAACCCATTAGTCACAACTTTTACAAAAATAATTTCTTCCCAAAGAAAAATATGTCTCAAATTGGAGGATAGGTATGAAAGAATTCACCCATATAGACGAAAAAGGTAGAGCAAAGATGGTTGACGTTACAGATAAAGGCGAAACCAAAAGAGAAGCTATAGCCTATGGACAGATAAAGCTAAAAGAATCAACCCTTGAAAGGATAAAGAATGGTCAGATAGAAAAAGGAGCTGTTTTAGAAACTGCAAGAGTGGCTGGAATTATGGGTGTTAAGAAAACAGCTGAGTTAATCCCAATGTGTCACCCTTTGTTGATAACCGGCATAGATATAAAATTTGAATTTGAAAATGCCACAACTTTAGGTATCTACGCAACGGTGAGGACAACAGGCAAAACGGGGGTTGAAATGGAAGCATTTACTGGTGTTTCAATAGCGGCTTTAACTGTGTACGATATGTGTAAGGCTGTAGATAAAGATATGGTGATTAAAAATATAAAATTACTCAAAAAGACTGGAGGTAAAAGTGGAACTTATGTTAGAGAAAACGATGAGTAGAGAAGGTAAAGTAGTCAAAGTTTGTAAATGTGAAAAAAGAGGAATGCTCAAAAAAGTACAAGATAAAATAAACATTATAACTAATTATGGAGTTGAGGGTGACTATCATGCAGGAAAAAGTCATAGGCAAGTCAGTCTGTTGGGCATAGAAAGCCTTGAAAAGATAGTGAAAGAAAAGAATTTAAATTTAAAAGATGGATATTGCAACTTCGCACAGAATATAACCATAGAAGGGATAGAGTTATATAAATACCCTGTGGGAACCAAATTTAGAATAGGTGAAAGTGTATTACTCGAAATTACCGAAATAGGGAAAGCAGGAGAATTCAATCCTGATAATATAATGCTGACAGAGGGGATCTTCGCCAAAGTTTTAGAAGGAGGCATCGTGATTCCGGGTGATAAATTAACGATTGTATCAGAGTAGGAGGGGAAGTAATGATTAAAGTAGCAATAATAACAATAAGTGATAAAGGATCAAAGGGTTTAAGACAAGACAAAAGTGGTGAATTACTAATAAAGATGGTTGAAGAGGAAGGTTGGATTAAAACTCTTTACCTAATAATTCCAGATGAAAAAGAAGAAATAGAACAAAAATTAAAAGAAGTAGCCGACAATAATATTGCAGACTTAATACTCACAACAGGAGGAACGGGTTTTGCTCCAAGAGATGTTACACCCGAGGCTACGAAAAACATTATCGAAAAAGAGGTTCCAGGAATTCCGGAAAAAATCAGATATGCCACAGGGGAGAATACCCCAATGGCATATCTTTCTAGAGGAGTTTGTGGCATTAGAAAATTTACTCTAATCATCAATTTTCCAGGTAGTACTAAGGCGGTTAAAGAATGTTTTGAAGCTGTTAAGGATCTTATCCCACACGGAATTAATATTTTAAAGGGTGAGATAACAGAACATTAGAAAAAAGCCATATATGTAACTAAAGCGAATCAATTAATTTTAAATACAAGGGCAATTTTCTCTGGGATTTTCAGAGATTTTTTGCCATCATTATAAGAATTATCTTCTAAAGTGAAATCTTTTGTTGAGAATAAAAGAGTTATATTGCCTTCTTTTTTATCGAGTAGCCATAATGGCAGTTCAACATCGATCTCTTTTTCTTCTCTATTTATAATGGTGACTATATTTTCACTTTCATTCCATGAAGCGTAAGATACGTATCCACTATTCCAATCAAGAAAATCAAAAGATCCCTTTCTCAATGCAGGATGCTCTTTGTACATTTTAATTAATTCTTTTGTGAAATTAAACAACATTTTATTTTCTTCACTTTCTTTTCCCCAAGGGTAAGGTCTCCTATTATCTGGGTCTGTCCAACCTTCCAAACCTATTTCATCACCGTAGAATAATCCTGGTGATCCTGGAAGAGTAAACATTGTGACTAATCCTATTTTGAAAACATCTAAATCCTTTCCAAGGGAAGCTTCTTCATGAGTTTGCGGTCCCAATCTTCCGACTTTTTGTGTAGTTCTTGTCATCCATCTAGAATGATCATGGTTGCTTAGTTGGTTTAATGCAATAAATTTACTATTCATAGGTAATTGAGATAAAGCCCATCTAACTGAGTTAACGAAATACTCAGCATTTTTTAAGAGCTCAGGTTTATGATGCTCGTTGTGTTTTTCCATGCCTGTAAGAAAATAACTAACGGGATCCATACAGGTTATATAATTCATTATAGAATCCCAACATTTTCTTTCTAACCAAGCAAGAGGTGATTTATAAATTTCTGCAAATATTATAGATTCAGGATTTGACTTTTTTACAACTTTGTAGAAGAATCTCCAAAAGGCCGTATTCATCTCAAAAGATTTACCTAAATCATCTGCAACATCGAGTCTCCATCCATCTGCATTGAAAGGTTCGCTAACCCATTTTTTCCCAATATCCGCTATGTATTTCCATAAACTAATATTTCCATAATTCAATTTTGGTAGGGTGTGAAAGCCCCACCATCCCTCATAACTGTTTTGAGTGCTGTCCCAATAAAAATAACTTTTGTACGAAGAATCCTCCCTATGTAGACTACCTTCACCATATAAATCCATTTCGTCTATCCATTTATGAAAAGAACCACAATGGTTGAAAACACCATCTAAAATAATTTTTATATCTTTTTCATGGGCTTTTTGAATCAAAAGCTTTAGAATTTCATCGCTTTTTTCAAGGTTCTTTATAGATGTAGTTCTGACTTTGTACTTTTCGTTCAGATCTTCCGAATCTTCCTCTATAACCCCAAAATGAGGGTCTACATGTTCGTAATCTTGAGTATCATATTTGTGCGGACTTGGAGAAACAAAGATAGGGTTTAGGTAAATCGTTTCCACTCCTAAATCTTTTAAGTAATCAATCTTTTCTAAAACTCCTTGTAAATCTCCGCCATAAAACTCCCTATGACCATTTTTAGGATCTGGCAGTGAGTTCCAATCTTTTTTTAAAACTTCTTGACCATCGTATTGATACTCATGGGATACTGGATCATTTGTTTCATCTCCGTTTTTGAATCGATCAACAAATATTTGATAATATATAGAACCATGGGACCATTTTGGAGTTTTAAAATCTGCGACGAGTACAAAGTCATGAATAGCACGATTTTCTACAATACCCATAGCGTCATAGAACACTTTTTTGCCCTTTTCTATTAAATCTATTTCGAAATGGTACCTAACAATTCTATCTGGCATTTTGAAAGTACTTTCAAAAAAATAAAAGTAAGTAGTTTCTTTTAAGAGTTGCATTGGTTTATGTTGATAATTTTTTAAATTTTTTTGAGGAGTAAAGATAACACTTCCAATACTTTTACCTAAGTATTTTGGAATTCTTAGTTTAATCGTTACCTTGTCATCTATGCTTGGCTCCTCGGGATAAAAATAGGAGTTAGTTTGATCTGAATATATGCCTTTCATAATTATCCTCCGTAATTATTGTTTGAGATTTTAGTATGTTGATTTAATTCTTCTACATATTTACTTTCCAGTTTTTGTAGTTTTGTAAGTTCCTTTTCTAATTTGTTTTTTTCTTCAATTAATTCTAACACCTTATTATAATCGTCTCCATACTCAAAAAGTTTAGCTTCAACTGAATCTAACTTTTCAAATAACAGTTCCGATTCCGCCCTGATTCTTGAAATTTCATTGTTTAAAGTTTTTATTCTGTTTTTTCTTTTTTTATTTTGTTCGTATTCTTTGTTTACTTTTTTTTCTTTTTTTATTTTAAAAGAGTTATTTTTTATTTCTTCTAAAAGAGATTGAATATTTTCAGATATTTTGGATTCCCCGTTGTCTATTAAAAGAAATTTGTTGGCGATGTTTTCAATAAAAGATTGGTCATGTGAGACAAAGATGATGGCTCCTGTGTACTCTTTGAGTGCTTGTTCCAAACTTTCAATTGTTAGGATATCCAAATGGTTGGTAGGTTCATCCAATATCAAAACGTTTGGTTTCTCAAGTAAAATTTTAGCTAATGCCAATCTGGTGAGTTCTCCCCCAGAGAGTTCGCTTACTTTTTTGAACACTTCACTAGAATAGAATCCAAATCTTCCAAGATACTTTCTTACTTCGAAATCTTTCCAATCCTTTACCAATTCCCACGTTTCATTCAACACGTCAGATTCTTGAGAGAGATTAGATATAACTTGATCTAAATATCCGATTTTGATATTGTATCCCCATTCAATGTTCCCTTCATGATTTTCTAATTCACCTATCAATAATTTTAATAAAGTGCTCTTTCCGCAACCATTTTTTCCTAATATAGCTAATTTTTCTTCTTCGTAAAGTTCAAAAGAGATGTTTTCTAGTAATTTTTGTTCTTCGTTGTATGAAAAAGATAGGTCTTTAACCTCTACTACCTTGTAACCAGTTTTTGTGGGTTGGGGGATCTTTACGTCTATACCTTTTTCTTCTTCGATGTTTTGAATCTCTTGGAGTTCATTTTTCAACTCTTCCAATTTTCTTTCACGGATTATTGCCTGCCTGACCATTTTTTCTGTTCCCCAACTTCGGTAACGCTTTATCATTTTTTCGAGTCTTTCGATTTCTTTTTCTACGTTCTGTTTTCTCGAATTTACTGAATTTATATAAATTTCACGTGATTGGATGTATTCTTTGTAGGTTCCTTTGAATTCCCAAATCTTTGAATTGTTTATTTCCCAATATTTGTTACACAACTGTTTTAAAAATGTCCTGTCGTGGGATACGATAACCATTGCACCTTTGTAATTTTTGAGATAGTTGATTAACCAATCAATAGAGTAGAGATCCAGATGGTTAGTAGGTTCGTCAAGAAGTAATAAATCGCTTTTTTCAGAAAGGGTTTTTCCGAGGGATAATCTAGTCAATTCACCACCACTTAAACCAGAAACATTTCTGTCCCATTGGCCTTCTTCGAAACCAAGTCCCACTAGCAAACTCCTAACGTTCTTATCGACTATGTGTTCAGGTGTAATTTTTGAGACGCTTTCCTTTAAAAAGTCATACAAAGTAGGATCTGTTTTATTTAAATCTAATCTATATTGCTTTAAAAGAGATATATTTAAATCATTTTTCTTGAGCACTCGTCCTTCAATAGGCTCAATATTTCCTGAAATAATATTCAATAAAGTAGTTTTTCCGGCTCCGTTTTTACCTATTAAAGCGATCCTATCGTTTTGATTTATAACCAAGTCGACATCATAAAAGAGGTAAAATTCACCGAAATTATGTGAGACATTTTCGAGTCTTAATAGCAAACTTATCACCTTAAGTATTTGTTTTCAATGGTTGATTTGGGGTTGATATTATATAAGAATATATGTCTTCCAGAGTTGGACGTAATTTTCTAATCGAGACGCTGAAATTATTCATTGTAAATGAATTATCTTTCGAATCGATTATTACTTTTTCTTTGGATACGGGTTTTATTGCCAAAACATCCGAGAGATCTTTTAAATAGGTTAATATTTTTTCATGGTCTTTTTCATCGAAAGTGAGCTCGTAAATATTAATTATAGAATCAAATCTTTTGTAAATATTTTCTATATTGTCTTTAATAACAATTTTTCCATCTATGATTATCCCTACACTTGTAGCTAATTGTTCAACTTCCCATAGATAATGGGAAGTTATCACTATTGTTGTTCCATTTTTGATGTTTTCGTTTAATATATAACGCCTTATAAACCTTGAGGATTCTACATCTATGGCATTCGTTGGTTCATCTAACAAAAGTATTTTTGGGGATTTTAATAATGCCCTAGCTATATTCAACTTCTGTTTGTTGCCAGAAGAAAGGTTTTTAGTTAATTTGTTTTTATATTTTTCCAATCCAAAACTATGCAAAAACTCGTTAATTTTTTTATCACTGTCTTCGATATTTGAAGCTAAAGAAAATAATTTTAGGTTTTCATAAGGGGTTAAATCATTTTCCAATACAGAATAATCAGAGACTAAAGAGATCACCTTTCTAAGGTTTGGTTTGTTTTTGGAAAGATCTTTTCCAAGTATTTCCACCTTTCCTTGTGAAGGATTTAAAAGCGTGGAAATAGTCTTCATAATGGTAGATTTGCCTGCACCATTGGGACCTATAAGTCCAAAAATCTCTCCTTCATTAATTTCTAGATCAACATTATCAACCGCAACCGTTTTCCCAAATCTTTTTGTTAAACCCTTAATTGATATTGCTGGTGAAATTTTTTCAGATATTTTCATATTTTTGTTGTTTTCTAATTCTCCTTTCATACTCTTTTTCTGCAATCTTTTCGCGCTTATCGTATTTTTTTAATCCTTTAGCCAAAGCGATTTTAACCTTTATCAGTCCTTTATTGTTAACATAGAATTCGAGCGGAATTATCGTCAAACCTTCCTGTTTAACTTTAGATTGCAAGCGCCTTATTTCTTTTTTATGAAGCAAAAGTTTCCTAGGTCTTTCTGGATCATGATTGAATATAGATGCCCCTGAATAGGGACTAATGTGAATATTGTATAAAATCAATTCTCCGTTTTCTATTTTACAGAAACTATCTTTGAAATTAATTTTTCTTGCCTTGCAGGATTTCACCTCGGTACCTAACAAAGAAATCCCTGCCTCGAAGGTTTCTAATATTTCATAATCGTGAGTAGCTTTTTTGTTTCTTGCCAGAATTGTTATATTTCTTCACCTCTAAAACTTATAATATTCTTTACAAAATTAATTTGAAAAACGATCATCAGCATAATTATTTCTTTTCTTTACTCATTATTTGCATAGTTTCCTCTTCCAATTCTTCTTTTTCCCTTTTCTTTTTATTTAATGCCCCCAAGATTATTTCCGCTCTCCTTTTACCTATTCCACTTACATTTGTTAATTCTTCAAAGGTGGCATTCATTAATTCTTGAAGGTTTGTAAAGCTTTCCACAACTTTTTTTACCGCAGTAGTTGGTAATCTAGTAGAATAAAGGATTCTATAACCTCGTGATGTTAAAGTTGTTTCCTCCAGATCATCTTCAGATGAAACATCAATATAACCCAGAGTTTTTGCTATTTTGAAGGGATCGACTAAATCGTTAAAGTCTAATTCTTTGAATATGCTTGTGGCATCTTCGGGCTTTTGATACTTTAAATTTTCTGAGCTGTAATCCATTATAACAGCGCCCACATACTTAGGGATTGTTCTTAATATTTCTTCGTATTCTAATTTTGCGCTTCCAGCGATTTCTCCCAATTCTAATAAGTATTTTTCGGCTCTTTGTATAATTTTTATCGTAAGTAAACCTTTGGAAAGTATCTCAACAACGTCAGCGAGACTTACATTTCCCCTTGCCTCTTCAATGTTTAGATAGTCTAATAGGTTCATAAAGCTTTGTCTGTATCTTTGGGCAATCGTAATTTCTTGATTTAATCTAGCAAATAAAACGTTTTCAGGCAGAAGTTCATATTTCATTTTATTATAATAAACTGAAACAATGTTCCTTCTTTTAGAAACCGCGACGGTTAAATCTCCCGTTTGAATAGACACTTTTTCAGCAGTTTTGTGTCTCATGCCAGTTTCTGAACTAGGAATGCTCTTATCAGGATTAAGTTGTGTATTTGCTGCAAGAATTTGAGTTCCATCGCTATTCAAGACAATAGCCCCATCCATTTTTGAGAGTTCATAAATTTTTTCGGGTAAAAAATCAGAATCAAGTCTAAAGCCCAACTGTATTAGTCCTTCTTTAAGATGCTTTTCAGGTTGTGAACAAAAAAACAACAATGCTCCCAAGTTTGCTTCCATTATCCTGTCTATACCTTTTCTAATAGGCTTTCCTGGAGCTAGCAAATCAAAAATTCTTTCTAATTTTTCGTTCAAAATTTCATCCCCCTTTTTTGAATAATTTTATCAAATCTTTTACACTTTCTGCAACTACAATAGAGTTTTTTCTAGGGGAAAAATTTTTTGGAATAACTATATTATTAAAACCAATTTTTTGTGAAAGCTCCAATCTTTTCTCTAAAAGAGGAATACCTCTTATTCTCCCATCTAAACCTATTTCTCCAAAGGCTATCGTCGAAGAAGAAAGTGGGGTATCGAATATCGAGGAGATTAAAGATAAAGCTATGGCAACATCCATTGAACTGTCATTGATCCTTAGTCCTCCTGCACTACTAACAAATATATCTTTACTTTCCAATGGGAGCTTCAACTTCTTGGAAAGTACTGCAATTATCATTAAAAGTCTATCTAAAGGTATACCCGAAGTAACCCTTCTAGGTGATCCGTATACAGGGTTACTGACTAAAGCTTGTATCTCTATTGGAAGTAATTTTTGACCAACTTTTACTATAGTTAAAGTGTTTCCTGACTCATTCGAATAATCAGACAAGAAAAAAGAATTTATATTATCTATTGGTTTTAAACCTTTTTGGGTTATTTCAAATAAAATAACTTCATCTGTGGGGCCGTACCGATTTTTAGTCACTTTTAAAAGCCTTAGTCCAGATCCACCTTCCAATTCCATTTGAAGAACGCAATCTACCATGTGTTCTAACACTTTTGGACCAGCAATAGCTCCTTCTTTGTTTACATGACCTACCAGAACTATAGGAATATTCATTTTTTTAGCGTATTCCACCATTTTTCTCGTGCTTTCTCTAACTTGGAGAATACTACCAGGTGAAGAATCAATACTGTCTATTTTTAAGGTTTGAACAGAATCTATGAAAATAACGGAAGGTATCATATTAGACTTTTCCATAGCATTAAGTATAACATCCACATTATTTTCGAATATTAATCCTATATTTTTATTTTTTATTTCCAACCGATTGAATCTTTGAACGACTTGTTCTGTCGATTCTTCACCTGAAACGTAGAAGATGAATCCTTCAGGTGTCTGAATAGACTTTGCGATTTGCGCCAATAAGGTGCTTTTTCCAATACCCGGGTCTCCACTCAACAAATAGACAGCACCTTCCACCAATCCACCGTTTAACACATTGTCAATTTCTTGAAAATTAGTAGGGATCTTTTTTGCTGGGGGAAGCTCTTGATCAAGAAAAACTATATCTGGAACTTTAAGGTGTCCAGTATCAATAGAAACATCCGCGGTATTATATTCTACCGCGGATTCTAATTCATTACACATAGGACATTTTGCAAACCATTTATCGGATTCATAACCACAATTACTGCATACGTAGTGTTTTTGAGATTTTCTCAACTATTGACCACTTTCTTCTCCATTTGTTTCTTGTTTTTCGGACTTTTTCTAAAAGAAAGACTTTCTTTAGATTTTTTGTGAGTTACTAATATTTTATCTCCTTCTTCATATTTTCCTTTTAATAATTCTTCGGACAAAGGATCTTCAATGTATCTTTGTATAGCCCTTTTCAAAGGTCTTGCTCCAAAAACAGAATCATAACCCTTTTCCAATAAGAAATTGATAGCACTTTCTTTGACCGATAATGTAAGATTTCTTTCTTCTAATCTACTTTTTAGGTCACTTAGTTGAATGGATATAATATCTTTAAGTTGATTTTTAGTAAGTGGATGAAATACAATAACATCGTCTAATCTGTTTATGAACTCTGGTTTGAATGCTTTCTTCACTGCGGACATTACTTCTTGTTTTATGTCTTTGTATTCACTTTCCATTGTGCCTTCTTCTACAAAACCCAAACTTCTCTTAGTTTTGTTGATCTGTTCAGAACCAAGGTTAGAGGTCATAATAATTATTGTGTTTCTAAAGTCAACCGTTCTTCCTTGAGAATCTGTTAATCTTCCTTCATCCATTATTTGTAACAAAATATTGTATACATCTGTATGTGCTTTTTCTATTTCGTCCAGCAAAATTACGGAATAAGGTCTTCTTCTTACAATTTCCGTCAATTGACCGCCTTCATCGTAGCCAACATATCCTGGAGGAGCACCCACAAGTCTTGAGACGCTGAATTTTTCCATGTATTCACTCATATCAATTCTTACTAAATGTGTTTCGTTTCCAAAAAGATAGGCTGCTAAAGTCTTAGCTAGCTCAGTTTTTCCAACACCGGTTGGCCCTAAAAACATAAATACGCCTGTAGGTCTTTGTGGATCTTTTAATCCACTTCGTGCCCTCCTTATAGCCTTTGCAACTGATTTTATAGCTTCATCCTGTCCAACCACTCGTTCGTGTAATACTGCTTCCAAATTTAATAACTTTTCCATCTCTTCGAGACGGAGTTGTCTCAATGGGACACCTGTCCAATTGGATATTATTTCAGCTATATCTTCTTCATTTATTTGAATTATTCTATTTTCAGCTTCAGCTCTCCATTTTGAATATTCCTCTTCGTACTTTTCTTTCATCTTTGTTAGTTTTTCTTCAACGTTTTCTTTAGAATTGAGATCGTTTCTTTTGCTTTCAAAATCTACAATCTTTTCAGATTGAATTTTTAATTTATCAGGAAGCGTTAGAGCGCTTAAACGTGCTTTAGCGCCAGCTTCATCTATAACATCTATTGCTTTGTCTGGCAGGTGTCTATCTGTAATATACCTTGCCGAAAGCTGTACAGCTGACTGAATTGCAGAATGTTGATATTTAACTTTATGATGTTCCTCGTATTTGGATTTTATGCCTGACAAGATATTTATAGTCTCTTCAATAGTAGGTTCAGTTACATATATCTTTTGGAAACGTCTTTCAAGAGCGGGATCCTTTTCAATAAATTTTCTGTATTCACTTGCCGTGGTGGAACCAATCACAGTAATTTCTCCGCTTGCTAAGGCTGGTTTTAATACGTTTGCAGCATCCATAGAAGACCCCTCAGCTGCTCCAGCTTCTACAATCATATGTAATTCGTCGATAAAAAGAATAATATCTTCAGTTTTTTGCAATATTTGCATCAATTTTTTCATTCTTTTTTCGAACTCGCCTCGATATTTTGTTCCAGCTACTATTGAGGTAATATCCAAAGAAAAAATAGTTTTATTTTTTAATATCTCTGGCACTCGGCCTTCAACGATTCTTTGTGCCAAGCCCTCAACTATCGCACTTTTACCTACACCTGCCTCACCTATCAAAACAGGATTATTCTTTTTTCTTCTCGCCAATATTTCCATTATACGGTTTATTTCTATTTCTCTTCCTATTATAGGATCCAATTTACGATTCTCAGCTTGTGCGGTTAAATCAGTTCCATATTCTTCAAGTTGCTTAAGTGCATTTTGCTTTTGACGTTTTCTTTCTTCTGACTCTTCGGTTTTAGCAATCTCCATTCGTCCAGTTGATCTACCCTTAATCATCATTTCCGTTAGTTCTTTTCTCAACAAAGTTAGATTTATTCCGGAACGCTTCAATATATGAGAAGCTATTCCTTCTGCTTCTCTACAGATGCCTAAAAGAAGATGTTCGGCGTCTATCTTACCAAACCCCATGAGTTCAGATTCATCATATGCCAACTCTAATATTCTTTTAGCTCTTGGGGTAGGTTGTGGAGATCCTATTATTCCCTGGGTTGAATTCGTACCAACAACATTGGTTATTTCCATCTTTATAGAATTATAGTATAAATTAAATTCCTCAAATACAGTATCTAAATGGCCTCCTCCAACTTTCAACAGTCCCAATAGAATATGTTCTGTTCCAACATAGGGGTGTCCCATCTGTTTTGCTTCATTTTGAGCTTCAATAAAAACTTTTGCAGCTCGTTCTGTAAAATTATCAAACATGTCTACTCTCCTCCTTTACCGTACACCTAAGCAACAAAAACTACCGATAAGTTCGCGTCGCTGTATATAGAAATGTTATTATTTACTGTCCTTTGTATTCTCGTTTCACTATTATTTTACCATGAATATTGTTAAAAACAAAATATGTAAAGATAAATTCTTTGTTATTGGATTTTTTGACAACGATAGGTTATCAAGTTAAAGTACAATTTAATATATTTTTAACTTAAAATCCATTGACAACGTTTTTGTGGTTTGATATAATCAACTTCAGTTGGTAAATAATGAGTTGCCGATGTAGCTCAACTGGCAGAGCGGCTGACTTGTAATCAGCAGGTTGGGGGTTCAAGTCCCTTCATCGGCTCCACTATTTCTTGGATAACCTTATTATGGTGAGGTGCCCGAGTGGCCAAAGGGGGCGGACTGTAAATCCGCTGGCAGATTGCCTTCGAAGGTTCGAATCCTTCCCTCACCACCATTTATATTATTTATTAATTTATCCCGAAAGAGGTGATAACATTGGCTGCTAAATCTCAAATTATAAAGTTTTCTTTGAAATGCACAGAATGTAATAATAGAAACTACTATAAAAAGAAAAATAGGAATTACAAAGAAAAAATTGAATTAAAAAAGTACTGTCCCCATTGTAGAAAACATACTCTTCATGTGGAATCAAAAATTTAATTGTGTATTTTTCATAACTATATGGGAGTGTTTATAAATGTCTAAATTTTGGATTTTTTTGACTTCCGTTTGGCAAGAAGCGAAGAAAATTAATTGGCCTACAAGAAAAGAGTTGCTAAATTCTACTTTGGTTGTGTTAATTGTTATAGCAATCTTTGCTGTTTATCTTTTTGCGGTTGATTTTGGGCTTTTACAGCTGTTTTTATGGTTGGTTTATCCGGTTTTCTTGAGAGGAAGCGGGGTACCTACTCAATAATTATTTGATTTGAGACACATAAATTGTTGACAGAGACGTGGTGAGAATAATATAAGATGCGAAAAGAATGGTATGTACTACAAGTTTATTCAGGGATGGAAAATAAAGTTAAAGAAACTCTCGAAGAGAGAATAAAAAATTTAGGGTATGAAAAGTATTTTGGTAAAATAATAATACCCGAAGTTGATGAATTAAATTATAGTAATAAAAGAGTGCAGAAAATCTATATCGAAAAAGAAGCTCAAATATTCGTTAAAAAAGGTAATGATGTAAAGAAGGGAGACATTTTAGCAAAAGAACCAGAAATATTCGCAAAAACAGCTGGAAAGATAGTAGATATAAAAAATTTTCGAAAAATCCTTGTTGAGACAGAAGGGAAAAAATATTCAAAGACTTTTTTGATACCAGAGAGTGCTGGTTTATTAGCTGGATTAAAGGCTGGGAAAAAAGTACGAGCAGATACACCATTTAGTAAGAATCTTGAATATAAGAGTGATGTTGATGGTGAGATTGTCTCTGTTGAAAAAGTTAAAAGAGTAGTCATTGAAAATGAATCGAAAGAAAAGGATATCTATTTATTACCTCGTGAAACCTTTATCCATGAGAGATTTAAGGTTGGAAGTAACGTTCGAATAGGTGATAAACTATGTGAGCCTAAAGAGTATAAGGCGAAGTTTTCTGGAAGAATAGATATTAGAGAGACTCCTTTTCACAAAGAGATAAAAATTATAAAAACAAAAAAGAAGAATTTATTTCCGGGTTATGTTTTTGTTGAAATGATGTATACTAAAGAAACTGAAGAATTAGTTAGCAATTTGCCTTATGTATCTACTATCTTAAATATAGGTGGAAAACCTGTAAAATTGAATAAAAATGAGATTAGAGTTGTTCTTAGATTAATGGGTGAGGAAGCTTATCAAAAAAGGCAAGTTAAAGAGATCAGAACCGATTTCGAAGTAGGAGAACATGTAAAGATCATAAATGGTCCTTTTGAATATTTTACAGGTAAAATTAAAGATTATGATCTGGAAAAACAAGAAGTACAAGTTGTAGTCACCATGTTTGGACGTGAAACTACAGTAACATTATCTTTAGGAGAAATTGAAAAGATTATTGATTAATAAATAAATACCCACTTCAGAAATAGGTCAAAACAACGATTAACGAAAGGTAAAGTAAGTTAAGGCAAGAAGAAAAAGAACTAAAATATTGGATAATTATCCAAAATGCTCTTTGAAAATCGAGATAATTCTTAA
>Ga0182240_100167_pt1 | contig 27848 bp, 26 predicted proteins | sample hydfrates4_PW_90_FD_145594 | JGI IMG/M metagenome (GOLD analysis project Ga0182240, IMG submission 145594) | Subsurface microbial communities from deep shales in Texas, USA - hydraulic fracturing test 4_PW_90 | ecosystem: Environmental > Aquatic > Deep subsurface > Shale gas/oil reservoir >...
AGAGAGTAAGGCTGGAGTGGATTTCTGGTGCTGAAGGTAAGAAGTTTGCCGACGTGATGAACGAATATACTGAGCAGATCACCAAATTGGGGCCAAACCCGCTTAAGGAGAGGAGGGAGTGAAATGGTCGTTGTAAAGCTCGATGGTAAGGATGTTGAAGTTGAAGAAGGTACAACTGTTTATGAATTGCTCCAGAAGGAAGGTAAGACATTCTGGAGACCATTCGAAGTTCCACAGCTTGAGTTCATAAGAAATGAAGATTGTCCACTGATAAACATTGTTGAAGTTGATGGACGGATTGCAAATCCCAAAATCCTCAAAGGATTGAAAGTAAAGGAAGGTATGGTCATAAACACGAATTCAAAGCTCATCGAGGATAAACTCACAGAAAGATTGAATTGGTTGAAAGAGAAGGAAGAATGCTACCTTGTCAGGCTCTTACAGGAATTCGTCGCATGCGAAGCTGAGAATGGTGGATTGATTTCAATGGAAGAAAGACAAAAATGGGAAATCGACCCCTGGATCTCGCTACCATCTATCCTCCACGATCCTAAGCTCTGTGTGAGATGCCAGAACTGTATTGAGACGTGTAAGACAGTCCAGTCTGTTGAAGCTCTCGCCTTCGATGAAGAAAAGGGTGTCGTGCTTGTAGATGAAGCGAGATGTGCAAGATGCGGACAGTGCATACACGCATGCCCAATGGGCAAGGAAATCGGTGCTGTTAAAGTGTTCAAGAAGTGGTTCGAGTGTGAACTCTGCCCATACTCCAGACCACTCGGAGCAATAAGAGAAATTGACAACGTAAAGGAGGTCTGGGAGGCTTTAAAGGACCCTGAAAAGTTTGTTGTTGTTGAATTTGCTCCAGCTCTCAGAGCCAGCCTGGGTGAAGAATTTGGCATGGAGCCTGGAACATTAGTAACGGGCAAGATATACGCTGCATTGAGGAGAGCCGGATTTGACAGAGTTTGGGATACAAACTTCGCAGCAGACCTGACCATTATGGAAGAAGGTACGGAACTCATATATAGACTCGTAAAAGCTGGAATTATCAGCAAGGACGAATTGCCATTTGAAGTAGATGAAGAGGTTCTTGAAGAAGTAAACTCTACACTTCCACAATTCACATCATGCAGTCCAGGATGGATAAAGTTCTGCGAGACATTCTATCCAGAATTGATACCACACCTATCCTCTGCTAAGTCTCCTCAGCAGATGTTTGGAGCCGTAGCAAAAACATATGCTGCCGAGAAACTAGGCATTGACCCAAGAAAAATGGTTGTTGTTTCAATAATGCCATGCACAGCCAAGAAATTCGAACGTAATAGAGACGAAATGTGCGATGCGTTCAAGTACTGGCTCGAAAAGGGGGTAGTAAGTGAGGACGAAAAGTTCCCGGACATCGATTACGTGCTCACAACAAGAGAGTGTGCCAAGCTCCTCAAGATGGCTGGAATAAACCTCGCCGAGATGCCAGATGAGGGACCAGACCCTCTACTCGGTCAATACACTGGAGCTGCTACAATCTTCGGCAGAACAGGAGGTGTTATGGAAGCTGCGTTGAGAACAGCCTACGAGATTATTACAGGAAAGCCACTGGAGAAGCTTGAGTTCGAAGAACTCGGAACGCTCGAAGGTGTAAAGACTGCAACTATTAAGCTCAACGGAAAGGAAATCAAGGTTGCTGTTGCTCACGGCCTGAGCAATGCGAGAAAGATCTGCGAATCTGTGAAGAACGGCGGAGAATTTGCAGACTACACATTCATCGAGTTCATGGCATGTCCTGGTGGTTGTATCGGAGGAGGCGGTCAACCAATACCCACCAACAAGGAGACTATAAAGGCCAGAGTTGATGCGCTGAACACAGACGACAGACAGTTACCAATAAGAAAATCCCATGAGAACCCGGAGATAAAGCAGATCTACGAAGATTTCCTCAAGAAACCCGTGAGCAAACTGGCACACCATCTGCTACACACACATTACTTCGATAGATCAAAGGAACTGAAGAGCGCCTGATCTGAATTTTCCACATCCTTCTTTTTATTTTGCAGTTCAGACGATTGGCAGCAAGAAAAATTGTCGGCACTGAACTGCAAACTTCAGACTTTTTCCCCTAGCCAGAGAGTATGGAAGATTAACTGTTGTTAATATAACTCAAATTGGTATCAACAAATAGCAAAAATAATAAATATGTTGCTACAAAAGACATACCAAACGACGGTATAGTATCAAAACAGGTGAAAGGTATGAGCGTTACAAAAGTGAATACCTTTAAAGAGCCACCAGATGCAAGAAGCGGTGGAGGGACATTCAGAAAAGGAGAACTAAAAGGTATAATCCGTATCAACCCAAAGCGCTGCGTTGGCTGTGACACATGTACAAAGGTCTGTCCGTCAAACGCAATAGCCGGTGAGCTGGGTGTTACCCACAGGATAGAACTTGACAGATGCATAAACTGTGGGCAGTGTTTGATAAACTGCCCGTTTGGCGCGATTGAACAGATGAGCTTCGTCGATGAGGTCCTCAGCAAACTGAACGATAAGAACAAAACGGTTGTAGCGATAATTGCTCCGGCCGTGAGAGTCGCTCTTGCAGAGGAGTTTGGTTACCCACCAGGAACACTCACAGTAAACAGAATGTACAGAGCTTTGAAGGAAGCGGGCTTCAAGATATACGACAACAACTTTGCAGCAGATCAGACCATACTCGAGGAAGGTACAGAGCTCATTGCAAGAATCGCCTACTGGCTTTTTGGATTGAAAGAGCTTGAAATCGAGGTCTGGGGTACAAAAGCAAAGTTCAACCTCGAGCATTTTGAGCACAAGCCCCTGCCACAGTTCACATCGTGCTGTCCTGCGTGGATAAGATATGTCGAACTCTACTATCCAAGGCTGATTCCGCATCTATCGAGCTGTAAATCACCACAGCAGATGGCAGGAGCCACGGCAAAAACGTACGGAGCGCTGAAGGTGTGGAATGTAAAGCCTGAAAATGTGTACACTGTCGGAATAATGCCGTGTACAGCCAAGATATTTGAAGCATCACGCCCAGAGATGTGCAACGCGTGGAAGTGGCTAAAGGAGAACGGACACATTCCTGAAAACACACCAAAATTCCCAGATGTTGACGCTGTTCTTACAACAAGAGATCTTGCAGAGCTCTTCAGAAGACTCAAGATAAACCCGGTAATGGGCGATGATGAAGAAGTCAGAAGACCACAGGAAGACTTCGAATACTACAGCGGTGGAGCAACAATCTTTGGTACGAGCGGAGGAGTCATGGAGGCAGCAATAAGAACAGCATACTGCGTGCTGGCAGGAAAAGAGCCGGAGAGCTGGGATTTTGTTGAGGTAAGAGGTTACACAAAGGGCGTTGTGAAAGCAACTATACCGATCCCTCTCAGCAGCGAATTCAGAAAATTGACTGGAGCTGACGTATTTGATCTGAAGGTCTGTGTAGTGAACGGTATAAAGAACCACATCGACGCTGTTGTTGAAGATGCAATCGCTGGCAGAAGTGAATTCCACTTCATCGAAGTAATGTGCTGCCCGGGAGGATGTGTAAACGGAGGAGGACAGCCAGTCAACCCGATGGGTACATCGTGGATAGATCCGATACTGCCTCTGCCGCTTAAAGCGTGAGGTGGTTTTATGAGCGAGAAAAAAATGTATGTTGAAAAGCCTGCTTCAGTCATAATCTCAAGAAGAACGTTTCTGAAAATCGTTGGAATAGGCATCGCTGCTCTCGCAATTGGAACATACAAACTGACAGATATCATTGCCCAGAGAAACAAGTACATAAAGATACGGCAGGCAGGGCAGTATAAAGACGACCAGATAGTGAGAAATCAAATTGCCCCTGCATCTCATCTCAATAGAATGATACCAAAATTCTACAGAGAGTTCGGAGAGCAGCCCCTCAGCGAAATCACTGAAGAATTACTTCACACACACTACGAACCAAGAATAAAGACGTTTCCACTGGAGGTGTGATGGATGACTGAAGTTCTCAGACATCCGGCATCGAGCAGAATCGTTCACATCGTGCATATGGTTTGCTGGTATGTCCTTTTTGTTACAGGTATTATAACGTATTTCAACCTTGCAAGCGATGCCACGAAAGCGTGGCTGATGGAGCTACACATCTACTTTGCAGCCGTGCTGACCTTCATAACCATTGCATACGTTGTTGTAACCCCTGATAGAGCATTTCTTTTCCTCAAAGAGATTCTGCACTGGGATAAAGATACGATTGCATGGTGGAAGAACTTCGGCGGCTATCCGTACAAATTCTTTGGAAAGTACAAGTTTTACAAATACTTCGAGAACCTTTGGTTCGCAAAACCCGGCTGCCCACCGCAAACAAAGTACAATGCTGGTCAGAAGCTGCTCGGGCTCAGCGTTGTTGCAAGCCTGCTAATACTCGGAGTTACCGGATGGTGTCTTTACTTCTTCCCGCAAGCATTAGGCAAGTACTGGGCCGCAACGTTCTTTAACTGGCATGTCTGGGTTTCAATAGTAGTGACGCTGTTCGTCACATGCTGCCACATCCCGCTGGTCATAATAAACTGGCCAGACTTCGTTTCAATGTTCAGACTGGGAAGCGGAACAGTACCGCTGGAATGGGCAAAGCACCACAACCCCAAGTGGGTTGAAAAAGAGCTCGTAGAGATAACCGAAAAAGAATAATCAATAATCTTTATTTTTTATGGCCTACTGCCGCGCCATGCTGCCCGAAACGCTGTCAAAGCAAGAAATCATAAATCTACTGCTTCTGGACGATGAAGAAAAGGTAATGGATCTTTTCAGAATTGCAGATTCAATCAGAGAAAAATATGCTGGAAATAAAGTTTACCTCAGAGCAGTAATCGAATTTTCAAATGTGTGTAAAAACAACTGCAAATACTGTGGAATCAGAAGAAGCGCAAGAATCAAGCGCTATCGAATGAAGCCAGAGGAGATAATACAATGTGCACAGTATGCCGCAGATCTGGGTTACGGAACGGTAGTCCTGCAATCGGGCGAGGATACCTGGTATGATAACAAAATCATCCACATAATCAAAACAATAAAAGAAACAACAAACTTAGCAGTGGTTTTATCAATAGGCGAAAAAAGCTACGACGAGTACCTGCAATATAGATTGGCCGGATGCGACAGGTACTTGCTAAAGCACGAAACATCAAATCCGAAGCTTTTTCAGGAGTTAACTGAACGAAAGCTTGAAAACAGACTGCAATGCCTGAGCTGGTTAATTGAACTTGGATATCAGGTTGGATCGGGAAATATCATCGGTTTACCAGGGCAGAGTATCGAGGACATTGCCAGTGATATTGTGATGTTCAGAGAATGGGATTTCGACATGATCGGAATTGGTCCATTTGTACCGTGTGCTGACACACCATTTGAGAACCATCCTGCTGGAGACCCTATTCTCACCCTGAAGACGATTGCTCTGACAAGGATTGTCACAAAAAATTCACACATTCCAGCAACAACTGCACTGAGAACTGTTTTTGGAGAAGAAAACTCCACAATAGCCTTCAGATGTGGAGCTAACGTTGTAATGGGCAACATCACCCCATTACAATACAAGCAGTTTTACAGAATCTACCCCGGCAGAGCGGGCACAAACAAAGATCCAGAAGAATGGCTGAACGAAATAAAAGAAAGAATAAGAGAAGCTGGTTTAAAGCCAAGCGGAGAAGTTGGGCACAGTTTAAAAAAGAGATGGATTCGAAAAACCAAAACAATTATAAATTGAATTGCACTAACCCAGTTATTAGTATTAATTAGTGTTAACAAAATCGAATTAGTTATAAAAAGGTGACACCATGAAGGTCGGAAGTGTAAAATATGTTGAAGATACAGAATACAAAGAATTCTGCTCAAATTCAAGAGTCAAAGAAATTGTAGACGATAGAGAGATCAGAGAAGCTCTGGCCTATGGAGAAGACAATCAGGATGATGAAGCAATTGTGAGGCATATTCTTGAAAAGGCAAGAAATCCAAAAACTTGGAATGAAGGACTTGACCTGTTTGATGTAAGCGTTTTATTGCATACAGAAGACGACAGGCTTTTAAAAGAAATATATAAAACTGCCTGGGAAGTAAAGAGGACAATATATGGTAGAAGACTCGTTCTGTTTGCTCCTCTTTACATTGACAACAGATGCAGCAGTAATTGCCTATACTGCGGATTCAGAGTTGGAAACAAGAGTCTCAAAAGAGTGACGCTCAGTATGCAGGAGATCGCTGAAGAAACAAAAGCCATAGTTGCAATGGGACACAAGAGAGTTTTGCTGGTTTCCAGCGATAATCCATCAAAAGGTGTTGACTATTACGTTGAAGCCATGAAGACCATATATTCTGTCAGAGGTGAACCCAACGGAAGGGGCGAGATAAGGAGAATAAATGTAAACGTCGCACCGCTTACAGTTGAGGAGTTCGAAAAGCTTCAAGCTGCCGGGATTGGAACATATCAGTGTTTCCAGGAAACATACCACAGAGAGACATACAAAAAACTGCACCCTTCTGGTCCGAAATCGGACTACAACTGGCGTATTACTGTAATGGACAGAGCTTATGCGGCAGGTATAGACGATCTGGCACTGGGTGTACTTTACGGTCTGTACGACTACAAGTATGACACTCTTGCAGTAATCTCTCACGGCAGATATCTGAACAGAACTTACGGCGTTGGTCCTCACACAATATCCATACCTCGCCTGAGACCAGCTCTCGGCGCTCCAATGCAAGAAACTGAGTATATGGTTTCTGATGAAGAATTGAAGAAGATTACGGCCGTATTAAGACTTGCCGTACCATACACCGGCTTGATTCTCTCAACAAGAGAGCCTCCAGAATTGAGAGACGAGCTTTTCGGACTGGGGATCTCTCAGGCGAGTGCTGCTTCACGCACCTGGCCAGGGGGGTACAAACAGGGTATAGAGCCAAATGCCTTTGATGTTGAGCAGTTCGAAATAGAGGACACAAGAAATGTCGAGCAGATAATGCAGGCATGTATAAACGCTGGATATATCCCAAGTTTCTGTACCGCATGTTACAGAAGAGGTAGAACAGGAGAAGTGTTCATGGCCCTCGCCAAGTCAGGAGCCATCAAGAAAAGGTGTGATGTCAATGCAATACTGACGTTCTACGAATACCTCATAGACTATGCACCGAACATGATCGATGAAGGTAAGAAGCTTATCAAAACGATAATTGATGAAATTGATGAACCAAGAGCTATCAAAGTTGTTGAAGAGGGTATAAGAAGGCTAGAAGATGGAGAAAGGGATCTGTACCTATGAAGACTCCCAGATCCCTCAGGCTGCACATAGGTGTTTTCGGGAGAAGAAATGCTGGAAAGTCGAGCCTTATCAATGCACTGGCTGGAAAAGATGTCGCGATAGTCTCGGATGTGCCAGGCACGACAACGGATCCTGTTTTTATGGATGTTGAACTTGATGGATTACCTGTAACGTTCGTTGACACCGCCGGCATTGACGATGTTGGCGAGCTTGGAAAGCTCAGAGTGGAAAAAACGATGGAGATTCTCAACAAAGTCGATGTTGCTCTGCTCGTAGTAGATGCAACAGTTGGTTTCGAAGAATACGAAAACAGGTTGCTCAAACTGCTTACAGAAAGCACAACCCCGTTTGCAGTAGTTGTGAACAAAATCGATCTTGTGGATTTTGACGATGAAATTCTGAAAAAATACAGACACGTCAAAGTTAGCGCTAAACAGGATATCAACATATCTGAAGTGATAAAAACCATACTTAAGATTGCTCCCGACATCGATGAATCCCAGTACCTCGACGACTTGATTGATCCGGGTGATCTTGTCGTCCTCAATATACCGATAGATCTGGGAGCCCCCAAAGGAAGGCTAATCTACCCACAAGTTCAGGCCATTAGGAACATACTCGACAGAGGAGCATCATGTATAGTCGTGAAGGAGCGAGAGCTCAAATGGGCACTGGATGGCTTAAAAAAAGATCCAAAAATGGTCATAACAGACTCGCATGCTTTTATGAGGGCTGCAGCCGACACGCCGAAGTCGATACCGCTCACAAGCTTCTCGATTCTCGAGGCAAGATTCAAGACCGGAAATTTGCCGGAGCTTGTCAGAGGTGCGATGCAGATAAGGGAGCTCAAACCCGGTGACCGCGTTCTCGTTGCTGAAGCTTGTACTCACCATCCGTCTCCAGATGATATAGGAAGGGTGAAGATTCCACGATGGATAAGAAACATCGCCGGTGACGTCCGCTTTGATCATGTTATGGGTGGTAGCTTCCCGGAAGACCTGTCGGAATACAAACTCGTTATCCACTGTGGAGCGTGCACAATTACAAGGAGACACATGCAGTACCGCATGAGAAAGGCACTGGCAAAGGGGGTTCCAATAACGAATTACGGAATTGTAATCGCATTCGTTCATGGAATTCTGCCAAGAGCACTTGAAATGTTTCCCGACGCACTGGCTGTTATACGCGAATACGAATCTGAGAGTGAGCAATCATGAAAGAGATTGATGAAATTAACCACCTGATAAAAAATCACCACGAATTTATCGCCTCATCCATTCCACTCATCGCAAGTGAAAACATCACGAGTTTAGCGGTCAGAAGAGCTTTGATGAGCGATCTTCAGCACCGCTATGCCGAAGGACTGCCAGGAAAACGAGTCTATGCGGGCTGTGAATTTATAGATAGAATAGAGCTGCTTGCGATAGAACTTGCAAAAGAAATGTTCAACGCTGATCATGCAAATGTGCAGCCCACATCAGGCAGTGTGGCAAACACTGCCCTCTTTGCAGCATTTACAAAAGCTAGGGACACGATGATGGCGCTGAATATAAAGGACGGCGGGCACATAAGTATGAGCAAAGTTGGCATAGCAGGGAAATTTGGCCTTAACATATCATATCTGCCCTTCGACATTTATGAAATGAACATCGACGTTGACAGAGCTGCAAAGCTGATAAGAGAGACCGAGCCAAAGCTTGTTCTTTTTGGTGCAAGCGTCTTTTTGTTCCCACATCCCGTCAAAGAGTTGAGAGATGTGGCAAAAGAGGTAAATGCGGTTGTCGCATACGATGCAAGCCACGTTCTCGGCTTAATTGCCGGTAAACGCTTTCAGCACCCATTAAAGGAGGGTGCAGATGTGGTCACATCCTCAACCCACAAAACGTTCTTTGGCCCTCAGCACGGAATTATCCTGTGCAGAGAAGAGTTTGCTGAGTCCATTGACAGAGCTGTTTTCCCAGGAGTTGTTAGCAACCACCATCTGCACTGCGTTGCAGCGCTTGCCATAGCTCTGTGCGAGATGAAAGCATTTGGAGAAGAGTATGCAAAGCAAACGGTAAAGAACGCAAAAGCTCTTGCCAGTGCACTGGCTGACGAGGGATTCAAAGTCATTGCCGAGCACAAGGGATACACGGAATCACACCAGGTGCTGGTGGATGTTGAAGACATCGGCGGATACAGAGCAGAAAAAATGCTTGAAAAAGCCAGGATACTCGTGAACAGAAATCTCCTCCCGCACGACAGAGAAAGAAGTAGAAACTTCAGAGATCCGAGTGGAATAAGAATTGGCGTTGCTGAAGTTACTAGGCTGGGAATGAAAGAAGATGATATGGAAGAAATCGCTCGCTGTATTGCTGACGTTCTACTCCACAAAAGAGATCCCGAGAAGGTTGCAGCAAGAGTTGCAGACCTGAGGAAGAACTATACGAAGGTCGAATATTCCTTCGATGAAAATGAAGCCCATATCTGGTAAAGTTGGACTGAATATAAACGGGGACCTGAACGACAGAGAAATTGTAGCAAGAGCTGTGACAGCCGAAAAAACAGGAGTTACGGTATGGGTGGGCGAACTTGATTGTCTCGATCCTTTTGCTACAGCGGAACTCATAGCAGATCATGTATCAGTGCCGGTTGCGGTGTTCTGCTCCCCTTACAGGCGTAGATGTGGCGAAATAAAGTCAAAATTAAAACGTTTTAAAAAGTTCGGCAATGAGATTCTGGTTACTTTAATTCCAGGAAAATCGTCGAAAATTTCACGTGTAATTGAATGTGTAGAGAAGTTGAAGAACGAACTGGACATCCCTGTATTTGTTGGCTGTTCTGGCAAAAACATCACGAGATCCGCTTCAAGAATTGCAGATGGAGTGGTATTTAATTACGCGCATCCGGTACACATCGGGTGGATGAAAAAATACTTGGAAAATGACGTCTTCACAGCGTGCTACGCACCATCACTTGTTCTGCCAAGCAACCACTACAACGAGCTAATACTTGCAGCAGCAATTATATCAGGAAGTAGTAAAATTCCGGTGGAGTTAAAGCCAATCAACAGCGCAGGCATAGACTTTGAATACATCGTGCGGAACAGAGGATCGCTTGAGCTGGAAGAAGACATTGCCATACACTCTGACAATCTCAGAAAATTCTTCACAGCAAGCGGGAGTGTTGAAGATATAGCATTCAGGATCATTGAACTGCTACATCTCTGCGATCACGTTATTCTGGGATCTCCATTTTTCAGAGACAGCAAATCAGTTGATAACCTTGAAAAAATTGTGAAAATCGTTGAAAGAGTGGTAAAATGATCAGGGTGTTCATTCTCGGCAGCAAATGCAACATGCACTGCAAATTCTGCATGAGTGCTGAGAGAGATCTCGATCCAAACATTATCGCAGATCATCTCTCAAAGATGAGTGCAGGAGACCTTGCAGTTTTCGCTGGTGGAGAGCCACTGATTTATCCTTACCTGAAACATCTACTAAAAATCGCTAAGTTGAGAGAAATAAAAACGAAAATACACACAAATGGCATACTGATTGACAGAATCAATTTCCTCGATCTGATTGATGTGATCAATCTTCCACTCGACGGACCCAGAGATATCCACGATTCGATGAGAATGCGCGGGCATTACGATATCGTTATGAATGTACTTGAGAAGGTAGAGAAACCATTCACTATAACAACTGTTCTGACGAGGAAAAACATAGACTACCTTGCTGAACTTGCAGAAATCATCGATAAGATTTCAGAGAAGAGAGAAATCCTGAACTGGAAGATTTTTAGATTCAAGCCAAAGGGCAGGGGTACAAGGTACAGGGAAGAGTTCGAAGTCAGTAGAAAAGAGTTCCTGAACGCAAAAGAAGCTGTCAGGTCAAGAGTCAAAACTTACTTCATAGATGATCCTGATAGAATGAATGCAGAGGTTATATGCAGGGTGTGAAGGATATTCTCCATTTTCTAAGTCAATAAAAACAAGAACCATAACGTTTCTTTATTTTAACTTAACCAACAGCATACCTGAAAGATCGAATAGACTCCGCCATTCTGATTGCCTGCACACTCTCAGCAACGTTGTGCGTTCGAATGTAGTCAGTACCCATCATCACGGCTATGGCTTCTGCTGTAACCGACCCGATCAATCTATCCTCCGGATTGTCAAGTCCGAGAACTGACCCTATGAAAGATTTTCTCGATACACCCACCATTACTCGCCTGCCAACTGCATCTTTGATTTTATCAAGGTTGGCAAGCAGGCATGTATCGCGTATATACCACTCCACGTCACCATTTCTCCAGAAACCAATGGCCGGATCTACTATGATTTTTTCTGGTGGGATTCCTCTGTCAATACATCGCATGACATCCTGCCTTAAGGATTCTACTGTCGAGCTTACGATGGTTCGATGATCCCATGGAATTTCCCTCGCCACAATTATTATTGGGACGCTGAAATCTGCAGCAATACTGATAATGTCGTCGTCAGGTTTTACAGCGTTTACGATGTCTGCTCCCTCACTCAGCGCTTTCTCGGCAACTCTTGCTCGTGTTGTGTCGATAGATACCAGCACATCCAGTGTTGCAGATACCTCCTTCACCACAGGCAGAACCCGCCTGATCTCTTCATCTTCGCTGACCCATGTATTTTTGTATGGTGCGGTGGACATCCCACCAATATCAATGATATCAGCACCATCATCAACCATCTTCTCCGCTCGCTGCAATGCCTCATCAGAATTTTTGCAAACTGATCCGCTGTAAAAGGACTCGGGGCTCATATTGATTACGCCAGCTATCAACGTCCTGTTTGTCTTATCTATCACTCAATTACCTCCTGCTGTAAAACTATCAGAGAAAGCTCTGATGTAGAGGCATGTCTTTGCGTCCACACTCAAATCATACATTTCATCACCAAATCTCGTATTGAGCCCCCTTACAATCACAGCAGGAACCATTTCGTTTGCCTCACCCATAACAAGCTGTGCAGCAGACGCAATCATGTCTGCAACATTCCTGAACGTTACTGTTAGAGGTTTGCCATATAAATCTGGTTTCCCCCTCTCGTCGCTTATAGCTTCGAAGCCTGAAGATGCTATTGCGACCCCGCTGACGCCTCTTCTCAACGGCAAAATCCTGCTGTCTGTTATGACAACCCCAACCCTGCCACCAACAAGGTCTTCTATTTTACCCCTCAATATATCTGCCGATTTCTGCGAATTTTCTGGATATAAAACAGCAAAACCCTCCGGGACGTTCGAGGTGTCTACTCCAGCGTTTGGAGTAAGCACACCATCCTTCACAGCGAGTATGAATCCATCTCCGCCGCCAACGATCTCTTCTGCTTCCCTCAACACGATTTCTGCTATTTCAGGCAGTAGAGAATAGCGTGAAGCCAGCTTTACTGCCTTTCTGCTCGGCTTGATGTCAGATAGTTTGACGAGCCTGCCCTCACAGTATGAAACCACTTTGCTTGATACTGCAACAATATCCCTGCTTCGTGCATGCTTCGCTATTATTTCAGCAAGAAAGTCCAGACCAGCATTAACACCGATCCTGGCTCTGATAGGGATTAACTCCACAACCATGTATCTCAATCCCTGTACCCTCTGCTAATTATCTGCTTCGCAATCTTGCCTTCTCCCGCAATTCCTGGCTTTACAAGTTCTTCTGGCGACAGCAGTACGTCAACTTCTTCCTCGTTGAAGTATCCTTTTTCGATTAAAATCTCTCTTATCGTTCTGCCTCTCTCAACGGCTTCCTTTGCAACCTCTGCAGCCTTGTCGTATCCAATGTATGGTGCCAGAGCAGTTACAAGCACGGGACTTCTCTCAACTCTATCTCTACAAACTTCCTTGTTTGCTTTAATACCTCTCACGCACTTTTCAATCATTACCTCTATGGCATTCATCAGGATCTCCATTGACTCGAGCATGCAGTGAACCATAAGCGGCGCTAAAGCGTTGAGTTCAAACTGTCCATGCGAAGCAGCCATGTTTATCGCCACATCGTTTGAAATAACCCTCACAGCTACCTGTTTGACGCATTCGAGAATGACAGGGTTGACCTTGCCAGGCATTATCGATGACCCTGGCTGAACAGCAGGCAGTGAAATTTCGTTAAAAGCACTCATCAGAATAAGATCGTTGGATATCTTGTACAAATTCGTTGCAAGAGCCTTGACGAGACCATGTACTTCAACAAAAACATCCCAGTTCTGCGTTGGATCGATCAGATTCTCCGCTTTAGCAAGGTTTAGACCAGTTATGTCTCTCAACCTGTCGATAACGAGGTATATGTATTTCAAATCTGCATTTAAACCAGTTCCTACGGCCGTACCACCTATATTTACCTGTCTCAGCCTCTCCTCTACCTTATACAACCTCCACCTGTCTCTCGCGATAGCCTCGGCATAGGCACTGAACTCCTGGCCCAGAGTTACTGGCACTGCTTCCTGCATCTCCGTTCTTCCTATTTTCAGCACTCCTGCAAATTCCTTCTCTTTCTCCTCCAGCGCTGCCTGCAACTCGCCAACAACAGCAGTAAGCTGCCTTAGTAAAAATATAGCTGCTATCCTTGCCGCAGTTGGAAACGTGTCGTTGGTTGACTGCATCATATTAACATCGTCCAGCGGGTGAACCTTGGATCCGCATATTTCTGAAGCTCTGTTTGCTATGACCTCGTTGATGTTCATGTTGAGGGATGTGCCAGCTCCCCCCTGAAGGGGATCGACGACTATGTGATCGCGCATCTTACCCTCTATTAACTCATCACACGCCTGAACTATGGCTCTGGCCTTGTCCTCTGGCATTTGCTTCAACTGCATTAAAGCGAGCATTGCAGCTTTCTTAACCATTGCATAGGCCTTAATCAGCTCGGGATGGATTCTGTAGCCAAGCCTTACAGTAATCGGAAAGTTCTCTTTCGCCCTTGCGGTGTGTATTCCGTAGTAAACGTCAGCCGGAATCTTCTTTTCTCCGAGGAAATCTCTCTCAACTCTCAGTACTTCCACACGTTTGCCAGACATGTTTTTGCACCTCTCAAAAACTCATATGGAACTTCGCCAACATCCTCCCCTTCAAGAACTATTCTCGCGAGAGGAAACGGATCGAGAAAATCTTTCAAAATGCCTTTAATCCAGCATGCTGATAAACCAATCATCGTTATTTGTCCTCCAGACTTTCTGACTTTTCTGATTCTCTCGATCATTTCTTCTCTTCTAAGTCTGCAAGCGTTGCAGTGAATTACCAATCTATAACCTTCCTTTACATCATTCCCTACCTCGACCCTGCAACGGCTTTTGAGCCAGTTGACTACAAAGTCTTTCCAGGAATCGTCTGGATTGTTTTGCATGTCACACGCGTTTACAACAAGCACTGTGTCCCTTTCTGTCAAATTCTCAAGCTCCCTCACACCACGTACAAGTGTAGTAAGATCTCCCTTGTACCTCGCTTCAAGAACGGAAAACGAAGTGATCTTCGTTTCGGGAATGTAAGCATTCTCGTATGCTTTAGCGTCAACTACTGCAAGCTCTATTTTTCTGTCCAGATATTCGAGGGTTTCTTTTACGTTATCTTCTCTGGCAACTACGCAGTAAGCATCCTGATCTATTGTTTCTCTCAGAGCTCTTATCCATACCAGAGGTAATCTGCCTTTCGGAAACTCGATTTTCTTTGGAAATACATAAAGAACAGCCTCACCACCTCTGCATAGATCCGCAACAAGAGGGATTTCATGTTCCACTGGCGCATAAGCCACAATTTCCCTTTTAAGAGTGATTAATCCCTCCTTTGTTTTTGTACTGATTCTGACGAAAGGAACGCTGTATTTTTCCATAAGGTTTGACAGAGTTTCATCAGATACTTCGCAGAGATCTATTTTGTTCAGAACCCCTACAACAGGCACGTTTCTCTTCTTGGCTTCTTCGATGATGAATTCTTCGTAATTGCCGAGTGACGTGCTGTTTAGAGAGCACGCATCAATAACAAGAAGTGCCATATCGACGTCGTTCAGCACGTTTATAGCTCTCTCAACTCTCTGTCTGCCCAGATCGCTTGCGTCGTCAATGCCAGCAGTGTCGATGAATGTAACTGGTCCCAGTGGTAAAAGCTCCATAGATTTTGATACGGGATCAGTTGTTGTGCCTGGAACATCTGAAACGATTGCCACATCCTGATTCGTCAGCGCGTTGATGAGACTGGACTTCCCAGCATTCATTCTTCCAAAAATACCAATGCGAACCCTAAAGTCCTTCATAATTTCACCTTAAAGGCGCAAACCTCGTTTACCTCTTCTAATTTCGTCAACAGCCATCTCAAGCCACTTCAAAGCCCTTGGCTCATTAATCCTGCTGCGTAACTCCTTTATAATTTCGTACCCCTTCGATCTAACGTTTTCACCCAGATCTGCGTCTGTAAGGTACTCCATCATGGATGCTATAGCATTAACAGTACATCGCTTGTTTATCACAGCCCTCCTGGCAAGAGCCATAAACACCGGGCCAGTCCTGCCGTTATGGTAGCATGCAGAGCAGAAACTTACAGGTGTGTTTCTGTTTATCAGCATCTCAATACATTCCTTCAGGCTATACACCTTCTCATCGAATTCTGTCGTCACATTTTGTGGACGCGGTCTGGTAAGCATAATAGACGTCCCTGAAAACAAATCTGTGGTAGCAATTCCAGCATAGGGTACTGCCAGCTTCAGAACAGCTATCGCCCTCGCAAAATCCGAGTCAGGAATGCCAGCGTTTCTTACAATGAATGCTCTCGGCCCAACCCCATACTTTTCGAGCATGTAGCTGGCGTGATATATAGCGCCAAGCACCTCATACTTGTAATCTCCATCGCCGAATAGCCAGATGGATATGAAGTAGTCATCCACTCCCTCCTTGACAGCATCCTCGAGACTCGAAAACGTTTTGTCGTAGGACTTTTCGAATACCCTCTCATACAGTTCCCTGCTGTAAACACCCTGAACGTGAACGTATGCTCCAATATCATGCAGATCATACAGTGGAGCTTCAACGTCGCATCCAATTCCTGCTTTTCGAAACACATTCACAGCAGCATTTATGTACTCATACGTAACGTCTGGATTTGGTTTGAAGATCAGCAATACTCTTTTTGCCCCCTCTTGCTTAACGTGCTCTGCACATGACCTTATTTCTTCTGAGCTCAAAACATGCCTGCTTTTCCGACTGTTCCTGCCAAGATTACAGTTACAGTTATACATGCAGCTATTTGCAGCGTAAACCGGAGTGATTATCAGGATCCTCTCACCGTAAACTGCTTTCCTAACCATATCTGCAGCACGGAACAGCTCCTGAACGTCTACAGGATTCAGTAAAATCGCAGCTTCCTCCAGACTCAGACATTCATCTTCCCATAATTCTCTGTTTATCGCTTTTTTCAAAACATCTTCAAATAGATCCTGATTGGTTGCCCCATACTCCAGAGCATCGCGAATTACAGCATCATTCATCATATTGCCAGAGATAGTATTACCAAATAATAAGATTAACGCAAACTTGACTACTAATCATTGACCACTTATCATCACAAAACATTATAAAAAAGTCGTAACCCCCTTACATCATAAACTACATTAAATCCATACACAATCTTGGCAGTAAGGATATGAGGTACCCCACCATGGCGAACTCCTGATATCTCTCAATATTGATAGAATATATAAATAATATAATCAAATATTAATTTCGATTTCTTTTGAAGAGGTATAGTGCCGAACACAGTTTCTGTGTGATATGGGGTAATCTAGGAGTCACACGTAAAATATATATTCATTCAGAGATAGACTCACTTTAGCTATAACAGGAATGAATATAATTTCTTCAAAAGAGCATCAGCGAATTTTGTCCCAAAACCTACTAAATCTGTATTTATTACTAACCCTCTCCAAAAAAATATAGCCGTCACGTTCGGCCATTTTAACGAGCCCCCTGCGGCACAGACTCGAGACGTGACCCTTCAATGCCGGCATTATGACGAGAAGGGCTTTCTCTCCTTTCACACCCATCTCCCTCGCGATGTCTGAAATCAGGTCTGCCAGCCTCACGCCGTCTTCGGGGATAAGATTGAAGACTATGCTGTCCACTTTCTCGAGCATCTTCGTATTGAACTTCACAACCCTTTCAGCTTCCTGCCTTTCAAGAACGCATCCATGCCCGGGGACGAGGTAATCCCAGTCCAAGCTCAGAATTCTATGCAAGCTCATTAACATCAAATCAGGATCAACGTAATAGAGAACTCCAAACCTCTCCCAGTACTCTGGAGTGTGGACAGCATCACCAGCAACGAGGACGTTGTCAAGCAGGTAGCCCACGTGGGCAGGTGTGTGTCCTGGTAGTGGTACACAAAGTCCTGTGTCTTCAGCGAATCCATCCACCTCAACACCGGTGCCACAGAAGTAGGGAGTTACAGCTTCTTCAGGCAGCACCGCCCAGCTAAATAGACCTCTCCAGTTTATGGTTGGATCCTCCACCATCGGAACCTCATGCTTCGGGGCAAAGACCTTCGCATTTATCGCTACCGCGTCTCCAAAGTGGTCAGCATGTCCATGAGTTACAAGGATACGTTTGACTCCAGAATACACGTTTCTGCCAATGCTGGGATCGATGACAGTATCATTAAAAATCGTCGTGTTCACATCAAACCTGCCTCTGTAAACCTTCAGCCTTCCGCTTTCGAAGCGAATATCCATCGGCCCTATAGCTCTGCATTGAATTAAAAAATTTACCTTCGACAAAAATCTAAATTTTTTCCCAGTCAGCCTTGGTCCTTCTTGGTCGGAATTCTACTCCTGTACGGGCAGTATGCAGGCCTCGAGCTTGGATTGTACAAATTCTGACCATAAACACAGTCTTTACAACGTTTTCTTTTCCATTAATGGGGATTGGATTTGTTATTGACACATATACCTCTTATAGGAAGCAATAAAGAAGAGATCATTAAAGAAGCAATAACCAAAGCTGACGAAATATTCGTCCTGGATATCGTGCTCACAGAGATAGCAAGAAAATACTTGAGAGAAAGAGAAAGCGAAGGTTGAAAGGAGTGTCTAAGCCAGAATTTGCAGATGCAGTAGTGCTTGCAATTGCCAGAACGTTAAAAATCGTTGCTGGTGATAAGCATTTCAAAGGGTTAAACGAAGTCATATGGATTGGAGACTAATCTCTCTCACACCTTACAAACACTTTTTCAACTAAACCGTTTATTCGCTCTGCAATCTCTATCATACGCTCTCTACTAAAAGGTTTTACAGTCCTAAGCCTTTCATCAAGCGTATTCTCGTTTCTGAATTGCTGGAGAACGTATTTTTTAACGCCAGCATTGCCGAGAAATCTGGCGATGCGAAGCACATCTTCTTCCTCAACGAGCGTCGGTACAACTGTCGTGCGGGCTTCAAACTCTATTCCTGAATCAACAAGCAGCTCTATACTCTTCGCAACCCTTTCTGCTGCCCCCTTGCACTTAACAAACTCGTCGTATTTCTCGAACGTTGTTTTTACGTCGATAGCAACGTAGTCAATCCAGTTCAAGACTTTTTCAAGCCTCTCCGTGTAGTAGCCGTTTGTGTCCAGCTTAACATCCAGTCCCAGATTTTTCAGCTCTCTGCAAAGCTGGGATATGTCATGTACGAGAGGTTCGCCACCAGTTATGCAAACTCCATCGATGAGGTAGTTTTCCTTAACCTGCCTGACAATATCCGATACGTCAGCTTCCATACCCCCGGTGAGAAGTTCGTGGTTATGGCAGTAAGGACAGCGAAACGGGCAGAGAGAAAGAAAAATAACGCTGCAAAGCCTGCCGGGAAAATCAACTGTCGAAAGGTCTAGCACACCACCAATCAGCATCCCAGCACCCTTTTGATCATCTCTCTCAGCTCAGTTTTTGTTGGAAGATCTCCTCTTACGATAACTTCGTCGCCAACGGCAATGGAAGGCGTAGAAGCAACGTTGTACTGCAGAGCAGTAATCATGTTCTTTTCGATATCAACTTCTTCCAATTCTAGTCCAAGCTCGTCAGCCACCTCACCCGCAAGCATCTTTGCTGCAGGACACTTCGGGCAATTCTTCATCGTGAAGACAATGATTTTTCTCTCAAGCATACGCTGATGAAAGGATTCGCACATTGACACCCCTCCTAACTAAAGCTAACTCTCTTCCTATCCATAAGCTCCCTTCTCTTGCCGTCATTCCATCCGTTTACCCGCTGATAGTAGCCGGTGATGCGGGAATAGCACTCAACATCCTCGCTTCCACAATACGAACAGGTTGCCTTTATTCCCCCTTCCATCTTCCCGCACTTCCTGCAGTACGTCATATCCTTCGTGTAAGCCCAGTAACCGATCAGCGTCTTCGTTGCAATTTTCCTCGTTAATTCCCACATAAGCTCTGGATTTGGCGATGATTCGCCCATCCAGACGTGGGCCATCATTCCGCCGTTGCATAATGGATGGAATGCTCCTTCTATCCTGAGCCTTTCAAACAGAGGTATGTCAGCACTAACTCTGCAATGAGAGGAGTTAGTGTAGTAAACCACTCCGCTGCTGCCATCGCCCTGAACCACCGCCTTCTCACCGAATTCTCTTACGTCGAGCGTGGCAAGCCTGTGGGCTGCCGATTCAGCAGGAGTCTGTGTTATAACCCACCTCAAACCCGTATCTTTGCTCCACTCCGTTGCGATATCCATCATGTACCTTATAACCTCCAGACCAAAACGCCATGCTGACTTGCTTTCGTGCAGCTCCTCGCCGGTGTGGGCTTTCAGCATCTCATTGAGCCCGACGAAACCAATCGACCTTACCACCTTATCAACACGATAATACGGCTCGCCGTCAACATCCTGAGTCAGGAACGGAAGTGCTCCTTGTTCCATACGCTTCCTGACTATTTCCGCCTTGATCTCTATAACCTCCCTCGCCATATGCATGCGGTCTCTGATCAATTCAAACAGTCTGTTATCGTTGCCTTCTGCTTCGTAAGCGATGCGTGGTAGGTTTATCGTAACAACCTGCAAACTTCCAGTTCTCATACAACCCTTAGCAAAATCCTCCCAGTCCTGAGCATCGGGTGAGAGCACAAGCCTGCAGCACTGAGCAAAAACGTTGTCGGGCAAATAACCAGCTAGAAGATTCAGGAAGTAGGGCGTGCCATATTTTACAACACATTGGTGAACCAGAACCATGAACTCGTCGAACCCCTCCTTTTTGAAGTTCTCCCTGCGGAGCTTGTAGTTTGGCTTGGGGAAGAAGAACGGCTTTCCGACGTAATCTCCCTCCAAATAGACTTCGGTCAGCGCTCTTGCAAAGGCCATTGCCTCGTCTTCGAAGTCTGCATAGGTTATCGAGTCCTTTTGAATTCCACCAGGTAAAACAGCCGGTAGATCTGCAACAACGCTCGGCACTCCGTACTCTATGTCGATATCTGAAAAGACTGTCTGTCCTCCTCTTGCAACGTACATCTGGCTCATTTCGTATATGAACATCTGTGCAAGCTGCTTGATCCCCTGATAGCTCTTCCCACTAAGATAGGGAGCAAGCCACACGTTAAAGAAGTCCAGTCCCTGTCCACCAGCAAAGTTTGTTTGGGCAGCAGCAAGAGCTTTTGCTGCGTGAAGAACTGCAACCTCAGCATTTTTTGCTGGTCCAGCAACAGCAGTGTTTTCTCCAGTTCCATCAACCTTTAAACCGTTCTTCAAAAACCACCTCAGATCATGCTGGAAGCAGTAGGGGCGAGTGGCGAAGTATTCGAGGTCGTGAATGTGTATTTCACCGCGCATGTGGGCATCAGCAAGCCTTAAAGGCAGACACTTCAGCAACGCATATTCCTTCAGTACCCTATCTGCTACGAGCTTGTGGATTGTCTCGGGATTGTGTTGTAAGTTTGCGTTTTCCCTGCTCCCCCTCTCAATCAGCACTGTAGCATCGTAAACCGGCAAACCGAGACGCGTGTAATTAACCCTCTCCTTCTCCAGCCCTCTTTCAAGCAGCTTGACGTTAACTATTTCTCTGACCAGTGGAGCGGAAACGAACTGTAAACTGAGCTTTTTAATTGTTTCTTCAACATCAACTGCAATATCTTCGGCAACGCGTCTATCAACTCCAGTCTCCTTAACCAGTGATTCTTCTATCCTACTCCTGTCAAAGGGTTCTATTGTGTTTCTGGACGTTCTAATACCAACAGCCGTCTGTAACTTCAACCCAGTACACCTCCAATAAAATACACCACTCCCTAAAGTTATATCAATTTCAGTTGATTCAAAGGAAAATAAACTTGACTTATCAGAAACTCGAACAGATTTTCAAATATCATGAACATCGTAAAAACTAACTCACAGTTCCCAAATTGAACTTCAATGCGTTTTGTCAGTGCAACCATAAGTAGAGTAAACCTGATTCCTTCACTTTCCAAGTAATCATCTTTCAGTTTTTCTTCATTCTACCAATATATAATCATGCTTTTCTTAGCTTTCCTTAAATTAATCTTCGTTGTCACGAAGCAACCATTTAGACTTTACCAATATTTTATAAAATTGGATTCAATTATCTCACCCGCTTAGAGACTCCGTTAATGCTTTGTGGAGAGCCATGAAAGCTGTCATGCTTTAATTCGTATCTATAGCCCACAGGTTGCTTTGATTTTGAGTTATACGACTTTTCATCACGCCACATGGCCAGACACGATATCATATCGTATGGTTTGCCAAATTATCGTGCCATGGTTTGATTACAGTTTGGATATCACTTAGTTTTAAATTAGTTGCAATCGGTAATACATTAATAGAAAAATTTAATAACCATCACAATTGTTCATGGCAGATAGGTGAGACGCTACATATTCCTCCCAAAAAGCTACAAACAGTCAGATCTACAGTGCGAAAGGGCAGTGTGCATTACACCGCAAGAGGTAGCAGACATCATCAAAAACTCCAGAGCAGTTCTGATAACCGGCGGAGTGTTGCTGGAAAATCCAAAGCTTGCTGAGTATGCTGCAAAAATTGCTCAACACATTCCAGTTATCGCAACAGGTGCATCAAGCAAAGTTTTGCTGAATCAGGGTGTGAAACCGCTAACGTGTGTTTTTACACTGCAGCATGTAACGCATTACTTCATTGACGGGGAGTGGGAGATCGCAAAAAAGTTCGATACAGCTATTTTCCTCGGATTTAAGCCCTATTATGTTTCAAGATTTCTGTCAGCATTGAAGCATTTCTCAAACATGACAACGCTGAGCCTCGATGAATTCTATCAGCCAAACGCCCACTACAGCATGACTGCTTTCGTTATGGTGATCGACGAGGATCGATGCACGGGTTGTGGAGATTGTGTTGCTGTGTGCAGGACGATGGCAAAAGGAGTGCTCAGGGTTGTCGATGGCAGACTTGCTGTCAGACCGGATCGCTGTATCGCATGCAGCGCTTGCATGACTGCCTGCGGTATGAATGCTATAAAAATGGAGAGGGGTGAACGTCTGCACCACGTACTGCTTGACGAGATAATCAGGCTGCTTGAAAGGTGATAGAGTGAAGTTGTTTGAATTCAGCACTGCAAGGGTTGAAGCTTTCGTCTGTCCATTCTGCGGAGCACTCTGCGACGACATATTCGTGGAAATCGATAAGAATGAAGAAATTAAGGTTGAAAACGCCTGCATTCTGGGAACTTCAAAAATAAGGAGCAGAAATCATGGCAGGATTTTGAAGCCACGCATTGACGGTAGAGATGTTGATATGAATGAAGCCATCGAAAAGGCTGCAGAGATCCTTGTCAGCGCAAAGAAACCACTTCTTTACGGCTTTTCCTCCACAAGCTGCGAAGCTCAGAGTGCGGGAATAGAGCTTGCAGAACTTGTCGGAGGTGTCGTGGACTGCACAGCTTCGGTCTGCCATGGCCCTACAATTCTTGCCGTACAGGAAGTAGGGTTTCCTACTGTTACCCTTGGAGAGGTCAAAAACAGGGCGGACCTCATCATTTACTGGGGGTGTAACCCGATGAATGCACATCCAAGACACATGTCCCGTTATTCTGCCTTTCAGAGCGGGCGTTTCAGGAAGGGTAGACTTGACAGAAGGGTGATCCTTGTCGATGTAAGACCAACTGAAAGCTCCAGAATCGTTGATGAATTCATACAGATTAAACCAAACAGTGATTTCGAGATTTTTAATGCTATGCGCGCGATACTTAACTACGGCGATTGCAGGGGTGACGTTATAGGAGGAATTCCAAAAGAGGATCTTGTAAAGCTCGTTGAAGAGATGAAATCGTGCCAGTTTGGGATAATCTTCTTCGGAATGGGTTTGACCCATACGTATGGCAGCAGTGGAAGTATTCGTGAAGCGATCCTCCTTACCAGAGATCTCAACAGGTTTACAAAATTTGCGATAATGCCCATGAGAGGACATTACAACGTGACAGGCTTCAATGAAGTTTGCACTTGGCAGACCGGCTACCCATATGCAGTGGACTTTACTCGCGGTTATCCGTGGTATAATCCCGGCGAGATAGACTCGAATTCACTTCTCCTTGCTGAGGATGTTGACGCAATGCTCGTTATTGCTGCAGATCCTGCAGCCCACTTCCCAAAGCGGTCGGTAGATTACATGAAGAAAATACCCCTCATCGTAATAGATCCTTTCGAGAGTCTCACATCAACTATTGCTGACGTTGTGATTCCCGCAGCAATATCCGGGATTGAAGTGGAGGGGACAGCGTACAGAATGGATGGAATACCGATCAAACTCAAAAAGATTTTCGATCCTCCAGAGGGCGTGCTAAGCGATGAGGAAATTCTAAACAAAATTATTAAAAAAGTTAAAGAGATTTTATAAAAACTCTGCCATTTGTTTTTCCTTCTGCATGGTCTCCTGTAAACACATGGTATGCTGTTCCATCAACTTCCACAACACCACTGTACAGAAATCCAGGAGGTAATGTGTCATCAGAATACCTGTCAAGGAATATCTGCCCGTTTCGCATTCCAGAACCAGCTCTTTTTGCAGTTTCTGCCTTTATTACACCACCGACCATGCCTGATCCAAGAAACAATCCCGATTCCTTGCCTATAATTATCTCCCCACCCTTCATACCAAATCCTGCTTCATTGCCACATTTCCCATAAATTATCAGCCTTCCGCCCGTCATACCCTCACTACCCCTGTAGGCAGATCCAGCACGGTCTCCACAGTCTCCTTTTATGATTATCTCGCCCCCTTTCATGCCAAGGGCTGCGAAGCTTCCTGCGTTGCCCTCAATAAGGATGCGTCCACCCTGTATAAAAGCCCCAGCGTACATTCCTGCGTTACCTTTTACGATGATTTTGCCTCTGGTCATACCGAAACCTATTCGTTTTACTTTCTCCAGGTTGCCTTCAAAAATGATTGTGTCGTTTGCCTTGTCTTCTACATCGAAGAACTCGCCCGCATCAACAAGCAATTTGCCATACCGGATTTTCACTTTCTCAACTTCTTCCGCTTTCATGCCCGAGATCTTTTCGGGAAGCAGTGAATCCACCTCAATACAGATTTCTGATCTATCTTTAAGCCTGAGCACGCACACAGACTTCCCTCCTCAACTCATCTCTGCCAACGAAGAAATTCTGTATTGAGACGGTGTAATATTCCGCAAAATACTCTTTGAGCTCTCTTTCAATCCATTTCTCGTATTCTGCTTTTACCCAGTAGGTTTTACCCTGCGTGGGATTTACAACCTCACCATCTCTAACAACGATCTGTCCGTCTTTTACTGCTAGGAACGATCTTGAAAAGGCATTCTCTATAGTTGCATAGTCTGAAGGTGAGATTTCGATTGGATTTATGTCGTAGACAGCTATGTCTGCAACCGCTCCGGTTCCAAGATGTCCTCTGTCGAGCATTTTTGTGGCTCTTGCCTGATTTGATCTTGTTACCATTGCTATCTCATAGAAGTCATACTCCTTGTCTATGCTTCCGATTATTGCTCTGCTTTCAACAGCCTTATTTAACCTCGACATCACCCCATCTCTGTACTTTTTGCTCATGAGCAGGGCTATGAGTTTGGGGTATGCTGTGAAAGGAGCTCCATTTGGATGGTCTGTTGTCAGCATCACCTTTTCCACGTCTGCGAGCAACGCAATCTCCAGCCCTATCGCCCACTGCACAGCATTAACGGGAGATCGAGGGGTGTATAATACAGGTGTAATTCCCGGAGCGGTTTCAGCTTCGATGTCTTTGTTTACCCACTTTCTGCCAGTTAACAACTGGAGATGGTATTCAAGCGGACCATCTGCGGTCATCGTTGTTGTGTCTCCAAACAGAACATTTCCCGTATCTATCGTCACGTCGTATCTGTTAACGTATTTCGCAATTACCTCACTCATCGATTCAAAGTTCTTCCATGAGTCACCGCCATAGCTATGGAACTGCACATGCGTCAGGTGGAGAAGCTGTCTATCCTTCGAATTCATTTTACACGTTTTAATCGTTTCCACCGTTGTCTCATAGTTTCCAGGCACGCCAAGGTTGTTGCAGTGTAAATGGATCGAATGGGGGAGGTTGAGATCTTCACATACTCTCATTAGGCAGCATATTATCTCCCGCGGGGTGACACCAAAGTATGGCACGGGATCATCCAAGCCGTTTAGCTCTTTTCTCCATCCCCATGCCTCAGTTCCGCCAGGATTGACTATCTTGATCGCAAACCCTTTTGTTGCATCGAGCAACCAAGCAGCATAGTTTCTGAGCAAATCAATGTCTCCACTGGCTATGCAGTCCATAACAAACCAGTTTCCATCGAAGAGAGGAAACGCAGCCTTGTCGAGAATTGGTAGGTCGTTGAGTTCGTGATGTGTATGTCTAGCAGACAATGGCGGCATTGCCGGTGCCATAACAGTTGTGTAGCCCATCCTTGCATACTCGTAGCCTGCGGGGAAAATGCTCGGAACAGAGTAACCGCTTCCAGATCTGAGCCTGCCAGTTCGCACGAAAACTTTTTTCACGCTATCTTCTGGTCTGAGAAACCTCCCAGCGTTTTCTTTGCCCCCTGCAATGTGGGAGTGTATGTCGAATCCACCGGGCATGACGAGTCTGTTGCCCACGTCAATTACCTTTGCATCAGACGGGACGTCTTCAACAATTCTTCCATCCCTTATGAGGATATCCATTTTTTCCCCGTTTATTCCATTTATGGGGTCGTAAACTATTCCGTTCTTCAGGATCAAGTTCATTTTTCAACCTCCAGGCTGTCGGTGGATAAATTTATCATCATCAAGTATGCTGAATTATTACGATATATTTAGTATTTGCTACGATATATGACGAAATTTTCGAATTATATGTTACTATCCAAACCTGCATAATGAACTGATTATAAAGTAGCAATTATATAGAAGCTGACTGGAAATGCGATTATCAATATAAACTCAACGATGTGTAAATATACACTAATGTATATACAGAACAAAAAATAAATATTACAAAATTTTTTATATCTTGAAATCAAAAATGTCAAACATGGGAGGAAAGATGGTGTCAATTATAAGCATCTCAGGAGGAGTGGGTAAAACGACGACAGTATGGAATCTATCCTACCTACTTGCACAAAGAAGTCTGAAAGTGCTTGCAGTAGACTTTGATCAATCAGCATTACTTACTTTTGTATCTGGTTTCGATCCGAGTAAAGTGATCGGAACATGCTTCATACCTATGGAATATGAAGTGTACATTCCAGAAAATATAGGAACACACGATATTATATCGCATACAGAGTTCGGCTACGACTTGTTGCCCTCAAAAGGGTGCGGGCTAAAGAATGACAGAGATATGAAACAGCTAGCAATTAGAAATATGTTTAAAGAGATCAACAAGTAGTATGACATTGTTATGGTAGATACACCACCATCCATGATTTATTTTATCAAGGAGATCATTGTAACATCTGATTACCTCATTATTCCGGTCGCGTTGGAATTCATTCCGGTCAACAGCACTAAAAATCTATTAAAAACTATAGAGGACGTGAAAAAAGAGTCCGAAACAAATGTAGAAGTATTGGGAATTCTCCCCACAAAATACATTGAAAACAGCGAGCGCACAAAAGAAATACTTAAAATGCTTGATAAAATAAAAGGAAAAAAATAAATTATTAAATCCCATTCCAGATACAATTGAATTTTATAACTCAGAATGGGTTCGCAAGCCACTACCATTGCTGAATTCAGAGGATGCAAAGGATGCTGTGAAAGCATACGAGAATGTGGTAGATGAAATTCTGAACCTAGTGCATCAGGCTCGATGAGATTTATGTTGAGATAGCTAAAGTCAAACAAGCGATCCAGCGCATGCATTATTGTTGTGTTTAGTGGTTAATAAGTTCTAAGAATTTACCGTGCGAATACTTTAATACGTACTGTGTTTGGTAAGACTATGAGGCCTATGGGAGAGTTGAGAGTGGAGAAGGACTGGAAGAGAGAGTTCGAGGAAAGCCTAAAAGAAAACGATGAAGCTCTGAAGATTCTAGCCAAAATGTGATTATTTTAATTTATTTA
>Ga0182240_100168_pt1 | contig 27786 bp, 24 predicted proteins | sample hydfrates4_PW_90_FD_145594 | JGI IMG/M metagenome (GOLD analysis project Ga0182240, IMG submission 145594) | Subsurface microbial communities from deep shales in Texas, USA - hydraulic fracturing test 4_PW_90 | ecosystem: Environmental > Aquatic > Deep subsurface > Shale gas/oil reservoir >...
TGCTATCCCTGAGCTTTTCCTGGTACCAGGAAAAGCCGGTACCTGCGGTTTTTCCAACTACTCAGGGATCTTAATTTAGTACCACGGCAGGGATAAAGGGCAATCCCTACGGCGGTCGGGTTTTTTATGCCCAAAATGAAGGGAAAGTGTTTCCTAAAATTTACTCTTGACATATTACCCTAGCACTAAATGTTTTAACATGGCTTCTTTGGCCCCGGCGGGATCACCGTTTTTAACCGCGTTATAAATTAACCGGTGTTCCTGCAGCAGGCGGGGTGGGTTTTGAGGGTCCATGTATAAACGGTGCCGGGCTGCCGCCAGTACCCGGCTCATGGTATCGGCAATGGTATTCATTAATTTGACCAAAAGGGAGTTTGCGGCAGCCCGGGCAACCGCAAAGTGAAAATTCATATCCGCCTCTTCACCCAGGTTCCCTTCTTCAAGATCATGCCCCATTTGTTGCAGTGCCTTATAGATTTCCTCAAGCTGTTCCGGCGTGCGACGCCGGGCAGCCATTCCTACCGCTTCTACCTCCAGTATCTTTCTCAACTCCATAAGTTCCCGGGCCGTGTTATCATTACCTGTAGTTAAAAATGCAGAAAAACTTTTAACCAGGGAATCACTGGCGGTTTCGGTGATAAAAGTACCCTCTCCGGGCTTTATCTTAATTATGCCCATGGCTTCCATAACCCGAAAAGCTTCCCGCACGGCGGAACGTCCTACTTGCATCCTTTCGGCAAGCTCCCGCTCGGACATGAGCCTGTCCCCCGGGCGGAGCGTGCCGTCACTGATCATATCTTTTATCTGTTCTATTATTTCCTGGTAAATTTTTTTGGTTTTAATTGGTTTAAAATCCATGCTGGTTCTCTCCCGATTCTCGCAATCTACCTTGAAAAGAACTTTCTCGTAAGTTATTTTTAGAGCGCGGGCGCCCCGGTGGTTTCCTCCGTTCGCTTCGCAATTATTCTTGTGGAGCGGGTAAGTGTCTCCCGGAAGACCGCTTGCTACTGACTGCCTGCCTACTTCTGCACGCCCTTCCGGGGTCATGGCTTTTGGGATTTGACGGGCTGAGCGCCGCTACTCAGTGCTCCGCTCTCTCCGGAAATCACCGGGTCACCCCAGAGATTGGGGTCAGACCATTAACTTATTAACTTATTTTCATCCTTCTGCTGGTGCCGCCTTCCGGCGGCATGTGCGTCTACCTTGAAAAAACTCTCTCGTAGTTTAACTACCTTTGATCGGTAATTATTTCGCCGGCGGGGGCAACACCCTGCGCTCACTTACTCAGCCTTTAATTGAATGAGCTCACTCCGCTCCGGGCGGCTCATAACTCGCTTCGCTCAGACAAGATTCGCCGCTGATCCTCCGCTCCGTTCGCTCTTTGACACATTGGCTTTGTGCATAAGAAGTTGCGCCTGCAACGGCAAAGCTACCAAGACCTTGTTCCGACTAGTACCATGCCGTTGCCGTCATTCGCTCCGGGTGTTGCCCCCGCTTTTTCCCGGTATTCACTGTTTACAAAAGCCATAAAACAACTTTTTTCATTCTTCTGCTGGTGCGCCGTATGGCGGCATGGACGTCTACCTTGAAAAAGTCTCTTGAAAGACACTTTAAGTGCGCGGGTGCCCCGGTATTTATTTTAATTATACCATGCTTGTTGGATGTCAGACCAGTAAACCACTATTTAAAGTTTTTATCCCAGCCGGTTCTTTCCAGTAGACTTCCAAACCTTTCACCCGGTTTTGCTTCTTGCAGGAAAAATTCCAAGGACCGGGCCAGGGCATCTGCAACCTGGTCTTCACCGGCGAGGGAAATCAGCTCTTCAGCCAGGCGGGGATGCCGTCCCAGCTTACCGCCGGCCAGCACCCGGAACCCGGCTTTTTCCCCGGTAATGCTGCCGGTGGGGCAGACACGGATACACATGCCGCAATTGAGACACTTACTGCTGTCTATTATTATGCCATGCCTTCCCAGGCTGATGGCACCCTCCGGACATGTTTCAATACAAGCTTCACACTGCTTGCAATCACCCGCTGCCTCCGGTACCATCTGCCCCTGCACGCCGAAGTCTTTTATTTGGGGCTGGCTACAGGAATTGGGGCATCCGGCCAGGGCAATATGGAACATCTGGTGATGTAGGGGTTTTTCGTCTTCCACCCGGCTTGCCAGGCGGGAATTAAAGTCCTTGTCGATAATTACTTGACGCAACCTGGATTCCAGCTTCTCCAAATCCACCACCCGGTTAGGACAATTGAAACACTTCTTTATGGTAAACAAATCCATGTTATCACTCTCCCATAGACATAATTAAGTAAAGGATAGTTTCAGTTTACCGGTTGTGATGGTAAAGGGCAATGAATTACATCAACAGAGAGTGTGATTTTTATCACAGGCCCCCCGGTCCCGGAAATCACCAGGTCGCCTGCTAAAAAAGTTTAATACAAAGAGGACAGGCTGTAAAAGGGACTGTCCTCTCTTTTTACAGCTTTTCAGCCAGTATTTCCACGGTGTGCTTTACCGGCATTTTATTATCCCGGCTGTCTAAACCGCCGCTAATCTGCAGCATGCAGCCAGGGCAGTCCAGGGCCACTATATCTGCTCCTGTTTTTTCGATACTTTCCAGTTTTTTATCCAGGATTTGTGCTGATACTTCCGGAAACTTGACGGAGTACGATCCGCCAAAACCACAGCATTTATCAGAACCATTCATTTCCACAAGCTCCAGACCGGCTTCTTTAATCAGCTGCCGGGGTTGTGAGCTCAAACCCAAACATCCCTTCATATGGCAGGAATCATGGTAGGTAACTTTTCCGGAATCCTTTTTAAGGGCTAATTTCTTACCACCATCTGATCGCTGAATCACAAAATCCGTAAAATGAAGAACTTTGGCAGCAAATTCTTTGGCCCTATCCCGCCAGGCGGGATCCTGCTCCAATAACTCTACGTACTGGCTCTTCAAGGCGTGGGCACAGGAAGGGCAACAAGTTAAAATATGATCCACGCCGGCCCCGTCAAAGGAGGTTATATTTTGCCGGGCTATGCGGGCGGCAGCTTGCCGGGAACCCATTAGCACCGCGGGTACACCACAGCAGCTCTGTTCCGCGGGAAATACCATTTCAACGTTCATGCTCTTTAGAACTTTATGGGCAGCTTCACCCATTTGCGGGTAAACAAAGTCCGTGAGGCAACCGGCAAAGAAACCCACCTTATTCCCGGCTTTGACGGGCCCCCTTAGTTTTTTCATCCTATCCCGTAATGCTTCCTCCGCAAGGGGTGGTAAGCTGCGTCCTTCCGTTAACCCGGCAAGGAACATAGGTAAATGACGTACCTTAGCCCCGCTGACGAAGGGCTTTTGAGCAACCCGGGCGGTTTTTAGCAGGCTGTGGAAAAGCTTCCGGTTGGGCAGTACCTTTTCCAGCACAAATTTTTGACTCCCCGGTAGACTGTTTTTTTCCACCACCCTGCTCCGCAGTTCACGAATTAACTTGGGGATATTGATCATACCTGGGCAAAAGTTCTTACAGCGTTCACACCCCAGGCAGAGATTTTGAATCTCGCCGGCATTTTGAAACCCGTTAAAGAAGGCGGTAAGAATAGTGCCAATACCGCCGGTATAGATATGGCCGTAAACGTGTCCGCCCAGAAGCTGAAAAACGGGACATACATTTAGGCAAGAGGCGCAGCGAATACACTGCAGGGCCTCTTTGAACACAGGGTCGCACTGCATTTCCGTACGGCCGTTGTCCAGTAGTATAATGTGCAGTTCCTTTTCCCGCGCGTTACCATCCGGGTAAACAGCGGGGGTGGGGCCCGTGATCATGGTTATATAGCTTGTAATTTTCTGGCCGGTGGCACTGCGGGGCAGGGCCTCCAGTATGGGCTTCACATCAGTGAATTTATCTACCAGTTTTTCCAGACCCACTACGGCCACATGCACCGGAGGCAGGGTTGTTGTTAACCTGGCGTTTCCTTCGTTGGTCACAATAACCAGGCTGCCTGTCTCCGCCACCGCTATATTGGCACCGGATATGCCAATATCAGCAGCAAGAAACTTTTTCCTCAGTTGCTCCCTGGCCACTCCCACCAATTGGGGTATATCAGCTGTCAATTCCCGTGCTGTTTTCCGGGAGAATATATCCGCCACTTCATTCCTGGTCATATGAATAGCCGGCATAACCATATGGGATGGTTTTTGGCCACACAGCTGCAGTATCCACTCACCAAGATCGGTTTCCACCGAATCAAGCCCCTGCCGGCTCAAAAATTCATTGAGATGAATTTCTTCCGTAGCCATGGACTTGGATTTTACTATTTTTGTGGCGCCCTTTTCCGCGGCTAGATTTTTTATATATTCCTTGGCTTCCCGGGCAGTACCGGCATGGAAAACTTTGGCTCCCCTGGCCTGTGCCGATACGGTGAAACGCTGGGCCAGCTCCTCCATCCTTTCGGCCGCACCACCCTTGATGGAAGCGATTTGGTTCCGGAGTTCCTCAAAGTTCTTGCCGGTGTATGCTCTTTCCCGCGAACCCACATAGTCATCACCAAAACGCCCCAGGGCACCCCGCAGGTTTTCGTTAGCCAGGGCCTTTTCTATATCGCGTTTAATCTGCTTCTTATCATTCACCTGGCTCCCCCCCGGCCTGATCTATAAATATAATGTGCAGTTGCTCCGGACCGTGCACCCCTATGGTCAAAACCCTTTCGATATCCGCTGTTCGGCTAGGTCCGGAAATAAATGCAATATATCCCGGTAAAGGATCCCGCTCGTAAAAGTGGTCAACTGCGTCTCCAAAGGTATTCACCAGCCTGTCTGTTCTCACCAGCGCAACATGGATAAGGGGCAAAGAGGACACCAACCGCTGGTCCAGGCCGGTACTGTCTTGAGCCAGGGTGCCTGTTTCCGCTATGGCCAAATCCACTTCCGATAAGCCCAATTCAGCATCTTCGGCATGCCGCCTCAAGTCGCGGGTGTAAACAGTAACACCCGAAGAGCCGATTTCCTTTATACAACGGGATACCATATTCGAAGTAGCGGCAGTCATTTTTTTTACATTCAGTTCCTTTATGATATTATTTAACTGCCTGCCGGCAGCGGGGGGGTCACTAACCCGGTATACCCGGGCTGAGATGGCTTCTGCCTGTTCCTTGAACTTTTCAAATAATTGCCCCAGTTCATTATCAACCAATTTGAATCCCCCTCTCCTGCCCGCTTCTAATGGAATGGGCCAACAATTCCACGGTGTGTAGAACACGCTGCGGCATTTTTCTTTGTGCCAACCCGTCATTCAATTGAATACGACAGGAACCGCAGCCGGTTACCACAATCCCGGCACCGGTATCGGAAATGTCATTTAACTTACGCTCCAATACCCGGGAGGCTAACTTGTAATGTTCAAAACTGAAGGAACCGGCCCCTCCACAACACCGTCCTGGCTCCCTCATGGCACTGTATACGGCCCGGGGAATGGCCTTCAACAATTCTTCCGCCTTTCCCGCTGCGCCTAATCCCCGTCCCACGTGACACGGTTCGTGGTAGGTAAAATTGGTATCCAGGGGTCCAAGTAGTTCATAATTAAGAGGTACTATGCCGGTTAAGAACTCGGTAACATCATAGGTACGACTTGCCAGTCGACAAGCTTTGTCAAAAATTTCACCTTTGCCGGTTAAAAGCTCGAGATAATGATGGCGAAAGGCTTCACCACAGGTGCCGCAAACTGTTACCACCGCGTCCACCCCGGATGCAGTAAACATATTTACATGAGATGCGGCCATTTCCTTTGCACTATCCTTTATTCCGTGTATTAATAACGGAGCTCCACAGCAATGCTGCTCCGGGAATATTACTTCCACTCCGTGCCGGTTTAGTACCTCCACCAGCGCCAGCCCCACGCCGGGATAGACATAATTGGTAACACAGCCGGCGAAAAAGGCAACCCGCATTACCGGGTTGGCCGGGGCATTTTTCCCCGGTAGCTGTTCTTTCAAACTTTTACTGGCCAGGGGCGGCAGCACTCTTCTTAAATCAAGCCCCAGGGGGAACCGCGGGCTCATACCCCTGTCCCCGCGCTTGAAAAGAAGACCCTGGGTAATACCTGCCGCTTTCATGCCCACTTGCATAAGGCCCGGCCGGGCCAAGCCGGCCGCTGCAACCCGGTGGGGAAGCGGTAATCCTCGCTTTTCCGCCAGGGCGGCACGGGCCTCCAGCACAACTTTGTCCACCCTGACCCCGCAGGGGCAGTTGGACACGCAGGCCATGCAGGTTAAGCACAGATCAAACCTATGGGCCAGCTCGGCTGTATAATCCAGTTTTCCACTGAGAACCGCCGCCGCCAACTGTACTTTCCCCCTGGCCACCGCATTTTCCGCCCGTGTTTCCTTATATAAAGGACATACAGCCTGGCAGTTACCGCACTTCATGCATTTAATAATTTCATTTTCCACTGCTTTGATGTGCTTAGTCATTTCCGGGCCCCCCTGTTAAACCCCATTTTGCCGGGGTTTAAAATACCTTCCGGGTCCAAGGCCTTCTTAATCTTTTGCAGCACATCCACTCCGCTTTTTCCAAGTTCCCATTCCAGGAAACCGGATTTTGCCATACCTATGCCGTGCTCACCGCTGAGAGTTCCGCCCAGGGCAAGGGCTTTTTCAAAAATATCTTTTACTGCGGCATGTACCCTTTCCATTTCTTCCTTATCCCGCTCATCGGTAAGGATGGTGGGATGCAGGTTTCCGTCGCCGGCATGTCCAAAGGTCCCAATCTGCAGATTATATTTTTGGGCAATTTCTTCCAATGCCAGCAGCATTTCGGTTATCTTACTGCGGGGCACTGTGGCGTCCTCCAGAACGGTGGTGGGTTTCACCTGGGCCAGGGCCGGCAGTGCGGCACGCCGGGCCGCCCAAAGGTCGTCCCGCTCTTTGTCGTCCCGGGCCATACGGATGCTGCCGTTATTGTTCTTTATTACTTCCATCACCGTATCCGCTTCCCGCTCCACAACTTCCGGAATACCATCCACCTCAATGAGCAATATAGCCCGGGCCTCCGTGGGAAGCCCAATTTTCGCGTAGTTTTCCACTGTTTTGATAGTTACTTGGTCCATTATTTCCAGTGTGGCGGGAATGACCTTATTCTTTACGATACCGGTTACTGCATTACCGGCATCCGACAGGTCGCTAAAGGTTGCAAACATTGTTTTCCGGGCTTCCGGGGCGGGTATTAAGCGAACAATTATTTCAGTAATGATACCCAGCGTCCCCTCGGATCCGGTGAATAATTTAACCATGTCCAGCGCTGTAACGTTTTTAACGGTTTTTCCCCCGAAACGGGCCACCTGCCCGTCGGCTAGAACCACTTCCAGTCCCATTACATAGTGCTTTGTCACCCCGTATTTTAGGCCCCTCAAACCGCCGGAGCATTCAGCAACGCTGCCGCCCATGGTGGCGGTGGCCACTGTGCCGGGATCGGGGGGGGTACAGCAGCCCGTGGGGTGACACGGCGTTATTGAGATCCTGGATAATTACCCCGGGCTGCACGGTGGCTGTCAGATTTTCGGCGTCTATTTCCAGGATATCCGCCATTTTAAGCATGGAAACTACTATGCCACCCTTGAGGGGTACCGCACCGCCGCTCAAATTTGTCCCGGATCCCCTGGGGTAAACGGGAATTTTGCGACGTTGAGCCACTTGAATTACCTGTGAAACTTGCCCGGTACTTACCGGTGTAACCACCACGTCCGGAAGCGGGTCAGGCACGTCAGGGGTAGCGTCATAGGAATAACAGAGCATGTCTTCCCGGCATGTTATAACGTTTTCTTTCCCCAGGCTTTCAATGAGTTCGTTAATTACATTCTTTTGCAACATAAGCTTCCTCCTCCCCGGGATAGCCCGGCCTTTAGAAGTGCACATAGGGACGGTTCTTTTGTGCTAAAAGTTACTCTTAGTACGCAGGCGCCCCGGTGGTTTCCTCCGTTCGCTACGCAATTATTCTTATGTAGCAGGTACATGTCTCCCGAAAGACCGCTTGCCACAGACTGCTTGCCTACTTCTTCACGCCTTACGGGGTCATGGCTTTTGGGATTTGATCCGGAAATCACCGGTTGGGGTCAGGCCATTAACTTATTAACTTATTTTCATTCCTCTGCTGGTGCCGCCTTTGGCGGCATGGGGCGGCGACGGTAATTTATAACAACGCTCCCGCGGCGAAACCTCCGTAGATTACCACTAAACCCACGAGTCCCACCGCTAAACCGTATACAAACATGGGAATAAGGTTGCGCCGGATAATGATCCCTTCCACTCCCGTCAGGCCCACGGTGGCACAGGCAGCAACAACATTATGAACACAGACCATATTACCCACAGCACCGCCTATATTTTGCATGGCCAGGGTAACGACCCCCGGGTGACCCAGCTGCCCCGCAACACCGTACTGAAACTGGGAAAAAAGGATATTAGAAACGGTATTTGAGCCGGACATAAAGGCACCAAGAACGCCCACAAAGGGGGATACCAGCGGCCATGCCCCGCCCACTGCCATAGCCGTAGCTTTGGACATGGTGAGCATCATACCGTCAATTTCCTTTATATTTACCGAGGAATTAACCATTACCTGGACCATGGCTACGGCAAAAAACAGGGCAATGGCCGGGCTTATTATCTGCTTTGCAGTGACACCCCATGCTTCTTTAACCCTATCAGCGGGCATGCGGTGCAAAAAGACGGTGATAACGGCCACCAAAATAAAGGGTATGGTCCCGGGTAGATACAGGTACGGTAAAGTATAGCTGATACCCGAACCCATTATGTTTTCCCAGGTTATCACCCGGCCGGCCAGCACTTCTTTGATTCCAAATTCCGGTATTCGAGTAATCACTAGAATTAGGGCTATCAATACATAAGGAGTCCAGGCCAACCAGAGGGGCATATTACTTTCCTCATCGGAACCTGTTTCCACCACGCCCTTCCAGTTTCCTTCCCATTTATCTTCGGAGGGAAATTCCCACCTGTCTTTGGGTACCAAAAATCCTTTGGATGCCGCCACCAACACAATGGGCAATCCAATGAGGGCACCCACCAGAGCGGGAAATTCCGGTCCCAGGAGAGCCGCTGTCAAAATATAAGGTATGGTAAAACAAAGGCCCGCGAAAATAGCGAAGGGGGCCGCCGCCAGTCCGTATTTAATCGAACGCTTTTCCCTGGGACCGAAGAAAGCCGTTAACATACAAATGGCCAAAAGCGGGATGAAAGTACCCATTATGGCATGGGGTAGGGCACTCCAGAATCCCACTGATTTCAGGAAAGGAATGTAAGCTCCTTCTCCTAATTGTTCCACAACGGTGGCTTTCATCACCGCGCCTACACCGCCGATAACCGGCGTGCCCACAGCACCGAAACTGACCGAGGTGCTGTCAAAAATCAAGGCAACCATAGCCGCGGCCAGAGGGGGAAACCCTAATCCCACCATCAAGGGTCCGGCCAGTGCAGCGGGTGTCCCGAATCCCGCCGCCCCTTCGATAAAGGAACCAAACATCCAGCCGATAATGATAGCCTGTACCCTACGATCCGGTGTAATTCCATAAAAACCCCGGTTAATGGTTGACATGGCACCGCTTCTTTTGAGGGTATTCAATATGAGAATGGCACCAAAAATAATGATTAAAATATTAAAGGCTGATAAAAATCCATAGACGGTGGATGCCACCACCCGCAGAATTTCCATCCCCCATACCCATATAGCAATTATAGAGGCAATACCCCAAGCAAAGGGCATAACCCTTTTGGCCGGCCACGAAAAAACAGTCATCATGACCACAGTGAACAATATTGGAATGAAGGCAATTAATGCCAATCCAATAATATCCATTCATTTTGCCCTCCCTCTACCTTAAAAATAATCTCTTGAAAGTTACTCTTAGTGCTCGGGTGCCCCGGTGGTTTCCTCCGTTCGCTTCGCAATTATTCTCGTGGAGCGGGTAAGTGTCTCCCGGAAAGCCGCTTGCTACAGACTGCTTACCTACTTCTTCACGCCCTAAGGGGTCATGGCTTTCGGGATTTGACGGGCTACGCGCCGCTACTCAGTGCTCCGCTCTCTCCGGAAATCACCGGGTCGCCCTGATACGGTACTTTTTCATCCTTCTGCTGGTGCCGCCATACGGCGGCATGGTCGTCTACCTTAAGACACTCTCTCATTGCTCTGAATGCATGATGGTCAGACCACTATGGGTTAAAGCCAGGGGCCCTTTTGAGGATTCCGGGGCCCCGCGTCAAAACTTTATAACCGGCAAATTACCCGGTGGTTAATTTCATCCAATGAGGCGCAGCCGGTGAGAATCATGGCTTGACTCAATTCCGCAGTCATTTTTTCAATGATATAGCGCACACCTTCTGTGCCGCCTCCAAAGGCCCCCACAACGAGGGGACGTCCCACCAATACGGCATTGGCACCTAAAGCTAAGAGTTTTAATACATCAACACCCGTTCTGACTCCCCCGTCAGCCAAAATAGTTACTTTGCCCTCAACGGCTGCTGCAATCTCCGGTAAAACATCCGCCACGCCCGGCGTATAATCTAAAATTCGCCCGCCGTGGTTGGAAACCACTATTGCCGCCACCCCGGCCTCGGCACACATAACTGCCTCATCCGCGGTCATAATCCCTTTAACGATAAAGGGCAGCGATGTGGAGGAAATAATTTCTTCCAGTTCCGCGCGGTTTTTGGGCCCCACGGGCTGCCCCTTTAAGGCCATTGTTACCAGGCCGGCACCGTCAATGTCCATGCCCACGGCCACGGCACCCGCTGATTCGGCCCCGCGGATCCTCTTTATGACCTCTTCCTGTTCGCGGGGCTTAATGACGGGTATTCCCCACCCGTCCTCGGCGGCAACCGCTTCCACACCGGAATCGTACATGGCCGGGTCGGCACCGTCTCCGGAGAAACCCAAGCTCCCGGCAGCCTTGCTGCCTGATATAATCATGCCAATAAATTCGCGCTCGGATAGGGCTCCTCCCATATTATACGGGGTACCGGTCATGGGAGCCGCCAAAACCGGCGTTTGCAAGTTCATTTCTAAAAACCGGCAATTAGTGGTGGGGTCTTTTGCGTCATGTAAAGTACGCATATTGAGATAATATTCCTGTAAAGATTCCAAATTTGCCCGGAAAGCACTTCCCGTTCCGGATCCGCCCATGCCGGGGACCTCCCCGGAACAAGCATGCCCGTCACACACCGGACAGACCCTGCAATAACCCTTGAGTTTTTTCCTCGCCTCAGCACGAATCTCCTTTAGATCCATGATTTTGTCCCCCTAATCAAGAAGTTAAATCTGGTTGCTGGTATGACCAGCATATGTGTCATTAATTATAAAGTTCAATAAATTCGGCAAAAATCCTTTTAGGAAATTAAAAATTTTGTCGTAATATGCAATTCTGAAATAAAAAGCCCGCTCTGCGGGCTTTTATTAGTTCCTCCATTCCGTTCGCTCTCAGGAAGAAGTACCAGTAGTTGGGCTCACATTTTTTTCTTAACTTTGTAGAAGGGCTGAAGGAGGATCATAAGGAATTATCCGTTTTCCTTTCCACAACACGGAATGAATTGCAATAAAAGGCAGGAAATTCTTCTGCTTATGTTAAACTATTTGGCCATAGAAAGATTGGCCGATGCATTTTGTTAGTTACCAGGAAGGATTCCGGAGATCTACCAAAGGCAGGGGGTAGCATGTTAGAGGGCATTAACCCGGGACAATATTTACCGGCGGACTCTACGATCCACCGAATGGACCCGCGGGCCAAACTGATTTGCGCAGGCATATCAACACTGGCGGTGATATTGGCTGATAGTTTAACCTCGTTGATGGTGGTCTCCTCCTGGACTTTTCTTGTTGCCGGTTTGTCGGGAATAAAACCGGTCTACTATTGGCGCGGTTTGAAACCCTTATGGGTGCTGTTAATGTTAAGCTTCTTTCTACGAGCGTTGTTCACCCCCGGTAAGGCGCTAATTGATACCGGTTTTTTTATAATTTCCTGGGAAGGATTAATCAGCGCAGGCTGGCTTCTTTGGAGACTTGCTGTAGTTCTAATGGTATCGGCGGCAATAACTTTCACCACTACCCCAATGCAATTGACAGCTGCCCTGGATAAGATGCTGATGCCTCTGACAAGAATTGGATTACCGGTAAGGGAAATGTCGATGATGATAAACCTGGCATTACGATTTATACCTACACTATTCCAGGAAGCCAGGCTTCTTTTCATTGCCCGGTGGTCCCGGGGGGCAAGTTTTACCCGCGGCGGAATAACAAACATCATCAAGGGGGTGGTACCGTTTATTGTTCCCTTAATCACCAACGTTTTTCACAGGGCGGAGGAATTGGCCCTGGCCCTGGAAGCCCGTTGCTACCGGGTGGGAGCGGTTCGCTCCCGTATGAACCCCTTGAAGTATAAACCGATTGATTATATGGCAGTTTTGCTTAGCTCCGTGTTACTGGCTTCAGTAATTATACAAAGAATGGTATAAAAACCGGTATGCGTTTGTCGAATTGTACCTATCGGGGTAATCTTTGTCATATTTTTTTGCTTGAAAATTCCATCATCTTGAGGTAAGATTTAACATATGATCAAAACAATGGAGAGGGTGGAGAGATTCTTTGAAAAAAAGTAACAAAAGTATAATCATTGGAATTGTCCTGTCAGTGGCCCTTTTGGCAGGTTCCGGTTTAGTATTTGCCGGCACCGAAACCTTTAAGGCCGTTGCGGCTAATTTTAACTTCTACGTAAACGGTCAAAATGTAGAACCTTCGGAGCAACCTGTGGTCATCGACGGTAAAACCTATCTGCCAGTAAGGGCACTGGGTGAAGTACTTGATAAAAGAATAGGTTGGGACCAGGATTCCAAGACAGTGATCATTGACGATTTGCTGGCGGACGGGGTTTATAAAGCCTCCGAAGCTGAATTTAATGAGCACGGCTGGAAGGCCATGGTGGAGCTAACCGTGGAAAACGGAGTTATTACGGATGTAAAGTATGATGAAATAAACGAAGAAGGCATTTATAAGTCCGCGGACGAAGCTTACTTAGAGCAGTATAATAATGTTACAGGCTCGGATATGCTGAGAAAAATTAATGAACTGGAAAACTCGCTGGTTAGTGCCCAAAACGCTGACCTCGTTGATGCAGTTTCCGGCGCCACCTATGCCTCTTACAGTTTTAAAACCCTGGTGAAACAGGCACTGGAAGCCGGGCCGGTAAGCGAGGAATAGGTTTTTATTGTTTTTTTACTCCAAGCCCATGAGTGGCCACTCATGGGCTTTAGATTTAGTTGAGGCGGCTGGAGGAAAAAAGGTGCTGAAAAACTTTTTTATACTGGTTTTGGTTGTAGTACTGGCTTTACCTGGATGCGCTATGGAAAAGCAGGGAGAGGAAAAGAATTACACGGCCCGGGATGAGCTGCTGGGTACAGAAGTAATAATAACCGTCGAAGCCAACAAAGAAGCTTCCGAAGCTTGCGATGAGATATTTAGTCGGATCAAACAAATTGAAGAAAAAATGACCACGCGCAATCCCAACAGTGAAATTTTCAATCTGAACGCCAATGCAGGGAATAAGGAGATCACACTAAGCAAAGATACATACCATGTTCTAAAAGAAGCTGTGGCTTTCAGTAATATGACCGGTGGAGCCTTTGACCCTACCATTGGGCCTCTGGTAAAACTCTGGGGGTTTGATTCGCGGGATCTGAAGGTCCCTCCGGATGAAAGTATTGAAAGGAAACTGACCCTTGTTGATTACAGACTGCTGGAATTAGAAAATAACAAGGAGACCTTTACGGCAATGCTGCAAAGGGACGGGCAGGCTGTTGACCTTGGGGGGATCGCCAAGGGGTACGCGGGCGATGAGGCAAAGCGAATACTTCTTAACCACGGAATAAAGCGGGGAATTATTAATCTGGGAGGAAACATCATAGCAGTTGGGACAAAAGAAGACGGCATCCCGTGGCGAATAGGAATTCAAAACCCCATGGCTCCCCGTGGAACTTTCCTGGGGATTTTAGAGTTGGCAGATAAAGCCGTAGTTACTTCAGGTGGATACGAGCGCTCCTTTGTTGCAGCCGGCAAACGCTATCATCATATAATCGACCCCCAAACGGGTTACCCCTCTGAATCGGGATTGCTGAGTGTAACCATCATTTCCGAGAGGGGATTGGTATCGGATGCTTTATCCACAGGCGTATTTGTTATGGGCCTGCACAAGGGCATGGAGTTGATTGAGAGTCTTAAAGGAATTGAGGCGGTTTTCGTTACCGGTGACAAGAAAGTATTTGTTACCAAAGAAATTCAAGACATGTTTCAGTTAACTGATAGTAAATTTAGCTATGAGAAACATAAATAAGTGGATAGCGGCCGGACTGGTTGCCTTGACAGTTATGAGCTACATAATTTTACACGCATATCAGCAAAACCAGATCTACAATCATACAAAGCTGGTAATTTACAGAGATGGCGAGATCTACGATGAAGCCAGCCTTTCAAAAGAAGTTCATAAAGAGATAACTGTCAGAACCGGAGACCATTTTAACATTATTGAAATCAAAGGTGAGGCGGTACGAATTAAAGAAGCTGACTGTCCCCGCAAAATATGTGTTGATACCGGCTGGCTTAACAAGCCGGGCCAAATTGCGGTTTGCATCCCCAACCGCCTGAAAATTGTAATTGAAGGCCAGTCCGGTAATGTGGATGACATAGCATATTAAAGAACAGATTTTTTATTAATCAATTTTAAGGAGATTACTAAATGACTACAAAGCGCCTGGTATTGATATCGTTATTTGTCGCCCAGGCAGCAGCGCTGAGTATTGTGGAAAGGTTCATTTCAATTCCGGTTGCCATTCCAGGGGTAAAATTGGGATTGGCTAACGTTATTACTCTCCTGGCCATACTTATGCTGGGATGGAAGGATGCCCTTTTAATAGTTTTGCTAAGATGCTCCCTGGCAGCTATGGTGGGGGGAAATCCAATAAGTTTTCTATTTAGCATTTGTGGTGGATTGTCAAGTACAGTGGTGATGGCTGTTTTGTGGCAAAAAATCGGCAGAAGACTAAGCATTATAATAATAAGCCTTTTGGGTGCAGTGGCCCATAATACAGGGCAATTGCTTGTTGCCGCTTTAATAATCCAGGACTTACGGGTCTATGTTTATCTTCCGGTTTTACTAATATCGGCGTTAATTACAGGATATATTGTGGGTGTAATAACACTGCGCTGCCACAGTGCGTTAAAGAAAAATACAGACTTGACGGCGGGATAACCAGCTTCCGCTTACGAACATGTAGAAAGCCAGACTTCACTTTTTTTACTAGAACTTAGAAAGTGACTAAGTGAAGCCTGACCCCGTTTAAAAATTTTGTCGAATATATCATTCATTCTATAAAATTAAAAGCCCGAATTGCGGGCTTTTATTTTACTGCTATGACCAAATCCTTTTCACCCAGGTTATCGGAATCACCTGTCATTTTAAAACGCCTGCGGGCTTCCACCTTGGAAAACCCTATGCGAGGAAGAACCTCCTCCAGCTCACTGGTAATATTCAAGCGCAGCTCGAAAGTAAGAACGTCGTAATTGGTATTATCCTCTTGTTCCCTAATGGTAAGCAAATTATAGCGCACAAGCTTATCCTCATAATCCAATAACCTCAGATACATCACCTTGCTGCCATTTTCTCGAGCCACCGTAAGGGGACCAAAATTCAATTTCTCCTCTTTGTACATGTTATAATCCCTGTTTTCAAATACTGCCAGGCCCCCGGGCCTGAGAATTTTATAAATTTCCTCCAGTCCCCGTTGAAACTCTTTATCGTCAATCATGTGCGCTACGCCGCCGCCGGCGCACAAAATACCGTCAAAGCTTTCCGCGCCGAACTTATCCATAAGCTCCGTAAAGGATGCCTGGCGAAAGTCAATTTGCAATTTTTCCTCGGTGGCACGCTTGCGGGCAACATCCAACATACCGTCACTGATATCAAAACCCGCCACCGTTAGTCCCCGGTTTGCCAGGTGTATGGCGTGCCTCCCGGTACCACATGCACCGTCAAGCACTTTTTCGGCGCCATATTCTTTAAACAGTCCGGCATAATAATATGCTTCCTTTTTGCTCTTTTCCTCTTCAGAAATGTAATGATCGTAATCATTGCTCCACGCATCATAGACCCGCCGGGTCTCATTGTCTGTCATAGTCAATTACCGACACCTTCCCTTTAGCAGAAATTCTATATTTACCCCTTTCTCGACATAAACATAAATCTCCTGCAACTCGCAAGTACAATTAAAGTTGCCACAGGGTGTCGGTCCATTTTTTCTGATTTTCTAAGTATTTAGTCTTCTATTATAGGAGTGGAAAGGGGTTTTCCTAAATAATATCCCTGGCCGTAATCTACCTCCATGTCCCCTAGAAGATTATAAACATTCTCATTTTCTACAAATTCCGCAATGGTTTTTTTACCCAAGGAATGGGCTACAGTGTTTATTGCCTTGACCAAAGCCAGGTTGGTTGAATCCTTGTCAAGATTTTGCACATAAGAACCGTCTATCTTTAAATAATCCACCGGTAAAAGGCGCAGGTATGAAAAGGAAGAAAATCCTATTCCAAAATCATCCAGAGCAAATCGGCAACCTATTTCCTTTAGCCGCCTGATCCATTCCTCGGCCTGTACCGGATCTTTCACGGCGGCCGTTTCCGTTATTTCAAATCCAATCCGCGATGGGTCGATCCCACTTTCACGAATTTTTCCCTCAACCGACTCCAACAAATTTTCATTCCCCAAACTAATTCCGGAAAGGTTAACGAAAAGTTTAAGCTTTGGGTATTCCCGCAGCACTTCTAAGGAAGCTTGCACAACCTTCTTATCTATTTCGGGCATCAGACCAAATTGTTCTGCCACCGGAATAATGGTACCCGGGTGTACCAGCTCACCTTTACCGTTTCTCAATCGAAGCAGCACCTCATGGTGACTGACTTTTTTTTCCTTGACTTTATAGACGGGCTGAAAAAATAATAAAAGGGTATTATTTTCTAGGGCATTTTTTATTAACCGGGTCACCTGATTGACTTCGGAAAATTTACTCCGTACGTTTTTCCGCCCCGGCTCTATATAAGAAACTTTATTGCGCCCCTTCTCTTTAGCGGAATAAAGTGCTATATCAGCATGGGACAGCAACTCTTCGAAATCCATATCCCCGTCAACCATGACAATGCCGATACTGATTGTTAGATAACTAAAACAAGTAGTTTGTTTTATCAGGCATAATTCTCGGCCATTTACCGCCTGCCGCAACTCCTCACCAATGTCATTGGCTTCCTCAAGCGTTACATCATCAAGCAAAACGGCAAACTCATCCCCTCCCAGACGGGCAAGCAGGTCTTCCTCGCGTAGGCTCTTTACTAAAACATTAGCCAGAACAACCAACAGCTCATCACCGGCAGCATGTCCCATGGTGTCGTTTACCAGTTTAAAATTATCTATATCTATAAATAATAATGCACTCTTCTTGCCCCTCTTTGCTTTGGCCACTGCCCTTTTTACATTCTCCTGCAGGGAATATCTATTGGGCAAATTGGTCAGAGAATCATGGGTAGCCAAGTACTGTAACTGTTCCTTCATTCTGTGATGTTCAGTGATATCGCGAACAGCCTCAATGGCCCCCACCACGTTGCCGTTAGCATCATAAAGGGGCGACGCCGCACCCCATAGAAAGGCACCTTTCCCGTTATTCAAACATGGTGCCACCCCTTCCGCATATAAAACCTCTCCACGTTTATTTAAATAATGATACCGTTTCGTAATCTCAGGGTCTTGATACTCTATCAAATCTATTAACATTGGCCTTCTCTTCCCGTAAAAAGGCAAAGAATAAGCATAATTACCTCGACCAATAATATCCCCTTTGCTGACCCCCGTCATTTCTTCCATGGCCTTATTCCAGGCGATTACCTTATGCTCCCGGTCAATAACCAGAATAGCTTCGGGTAAAAATTCGATAATATCCTTCAGCTGCTGGTTGGCATTAAGCAATTTCTCCTGGGTAATTTTGCGCTCACTGATATCCCGTGTTATACATAGTACCGCCAGTTGGTCATTAAAGGAAAACAATCTGCTATTTTTCTCCACTGGAATTCTTTGACCATCCTTGGTAATATATACTGATTCGAAGAGTAAACTTCCCCTGACCAGCAATTTTGTGGTTTGTGTTGCAATATCCTCTAAATTCTCGGGTGCCACAATCTCTGCGGGAGTTAATTTAAGTAACTCTTCCCTTGTATAGCCCAGTATCTCGCAGGCTATGTCATTTACCTCCCAAAACTTACCAGGTCTACCATTTTCCAACCCAAAAACAAATATAGCATCATTATTACTGTTAAATAACACCCGAAAACGGTTTTCACTTTGCATAAGTTCGTATTCTGCCTGTTTCCTGTCGGTGATATCCCGGGCAAATACCATAATACAGTCCCTGTCCCTAAACTTGATGGAAGAAGCAGTAACCGCCACATGCACAAAGGAACCGTCTTTTTTGTAACAGCGACCGTCTTTTATTTGCTTTAAATCGTCATCGTAATCCACCCAGATATCTCCCTGTATGTCCTGAACCAGTGTACCCAACAACCGGTGTACTGGGGAACATAAGACCTCTTTGTAACTATAGCCAAGCCACTTTAGCAGGTAAGAGTTAACCTCTAAGATACGTGATGTTTCAGCTTCAAATATAATAATCCCGGCAGCGGTTTTATCAAAAATAGTTTTGTAATGCTGGCAAGCGTTATTAATACCACTCACAACCTGTCTCCTCTCAAAGCAGAAAATCCTTTTAACTAAATAATCACACAATTAATACCTTTATGGTAGAATCGGCAACTTATATCAACCGGCCGGAAAACGGACCGGTTGAGGGATTTGTTCGACAATTTTTGAAACTCTCCGTGTATTGTTCTCCGCTCCCACCGCTTCTTCCTCTACAAATCAAGATGGAGTGGAAATAAAAAGAAGCTTATTCGTATTAACGGCACAGGCTTTTTTACAGGATATTTTATGTAAAAGGCCTGGCTTCACTTTTTTCACTAGAACTTAGAAAGTGACAAAGTGAAGCCTGACCCCGTTTATTGCAGATATTGTTCTTGCTGCCGGTCCTTGTACTCCCTTTGTACCGGGAACGGCCGGTAAGGCTGGTTAAGGGTTTCGGCCTGGGTTATGCGGTGTGCCGTCATAAAGCCGTCAAAAATAGCATGATTAAGCTTGCGGGGCTTTTTGGCGTCACCGATAACAAATACACGCATACCCCTCTGTCTTAATTCCCCTTCCAGCTGGTTTTCCGGGGTTGCCCCCACGGAAAGCACCACATGGGTACAGGGAAGCCAGCTTTCATTCCAGCGGCTGTCCACAGCCAGAACCCCATCCGGTTTGATCTCCCGCACTGCCAGCCGGGTGAGGGTATGCACGCCGCTATTTTTTAGTTCTTCCAGTAAAGATATTCTGCTTATGGGCTCGGTATCTACGGCCAGCTCATCTTCCATTTCCACCACAGTAACGTCTATGCCCTGGTGCTTCAGGAAAAGGGCCGTTTCACAGCCTACATTTCCGCCGCCAACGATTACCACTTTATTTCCCACTTGATATCTACCGGCAAGTAGATCCCAGGCAGTGGTTACATTGGGATTATGAACCCCGGGGATATCAGGAATGATTGGCTTTGCCCCCGTAGCCACTATAACGGCGTCCAAATTCATGCCCTGCAGGGTATCGGCATTGGCCAAGGTGTTCAAGTGTACCTCTACGCCTAACTTGTTTATCTGGGTTTGTAGGTAATCGGTGGCCCACCTTATCTTCTCCTTTCCCGGGGGGACGGCGGCCATTTTAACCTGCCCGCCCAGCTCCGGTTCCCTTTCAAAGAGCTCAACCCTGTGCCCGGCGGTGGAGAGCACCCTGGCGGCCTCCATTCCCGCGGGACCTCCTCCGATAATCGCGAAGTGTCCGGGACTTAACGTGGAGGTTATACCCGGGTATTCATGCTCCCTGCCGGCAACCGGGTTAACAGTACAGCGCACATGCAGGTTTTTAAACACCCGCTCGCCAATACACCAGACATTGCAGGTTATACACTTGCGAATATCCTCTGTCCTGCCTTCCATGGCTTTGAGGGGCCATTCCGGGTCGGCGATGAGAGTGCGTCCCAGGGCCACAAAGTCGGCTTTACCCTCAGTCAGGATACCTTCCGCTGTTTCCGGGCTCCGGATAACACCTACGGTTATAACAGGTATGTGTACTTCTTTTTTAATTTTTTCAGCCAAATAAGCCCGCCACCCCTCTGGGTATTTCATGGGCTCCAATATGGTGGGCATGGAGGCATAGACACCGCTTGACACATCCAGGGCATCCACACCGGCGTCCTGGAGAATACGGGCTATCTGTTTGGCTTCCTCCAGATGGTTCCCATCTTCAACAAATTCATCTGCACTAAAACGGAATACAACCGGAAAACTTCCCTTGGTAGCTTCCTTTATTCCCCTTACGATTTCTACGGGAAAACGCATACGCCCGTTTATATCTCCACCGTATAGATCATTTCGCTTATTACTAAAGGGTGACATAAACTGTCCCACCAGGTAACCATGGGCACCGTGAATTTCCACGCCGTCATACCCGGCATTTTGTGCCCTTATGGCCGCCTTGACAAATTTTTCGACTATTTCTTCTATCTCAGAGACTGAGAGTTCCCTGGGCAGGACATTTAAATACGGGTCGGGTATTGCCGATGGTGCCACGGGCTGCATACCAAAAGTATTTTCCTCTGTTGTTTGCCTACCGGCATGGTGAAGCTGGGTGATAATTTTAGCGCCGTGCTCTTTAACAGCCTCCACCAGTTCATTATGCCCGGCAATATACGCATTGTCGTGAATACTTAGCTGGGTGGGAAGAGCACATCCCTGGGGCGAGTCTACACTGTTGATTTCAGTGATGATCAACCCCACGCCTCCCTTGGCCCTTTCCCTGTAATAATGGATCATAGCCGGGGTAACAGCCCCGGTCTCACTGGCCAGATTGGTACCCATGGGCGGCATTACCGTCCTGTTACGGATACGCATGTTACTTATATGACCTTCTTCAAACAATTTAGGAAACCTCATTTATCCTTAATCCACCTCCAAATATATAATTGAAGGTAGTATTAGTAAAAAGAGGGCATTTTAAACATAGGGAAATGAGGGAACATTTTTCTTAACGGCCCGTCCTGATACTCATTTTCTCACCGTTGGAGGTGATTATAACCGCCCCGTCCCGGTCAGTTCGATATACCGTCACTTGCAGGTCCTCCAGTTTTGACGTGATTTCCGTGCTTGGCAGGTTAAACCTGTTCCTTTCCCCCACGGAAATGACAGCAACTACGGGCTTGACTTCCCCCCAGAAGGCGGGTGAAGAAAAGCGGCTTCCGTGATGGGGTACTTTAAGAACTTCCACGGGCTGCAGCACTCCCCGCTGTACCAGTTTTTCCTGCATTTCCTCCTCAATGTCACCGGTCAATAGAAACTGGGTATTCTTATAATCCAGAAACATTACCAGGGAGTTATTGTTGAGGTCCGACCTGGTTCCCTCAAGGAGCTCTTTTAATGGACCCCAAAAGGTTATTTTAACGGGGTTTTCCGGAAACAGCCGATCACCGTAGTTGGCAAAACGAAAAGGAATATCTTTCTCCCCCACTGCTGCAAAAATTTCCCGTACACCGCTATTGGCTTTTAATTCAGAATCCAACGGAGGGGCAATCAACATTGCTACATCCACGGAATCCATGACCGCCCTTAACCCGCCGGCATGGTCCTCATGAAAGTGGGATATAACCACGGCATCCAGCTCATTTATCCCCAATCTCCTCAAATAGGGAACCACCACGTATTCACCGGCACCGGGTTCCCCCTCAAAGTCCCCGAACCAGCCCCCGGTATCCACCAGCATATCCTTTCCACCGGGGAGACGCACCAGTATACTGTCTCCCTGCCCCACATCAATAAAGTGAACCTCCAAGTTATTGCCCTTTGTGACCTGCCAAATCAACAGGGTAACCAGGCAGGTAATAACCACTGCCGCCCTGGCTTTGCGGGAACCGGTACCGGGAATAAAAGGTTTGACCCGTTGCCATTCCCTTACAGTTACCAGCCCCGCATACCAGGCACCAATCCCCCACCAGGGCCAGGGGGCGGTATAATAGGAAGCACCGGGAAGATTTCGGATGATTAATACCAGCCATTCATAGAAGCTTAACAAAATACCGGTTCCCGCATTTATAACGTGGGCGGCCGGTGGAATTATCAGTCCTATTCCCCCGGCTGCAAACCCCATTAAAAGGATAATTCCCGTTAAGGGCAAAGCAACTAAATTGCTTATCAAAGAGGCAAAGGATATTAAGTTAAAATATTGTATCACTACGGGCAGGGTGCCCAGCTGGGCGGAAATAGTAACCTGAAGTATGGATTTCATCCAATCGGGTAAAGGCCATTTTTCCATTTTTTCCTGCAGCCAGGGCCCCAGATATAAAATGCCCCATGTGGCGGCAAAGGAAAGCTGAAAGCCCACTTCATAAATTTGGAGGGGATTTAGGGATAGTATTATCAAGGCAGCAATTGCCAATGTGGTGGGCCAATCCCGTTCCCTCCCCAGGCGATGACCCCACAATAAAAGTACGGCCATAACCGTAGCCCGCAGAACCGCAGGCCCGAATCCAGTCATGGCTGCATAAAAAAACAGTGCCGGTGTTACCACAACGGGTATCCAATTAACGGGGGTACCCACAGCCCTCAAAAAAAGTATTAGCCCTCCCAGCACAAGACCCACATGAAGGCCACTCACACAGAGAACATGCGCCAGTCCAGACTCGGAGAAGGCCTCCTGTACGTTATGCGGGATTTCCCCCCGAGAACCGAACATCATTCCGTTTAACATGGCTGCGTGCACCGGTGAAAGGGTTTCCCGGGCAGTCTGCATCATTTTATTCCGCAGCACCACCGCAGCTCCAAGCACCCCCGCCGCACCCGCGTCAAGCCGTTGCACATCACCGCTATCTACGGTGGCCAGGGCCACAATATTGCGCCGGGCAAGGTATTTTTGATAATTAAATTCCCCGGGGTTTCCAGGCGAAGAAGGCTGGTATAAAACAGCCCTTACCGCCAGTCTATCACCGTAACCGAATTTTCCTTCCTTCCCCCGCACCCTCACCAATACCCGGCCGGAATCATGGAACACTTTATCATTAATACAAACTTTATCAACACCCAATACATACTCAACGGAGTCCCGGCGATATTCCGGAGCCCTTTCCACCGTCCCTTCCATAATCACAAAGTGGTCACAATATTTTAAAAGGCTTTGATCTATCCCCTGCCAAGCCAGTCCCCCCGCCAGGCTGCCCAGTAACAACGCCAGCACCGCCACCAGCGGGCCGGTGCATTTCCAGCCTGAAAAAAAGCCCGCAACAGCAGCTATAAAGACTGAAAGGGACAAAACAAAAATTAAAAATAGCCCGGGCTTAAAAGCACCGGACACAAGAATTCCAATAATAAAGGCCATAACCAGTACCAGCAAAGGACGGTTCACAGCTTTATAACTATTTAATGGTTTGAATAAACCGTTTACCAAGCGTTTCATAGTGATTTCCCTTAATACCCACTTTCTGGCCAAAAAAATTCCGCCACAAAGCTGCTTTTATCTATTAATTAGTTCACTGTTATCTTATCCTTTATTTCCTCAAACCTTTTATCTCCGATCCCGGAGACATTTTTAATATCTTCCGGAGACAAAAATTTATTATTATTCCTGTAATTAATAATCCTCCCTGCGAGGGCGGGTCCTATACCCGGCAGTGTTTCCAGTTCCGACTGGCTTGCGGTATTAATGTTTACCAGCCCTTGTCCCGTACTCTCACCGTTACCCGCCGTAATAAAGGTCATGCCGGCGTCAAGGCTCCGGTTCGATGCCACGACCCCGTTACCGCCTTCAGCCGCTATAATTTCTTGATATTCCCTTTCCGATAGAACAACCACCTGCTGCCCATCGGGCAGTGGTGCCGCCAGGTTGATTAGATCCAAACGGGCATCGGGAGAGGGAACGGCTTTCTCAATAGCGTCCACCACCCTTGCCCCCGCGGGGAGAGTGTAAACACCGGGTTTTTCCACGGCACCCACTACGTGAACAAATATCTCAGTTTCTTGACTGGCCTGCTCACTTCCGGCAGGATTACCCTGGGTATCCACTGAAGATTTTTCCTGCCCCTCAGAATCCCATTCCATTAATATATCCTGGCCGGAATCACGGTTCTCATTGTTAAGTGATGCTAATTTATACCCACCCCCAAAGATCACCAGGGCGGATACGAACAAGATAATTACCAAGTGCTTTCTTTCCAGCTGGTATATAATACCACCCCCTACCTTAAGAAACCTTATTTCGACTATTAACCCTTTTATTCCTTCTTTTTTCACATATTGACATTTTCAATTTTCCTTGGGAATATAATAAAATTCCCCTTCCGTATCCAGCATGGCCAAAAAAACATCGGAAACCGCCACACCCTTTTCTTTGAGCCTTTCCTGCAGCCAGGCTTCATTCAAACCACAAAACTCCAATCCGGAGTGCATAACGATCCCGTCCATAACCAGCACCACCGGCATACCTTCATATTTGGTGCTGATACCCAGGTCCTCCGGGGTCAAGGGACGTTTTTGGGACCTGGGGATAATACTCAGTTTACCTGAAGTTTCCAAAATACCGAACTCTACGTCCTTGACATTCGGGAATCCCTTCTCACGCAGCTGAGCCATCAGATCATTGAGGTTGTAACGGGATTTACGCATTTCCCCTTTGAGGATTTTTCCGTTTTGAATCACTATTTGCGGTTTACCGTCCAAAACACCGCGAACGGCGTGGCTGTGTAAAGCCATATAAGAGATACCTATTTCCAAACAAGCCAGTATTAATAAGGGTATTATCCCGTGCCACAGGGGGATTTCCGGTGATTCCATGGGTAATACAGCCAGTTCGGCCATCATAATGGCCACCACAAAATCAAAGGGGGACAGCTGGCCTATTTCCCTTTTACCCATTAACCGTACAACAACCAGCATGATGAAGTATATCAAAATGGTTCTTAATACAATTGCCAACATATACTTTACTCCAATTAAGTCTTAAACATTATTCAGTGCAATTATAATGTCTCACCTGCTAATAACTTAATACCACCAAAAGAAAAACAGCACCACTTAATGGTGCTGTTTATTATCCGTTTCCTCCACGCCTTCCATGAGCAATCTAAGCAGCAAATCAAGGTTCCCCGGCTCATCCCCGGTTTTTAACCTCTCATTTACCTGTCCGGCCAACTCATCCAGTCCCTTGAAGGCGTTATGAATGACCAATGCCCTGGGTTCTTCCTGATTCTCGGTTGTTTTATTTTCATCCAAAAGGTCCGGATCGGTCATAATAACAAGATAACCAAGATTAATTACCGAGGGCAGGCAATCCCAGTGCAACGGTGACAGTCCGATGGCTACCTTTTCCCCCAGGGCGAATTCCAGTGTAAAAACAACCATATCGTTTTGCTCCTTGTCCTTTTCCAAACCCCAGTCAAAACGATAAACAACCTGGTCCCCCCGGTGAAATCTTTCCATTACTCCATCCAGCTCCTGGTCCAATGAGGAAGCCAGTATCACCACTGCTTGATCGGATTTGCCTACAAAATCGGGTGCATAAATTTGAGTCAAATTTCCACTCCTTCCATTAAACTAAAATTTAAAGGGAAAATTTTTACCGCTGTCGAAAAAATGAAGTAAACATTCATACCGCCATAGGATGCACCAGCAAAGAGATGAAAAAAATTAATAAGTTAAGGGCCTGCCCCCAATCCATTACTCTTAGGGTGACCCGGTGATTTCCGGAGAGAGCGAAGCACTGAGTAGCGGCGCGTAGCCCGTCAAATCCCAAAAGCCATGACCCCTTAGGGCGTGAAGAAGTAGGCAAGCAGTCTGTAGCAAGCGGCTTTCCGGGAGATACTTACCCGCTCTACAAGAATAATTGCGGAGCGAACGAAGGAAACCACCGGGGCACCCGAGCACTAAAAGTAACTTTAATATTTTTTTCAAGGTAGACGTTCATGCCGCCGTATGGCGGCACCAGCAGAGGAATGAAAAAGTTTCTTTATGGCTTTTGTATAAAGCGAATACCGGGAGAAGGCGGGGGCAACACCCGGAGCGAACATACGCAAGTATACGGCAACGGCATTGATACCTGTCGGAACAAGGTCATATTAGCTTTGCCGTTGCGGAGCAACCTCTTATGGCAAAAGCCAATGTGTCAGAGAGCGAACGGAGCGGAGGATCAGCGGCGAATCCTGTTTGAGCGAAGCGAGTTATGCAGCCGCCCGGAGCGGAGTGAGCTCATTCAATTAAAATGCCCGAGTAAGCGAGCGCAGGGTGCTGCCCGCTCCGGCGAAATAATTACCTTTTAAACTAAACCACGAGATAGTTTTTTCAAGGTAGACGTTAAGTATTACTTGTTCATAAACCTGTTAACCTATTCTTATTAAACATAACTCAAAGGAGGTTCTTTACGGTGCTTTATCGCTCCATGCTTTTTGCCCCGGGCAGTGATACAAAAAAAATGAATAAGGCGTACAGCCTAGAGGCCGACGCAATAATACTGGACCTTGAGGACGCTGTTGCTTACAGTCAAAAGGATTTTGCCCGGGAACAGGTAAGGGAATTTCTTGGTGCATCTCAGCCCAAGCCTACATTTGTCCGGGTAAATGATGCCAAAACACCCTTTATATTACAGGACTTGCAGGCAATAGCCGGTAAACCGGTAGTGGGTATTTTTCTGGCCAAAACCGAATCAGCCGAAGAAGTAAGACATGTGGATTGGCTGCTTTCACTTTTGGAACAGGAACACAATGCCGGCGAGCAAAAGCTTGAGCTGGTACCCTTCCTGGAGACCGCGCTGGGAATAGAAAAGGCTTACGAAATAGCCGGCGCCTCCCCCAGGGTAAAAAGGCTAGCGCTGGGGGGAAATGATTTTACCACGGACATTGGAACCCCTTATTCCACCACGGGGGATGAGTTCTTTTATGCCCGTTCCCGCCTGGTGGTTGCATCCAGAGCAGCCGGAATCGAAGCCCCACTGGATACAGTTTGCCCCTTTATTAAGGATATAGACTCCTTGCAGGAAGATGCAAAAAGAGCCCAGCGCTTGGGTTTCCAAGGGAAAATGGTTATTCATCCAAATCAAATCGGCCCGGTGAATAAAATATTCAGCCCCACCCAAGAAGAAATTGAAAACGCCCGTAAGATTGTGGCCGCCTTTGAAGAAGCAGAAGCACAGGGTACAGGAGTAATCCAGGTGGACGGCAAAATGGTGGAGTATCCCATTGTCAACCGCGCCAAGCAAGTACTGGCTGTTGCCCAAGCCAAAGGTCTTGTTTGATTACCCTAGCAGAAATGGCTTTAATTACACTTCGACCGGCTTGATAATAAAACCTGCCGAGGGGTATATTTTTAATTATAACAGCCGAAAAAAAGGAGTAATCAGCAGATATGGAAGAAAGGAACAGACCGGTGGTGGCACCGGGAGACGAGGACTACCTGGAAAAGTCCAGCGGTAATATGTCAAGCCCCTAAATGATGCAAATTGGAAATTTTATTTGGTGCAAACGTTTAATATCCGGAAAAAAGGCATCACTAAATAAACCCAGCTCCGAATCATTCCTGAAGCTGGA
>Ga0182240_100169_pt1 | contig 27670 bp, 28 predicted proteins | sample hydfrates4_PW_90_FD_145594 | JGI IMG/M metagenome (GOLD analysis project Ga0182240, IMG submission 145594) | Subsurface microbial communities from deep shales in Texas, USA - hydraulic fracturing test 4_PW_90 | ecosystem: Environmental > Aquatic > Deep subsurface > Shale gas/oil reservoir >...
TGCGGAGGAAAATGGAAACATTTTTGTGCTAAATGCTTCATTAGTTGCCTTAAAAGAAATTCAGGAAAATATGAAAGATGAAGCTAAAAAACAATATTTAAATTCTGAAGAAGATGTAAATGAGTATTTAGAGAAAATTCGGGAAGAAAAATGACAGCCGATGTCACGAAATAGAATCTTAACTCAGGTACGTTGACAATTGAATATGTATGGGAATCTTTGGAACCGGGGTTTTCATATGGGAAGATGAACTGGGTTAGAGGTTTAAAAAACTATGATATAAGTTCATGATCAGGTTATTTTTTTAGCAATACACTTTGATCTCAACAAAGTGGACATTATGTTGAATAGAACAAGTAAAACAAATAATAGATAGAGAATATATGTGGTTTTTTGTATATGAACTTTTGATTTGAGTTTATATGTAAAAAACTATTTTTTTATGTGTAGAGAAAAAATATTATTATGGAAGTGATAATAAATGAAAACATATTTGATCACCGGAGGAGCCGGATTTATTGGTAGTAACTTTATCAAATATATATTAGATAAAGATCAGGGTGTTAAAATCATCTGTCTTGATAAATTAACTTATGCCGGTAACCTGGCAAACATTGAAGAGGACTTAAATAATAACCAAGATAAGCTAACCTTTATAAAGGGAGATATTAATAATACTGAACTGGTAGAATATATTTTTGATCAGTGGGATATAAATTACATTGTAAACTTTGCTGCAGAATCTCATGTTGATCGTTCAATAGAAGATGCAGAAATTTTCTTAAAGACTAATGTCTTAGGAGTTCAAAATTTATTAAACATAGCTAAAGATAAATGGGAAATTGGAGAAAGAGAATATAAAGATGATGTTAAATTTCTGCAGGTTTCAACTGATGAAGTCTATGGTTCTTTAGGTAAAGAAGGATATTTTACTGAAGAAACTAATATCCAACCTAATAGCCCTTATTCAGCTTCTAAAGCAAGTGCAGATATGTTAGTTCGCTCCTATAATGAAACACACAACTTACCTACCTTAATTACCAGATGTTCTAATAACTATGGTCCCTATCAATTTCCAGAAAAACTTATTCCTTTAATGATCAACAACATTTTAAATGGAGAGGAATTACCTGTTTATGGTGATGGTTTAAATGTTAGAGACTGGTTATATGTAAAAGATCACTGTAAAGCTATAGATATGGTTTTAGAAAAAGGGGAAGCTGGAGAAGTTTATAATATAGGTGGACATAATGAAGAAACGAATATTAAGATTGTAAAAACTTTAATTGAAGAAATAAATGAATTATTAAAAGAAAATGATGAATATAAAGAAGTTGCTAATACAGAACTTAATAACATAAATGAAAATTTAATTACTTTTGTTAAAGATAGACTTGGACATGATAAAAGATATGCTATTGATCCCAGTAAAATAAAAGAAGAAATAGGTTGGGAGCCTAGTATTATGTTTGAAGATGGAATTGTTGATACTATTAAGTGGTATTTAGATAATCAGTACTGGCTTGAGCTTATAACTTCAGGTGATTATAAAAATTACTATGAAGAGATGTATTTAGATAGATAAAAACTGGAGGGATTTAATTTGAAGGGTATTATCTTAGCTGGAGGTAAAGGAACCAGACTATATCCAGCTACAAAATCAATTTCAAAACAAATTTTGCCGATCTATGATAAACCAATGATTTATTATCCGCTTTCTGTTTTGATGTTATCTGGAATAAGAGAAATACTAATTATTTCTACAGCAAGAGATTTACCATTATTTGAAGAATTACTTGGTGATGGCAGTCATTTGGGTTTAGAACTATCTTATGAAGTTCAGGATGATCCCAATGGTCTTGCAGAGGCTTTTATTGTTGGTGAAGATTTTATTGGTGATGATAATGTTTCTTTAATCTTAGGAGATAATGTATTTTTTGGTCAGGGTTTCAGTAATGTACTAAAAAGAAGTGCTAAACTTGATAATGGTGCTGTAATTTTTGGTTATTATGTTAATAATCCTGAGTCTTTTGGAGTTGTTGAATTTGATGAAGAACAGAAAGCTATTTCTTTAGAAGAGAAGCCAGATAATCCTAAATCAAATTATGTTGTTCCAGGTTTATATTTTTATGATAATACAGTAGTTGAAAAAGCTAAAAATCTTGAACCTTCTGAACGGGGAGAGTTAGAAATAACTGATTTGAATAAATTATACATGGAAGATGATGAACTTAAAGTAACTTTATTAGGTAGAGGGTTAGCCTGGTTAGATACTGGTACTCATGATGGTTTATTAAATGCTGCTAATTTTGTTGAAGCTGTTCAAAAAAGACAGGGGCTTTTCATAGCCTGTGTTGAAGAAATTGCTTATAAAAATGGCTGGATTGACGATGAAGAACTTTTAAATCTTGCTGATGATTTGATTAAGACTAATTACGGACAGTACTTAAATAATATTATTGAATAAATTATATTTATGAGGTGTACATATTATGCAACAGCGAATACTTTTGTTAGGTGGATCTCATTTTCAAATCCCATCTATTAAATATGCTAAAAAAGCTGGTTATTATACTATTACTTGCGATTATCTACCAGATAATCCAGGCCACAAATTTGCAGATGAGTACTATGATGTTAGTACTACTGATAAAGAAGAAGTATTGAATTTAGCTAAGGAATTAAATATTGATGGTATAGTTGCCTATGCTTCTGATCCCTCTGCACCTACTGCTGCATATGTTGCAGAGAAATTGAATTTAGTAGGTAACCCTTATGAATCTGTAAAACTACTTACTGAGAAAGATAAATATAGAAACTTTCTTTATGAAAACGGTTTTAATGCTCCTAAATCAGAATCATATTTCAATTTTGAAAAAGCAAAACTTGAAATTGATGATTTTGAATTACCTGTTATGATTAAGCCAGTAGATTCTTCTGGTAGTAAAGGGGTAAATAAGTTAGATGAGTATAATATTGATTTATTAAAAGATTTTTTTAATTACGCATTAGAATATAGTCGAAAGAAAAAAGTTATAATTGAAGAATTCATTGATAAAAGAGATTATCAAATAGATGGAGATGTTTTTGTTAATAATGGTGAAATTGTTTTTGCTGGTTATGGTAATCAACATGTAGATAATGATTGTAATCCATATGTTCCTATGGGGATAAGTTTTCCATTGTTTTATAGTAAAAAAATCGAAAAAAAGATTACTGAACAATTAAATGAAATTTTTGATCTTTTGAATATAAAAGTAGGGGCTTTTAATATTGAAGTAATGATTGATAAAGCTGATAATATATATATAATGGAAATAGGTCCTCGCAATGGAGGTAATCTAATTCCAGAAGTTATTAAATATGCTGCTGATTTTGATATGATAGGTTCTACAATTGATATTGCTATGGGGAATGAGATTGATAGTTATAAAGAAAAAGAATTTAATAAATTTATGAGCTCATATATTATTCATAGTCAAGAGGATGGTAAATTTAAACAATTAGAGATTTCTGAACTTATTAGAAACAATATTGTTTCTAAAAATATTTTGTTTGATGAGGAGGATGAAATAACTCAGTTTAATGGATCAAATGATACAGTTGGAACAGCAATTTTAGAATTCAATTCTTTAGATGAAATGATAACTAAGATGGATAAAATGAATAAATTAATAAGAATTAACTTATATTAGAAATAAATTATGGATTATGGTTATACAAGGTGGTTAATATATGAATTATGCATTTTATGTATCAAACAAGGCAAATAGATTAAAAAAAATAATAAGAGAGAATAACAATTTTTTAAATGATGTTTCATTGGTATTTTCTGAATGCAAAAGCACAAAATATTTGGAAAAAGATTTAAAAAATATTGAAATTGACTATATACTATATGATTATTCAGAAATCAAACAAAAAGATAAAAATCTTGCCATGTCAAATGAATTGTTACAAAAATTGATTAATTACAAAATAGATTACTGTTTTTCTTTTGGCTCTCATATTTTAAAAGGTAAGATATTAGATGTTTATAAAAATAAAATCATTAATTTTCATCCATCATTATTACCTTCATTTCCTGGCCAAATGGCTATTGATCAAGCTTTAGATGCTGGAGCAAAAATATTGGGTAATACAGCTCATTTTATTGATGAAGGTATAGATACCGGTCCAATAATCATGCAAAATATACTTAGTAAAGAAATTTATAAAACCCATGGCTATGATGGTATTCTAGATAATCAAATACCTATGCTTTATAAAATATATGATTGTTTAGAAAATGATAAAATAAAAATTAAAAATAGAAATGTTACAATAGAAAATGCAAATTATCGAATGAATACTTTTTTTCCCGAAATAAATGATAACTAATTTAAAGCAAATACAATGTTTAAGAAGGAGTTTTAGATGATTAATCATTTTCAAAAACCAATATATGTTACGAGACCATTATTACCATCAATGGAGAAATATAAAAAGCGATTAGAAAAGATATGGGAATCTCAGTGGATAACTAATAATGGAAAGCAGCATCAGAAATTAGAAAAAAAATTAGAAGATTATCTTAAAGTTGATAACCTCTCTTTAATTAATAATGGAACTATAGCTTTACAGATAGCATTAAAAGCTTTAGAGATTGAAGGTGAAGTTATTACTACTCCATTTACATTTGCAGCTACTCCTCATGCTATTAGTTGGAATGGTTTAAAACCAGTATTTTGTGATATTGATCCAGAAACTTTAAATATAGATGCTGATAAAATTGAAGACTTAATAACTGAGGAAACTTCAGCGATTTTAGCTGTTCATGTTTTTGGTACACCATGTGATGTAGAAAAAATAGAAAAAATTGCAGAAGAGCATGATTTAAAAGTTATTTATGATGGAGCTCATGCTTTTGGAACTGAAATTGCAGGCACTGCTATAGGTAATTATGGAGATATTACTATGTACAGTTTTCATGCCACTAAGTTATTTAATACTATTGAAGGTGGCGCTTTAGCCTGTAGTGATGAAAAGTTAAAAGAAAAAATTGATAGATTGAAAAACTTTGGTATAAAAAATAAAGAAGAAGTGATTGAAATTGGAACCAATGGTAAAATGAATGAATTTCAAGCTGCTATGGGTTTAGAGGTTTTAAAAGAAGTAGATAATGAAAGAAAAAAGCGAAAAGAAATTAAAGAAGTTTATCATAATGAATTAGAAGATATTAAAGGAATAAATTTCATTAATGAAGCTGAAAATATTAAGAGTAGTCAACAATATTTAGTTATTAAGATTGATGAGGGAGAATTTGGTGTTTCTAGAAATGAAGTTTATGAAACTTTAAAGAAATATAATGTTTTTGCTAGGAAGTATTTTTATCCTTTATGCAGTAATTTTGACTCATATCAAAATTTGAATTCTGCTAAAAAAAATAATCTACGAGTTGCTAATGAAATTGTCGAACAAGTTTTATCTTTACCCTTTTATGGAGAGTTAGGAACTATAGCAACTGAAAAAATAACAAAAATAATAATTTCTTTAAATGAATAATTAATATAAGGTGGTTATGATGAAACAATGAACAGTTTAAAAAATCAGACAATAAGTAGTGTCATCTGGAGTGCTTATGATAGGATTGGCAGTCAATTAATTGCATTTATAATATCTATTGTGCTTGCTAGGCAATTAGCGCCAGAAGTTTTTGGCTTAATAGCTATGTTAAATATATTTTTGGCGATAGGACAATCATTTGTTGATAGTGGGTTTGGATCTGCTTTAATTCAAAGGAAAAATGTTACAGAAAAACATTATTCTTCTGTTTTTTATTTTAATATTTTGCTAGGAATTATAATTGCAATAATTTTATACTTTTGTGCTCCTTTAATTGCAGATTTTTTTGAACAGGATATTCTAATCGACTTGACTAGAGTTTTATCTTTGAAATTCTTAATTTTACCATTTGGACTAATTCAAATGAATTTATTAATGAAAGAACTAAATTTTAAAGATAGAACTAAGGTTAATGTTACTGCAACTACTTTATCTGGTATAATTGGTATAACAATGGCTTTTTCAGGTTTTGGTGTCTGGAGTCTAGTTGCTAAAATGATTTCAAGAGATATTTTTAGTGCAATTTTTTTATGGGTTTTCAATAGTTGGCGTCCTTCTTTAGTTTTTAGCTTTAAAGCAATTATAGAATTATTTTCTTTTGGATCAAGAATGTTTTTGTCAGGCCTTCTCAATGTTGTTTTTACCAATATATATCAAATTATAATAGGGCGATTTTTTTCACCAGCAGCTTTAGGATTTTATACTAAAGCAAGAACTATTCAACAAATGCCAACTAAAAGTATTTCTTCAATAGTTAGTACTGTTACTTTTTCTTCTTTTTCCAAAGTTCAGGACGATAAAATACGGCTCAAAAGAGGAGTTAAAATAGCTGTTAATTATTTAATGTATATTAATTTCCCACTAATGATTGGACTTGCTTTAGTTGCCAGACCTTTAGTTATTGTATTATTGACAGAAAAATGGCTACCAATTGTTCCATATATACAAATTCTTTGTTTCGCTGGTATTTTGTTTCCCTTACATGTTATGAATTTAAATGTATTGCAAGCTCAAGGAAGATCAGATTTATTTTTCAGGCTTGAAATTTTAAAGAAAACTTTAACTATTATTAATATATTAATTACATATAGAATTGGAATTATTGCTTTGGTCTGGGGACAGGTTGTCACTTCTTTTTTATCATATTTATTGAATAGTTATTTTACAGGTAAGTTTATTAATTATGGTGTTTTAGCTCAGACAAAGAATATAATACCTTATTTTTTACAAACTATACTTATGGGATTAATTGTTTATTCAATTAATTTTATAGGAGTATCAAGTGATTTGATTTTATTAATTTTACAAATTTTAACTGGAATTATAGTTTATTTTATTTCAAGTGTTATGTTTAGTCTACCGGTATTTTATGAAATATTAGATTTGTTTTTTGAACATGTACATTTTTTAAATATTTTCAAAGAAAAATACTTTTCTTGGAGAAAATATAAATAGTGATGTTTTAGTAAGTATAAATTGTATAACTTATAATCAGTAAGACTATATAGCTGTTGCATTAGAAGGATTTTTAATGTAGGTAATTCATTTTGAATATTAGATATTTATTAATAATGATGTCTAATAGTTGGTACTGCTGAAATGATAAGCGAGTATAAAAAATATAATGAAAAATGATTAAAAAAGAGATTTGTTAAGTTGTAATTAAAATTATCATCCAAATAAGAGGGTTTAATATATGAAATTACAAGTTCTCGTATCAACAATGTATCAAAAAGATTATAGTTTATTAGAGAAAATGAATATTAATTCAGATGCAATTGTGATAAATCAATGTGATGAAATTAGTAATGATGAAATTCAGCATAGTGGGAGAAAAGTTAAATGGTTTAATGTTTCTGAGAGAGGATTAAGTAAAAGCAGAAACATGGCATTGGAACATGCTACAGGAAATATTTGTGTTTTAGCTGATGATGATTTAGAGTATATTGAAAATTATAGTGATTTAATTATAGAACAATTTAATTTGCATCCAGAAGCAGATATTATTACCTTCCAAATAGAAGGGATAGAGAAAAAATTCAAAAATTATCATAAAAAATCAAAAAAATTAAATTATCTTACTTCTATGAAGATATCATCAGTTGAAATTGCATTTAGATTAGAAAAAATCAAAAAATCAGATATCAAGTTTGATGAAGAATTTGGTGCAGGATCAAAGTATATAATGGGTGAGGAGAATCTTTTTCTTGCTAATTGCATTAAAAATGGACTAAAGATCGTATATGTTCCTTTGAAAATTGCTGACTTGCATGTATGTGAATCAACATGGTTCAATGGGTATAATAAAGACTATTTTATTAGCAAAGGTGCTGTGTTTACGGCAATGTCAAAATCGCTATCTTTATTATATATTTTTCAATTTGCTTTAAGAAAATATAATTTATATAAAAAAGAAACCTCTCTATTAAATGCTGTAAAATATATGTTGCGAGGGCGAATTGAGTATTTGGAACTTAAGTAAATAAAATATAGATTAGAGGTGATATAAATTAATATTTTCTTTGTAGGTGATTTTAAAAGTAATACAGGACCTGCAGTGGCAAATAAAGCTATTCGAAAAGGTCTTTTGGAAAATGACAATATTTTTTACACTGATGCAAGTAATAAAGTAACAAGAACTTTAGAAATTCTAGCTAAAAGTTTTCTATCAGATGGGATTTGTTTTTGTAGTTTTTCGAAAATAAATAGATTTGGGATTCGGGTAGCTAAATTATTTAACAAAAAAACTTTTTATTTGATGCATGGATATGCAACTATTGAAAGTAGAATTAATAACGAAAATATTACTGAAGATGAAATAATGAAGATTAACGAGTATGAGAAGTATATATTCAGAAATGTAGATCGTATTTTTTGTGTATCAGAAGCTTTTATGAATTATATGAAAGATGCAGAGCCTGAATTTAAAGAAAAATTTGATTATAATTATAATGGTTTAGATTTAGATAAAATTAAGAATAGTACTGAAAAATATTGTGCAAATAAGAAGCTGGGACAAATTGTTTCTATTGGTGGTGGAATGAAGCTAAAAAATAATTTAGCCGTTTGTAAAGCCATTGATAAACTCAATAAAGAAAAAAATATGAAATTAAAATATATAGTCATAGGACTTCCCTACACTGATAAAGAAGAGATATGTGGCTATGATTTTGTTGATTATTATGAGGAATTACCTCATAAAAAAGTGTTAGAAATTCTCTCTGAAAGTCATCTATATGTGCAGAATAGTTACTTTGAAACTTTTGGCTTAGCTGTGATAGAAGCATTATATTCAAATTGTGATTTATTGGTATCAAGTAAAGTGGGCGCAACTGGTGTAATAAAAAATATAACTGATTCAGATTTAATATTTGATCAGGATAATATTGAAGAAATTTCGAGTAAGATTGAAAAAATTATAAATTCAGGAAATGCTAAAAGGCTACAAAATTGTGTTCTTGAAGATGAAATAGGGTTAAAAAGAGCAGCAGAATCATTAGTGAATAAAATAAAAAAAACTGTCGATAAATATTAAATATATATGAATGGGGTATTGAATTATGTTAACGATATTAACACCAACTTATAATAGAGCATATACTTTACCCAAACTATATGAATCTTTAAAAAATCAATCAAAAAATGATTTTGAATGGATTATAGTGGATGATGGTTCTACAGATAATACAAAAAAAATTGTTAGCGAATGGAAAAAATCGGAGAATAAATTTAATATAAATTATATTAAACAAGATAATGGAGGAAAGCATAGAGCTGTTAATAGAGGAATCAAATTTGCCAAATATGATTTCACATATATTATTGATAGTGACGATTACTTAACTAATAACGCTGTAGAGTTAATTCATAAATGGATAAAAGGGATTGGTGATGATAAAAATTATGCTGGAGTTTCAGGTTGTAAAGGGAAATATAATGGTAACCAATTAACTAGAATTGGAGATTTCCCTGATGAGAATGAGTATATTGATTCTAATAATATAGATAGAATTCAAAATAAACTTCAGGGAGACAAAGCCGAAATATATAGAACTGAAATCTTGAGAAAGTATCCGTTTCCAGAATTTGAGGGAGAGAAATTTTTATGGGAGGCTGTGGTTTGGAATGAAATAGCCTCAGATGGATTTTTAATTAGATGGTTTCCAGATATAATCTGTATTTGTGAGTATTTAGCAGATGGATTAACAAAAACAGATTCTGAAAAGAGAAAAAGTGCGAATTTTAACGGATATACAATGCTAGAAAAATCAAATGTAAAAAAATTACCATTTCCATATAATTTATTTTCAGTAGGTAGATACGTTAAAATTGCTAAAAAAAAAGGAATTGACATTAAAGAAATTCAAAATGTTTTAAAAATTAATAAAATAGAGTTCTATACAGGGATAGCAATTAATTATCTGAAAGAATTATATAAGTCAAGAATGAATAAGTAAAGGGGTTACAAGATGCAGCTACTAAATTTAAAAGTATTCAGTTGGTCAATTCTATTTAGAATTGCAATGGAATATATATACGTTTCAATGTTACACATAAAATATCCATTGATATATCAAATTGAATTCTCAATAGATAAATATTTAATGTCTTGGGTTTTTTTTTGTTTTTAAATTTTTTAATTTCTCGACTTTATAACAAAAATATAAGTATAAAAATCTCTACGATTATTATAATTTTATTGTTTTATGTTAGTTACATACCAACAACAATATATGATTCATATAATAGTAATACCTGGATTTATTTTTCTTTATACAATTGTTATTGGTTGTTGATTTTTTATTTTAATAAAATGCTTGAAAAATTCAGAGTGAAATTTCCTAAAATCATAATTAATAATATCAAAAAAGAATTCTTTAAAAAAACAATAAGAAAAATAATACAGCTTACAGCTCTTTTGTTTGTGCTTTATACATCATATAAAGTTTATGGTAAAGTTTATGTGCACTTTGGATTAGCAGATGTGTATAATTTGAGATCTAATGAGACATTATCCAACTTTGGGACATTATATTCGCTTATTCTGGTTTGGATTGGTAATTTAATAATTCCTGTTATGGCAGTTTATCAATACAAAGCAAAGAATTATTTTAGCTTTTTTTACTTAGTAATCGCACAAATCATTTCTTTTTCAATTGCTGGGCATAAAACGCAATTGTTTCTTATTCCTGTAGGAATATTTACAAGTTATTTTTTGAATAAAAAAAATATAAAATATTTACCATTTGCTTTTTTTAGTTTTAGTCTAGTATCTATATTAGAATTAGTAATTAAAAATACAGATTTTCTATTGGAGTACTTTGTTAGAAGAGTTTTTTATGTGCCGGCATTACTAAATTTCTATTATTTCGACTATTTTAGCACTAATTCTAAATTGCTTTTATTTGAAGATATGTTTTTTTCAAGAGTTTTTATTAAGATACTAGGGCTAACACCTAATTATAGTATTCCAGCTTCGAAAATTATTGGTGCTAATTATTTTGGCAGACCAGAAATGTTATCGAATAATGGGATGTTCTCATATGCTTATGCTGATATGGGATTTATAGGTATAATATTCGGTGCATTAATGCTTGTAGTAATCTTGCATATAATTAACTGGTCGATGAGTAAGATAGATATTTCATATTCAGGTATTGTTGTAGTTATATTCACAATGGCATTTTTAAGTGTATCGATTAGTTCAGTAATTTATTCTTATTTAATTCCTCTAATTTTTTTAAGATTTCTTTTTAAAAATGAATTAAGTAAGTATTCTAATTCTGAACGGATTAAGGAGGATTATAGATGTTAGATTTAACAATTATTATGGTAACATATAATCATGAAGGATTTATTAAAACTGCTATTGAAAGTATACTTAAACAAGCTACCCAATATAAATATGAAATATTGATTGGCGATGATTTTTCTAAAGATAAAACTGCAGAAATTATTGAAGAATATCAAAATTCATATCCTAATAAAATAAGATTTATTGAAAGAAATAAGAATATTGGAGCATCCCAAAATTTGTATGATCTTCTTTTGAAGTCAAGAGGGAGATATATTGCCTACCTAGAAGGAGACGATTTTTGGAACGATAAAAATAAAATACAAAAGCAAATAAATTTACTAGATAGTAATGATTATATAGGTGTAGCACATGCTAATTATCGTGTAGATATGAATGGTAAAACTTTTGATGAAACATGTTATTATAACAGTCCAAAAGAAATAAATATAAATGATTTGCTTAAAACATCGGGGATATTCCATACAGCAACTTTAATGCATAAAAATTTTTTTTTAGAGTCAACATCTGAATTTGAAATAGTATTTAAAGCACACACAATAATTTCAGATTATACCATAGCATGTCTTTGTTTAGATAAAGGCTCTATTCTTTATATTCCAGATAAAATGAGTTCTTATAGGGATAATATTTCTGCTAAGGGAGAAAATGCAAGTGCTATTATAAGAAGAAATATAATTAAGCAATATGAAGAAATAATTAATATGTATAGCAAACTAGAGAGTTATTTTAATAATAAATATAGTTTTGATTATGCAAAAGCAGTTCGATTTTTGGAATTAATTTCAAGTTACTTAATGAAGAAGAATATTACGTTAAGAGAGATGAAAAAAATTTCGAAAAAACTGTCTATGAAAATCAAATTTATAACAGCATATTTGTTTTTAAAAAAATCTATTATTTATTGCATAAAAAAATTAAAATCATAAATTAAAAATAATTTTACAGTTAAGAGGATTCTTTAGCAATAATATTTATATTAATTGCTAATTTTTATATGTTAGGCCATTATACATCAGTTGGAGAGCGTATCTTCAGAAAATATAATAGTAGAACTAATTAAAATGAATACAGTTGCCTGTATTGGTTTATCTTCAGTATTAATTGAAGCTAAACATCCAGGATCAATCATGATTGTTTTACCAGCCGATCATTTAATTAAAGATCAATAAAAATTTTTAGCCATTTTAAGATAAGCAATTATGACTGCAGCTACAGGTAAGAACTTAGTTACAATTGGTATTGAGCCAACTCATCCAGAAATAGGATATGGATACATTCACTTTGATAATGAATTACATAAATAGATAGTGATAAGGTATTTGAAGTTTAAAACCTTAACGAAAATCTGATTTAAGTACTGCTAAAAAGTTTTTAGAGAGAATAAAAAGTTCTTTAGGAACAGATTTAGCTCAAAAAGTAATCAGAGATGAATTCGAAAAATTGTAGATTGTTTCCATTGACTATGGTATTATGGAAAAAGCAGATGATATTTTTGTTATTCCTAGTTCTTTTGGTTGGGATAATCTTGTTAGTTGGCCTGCTCTGGAGAGAATTAAAAAAACAGATGATGATGGTAATGTAGTCGTTGGTAAACATTCTGGGATAGATACTACTAATTTTATTATTTACAGTCCAAATAAAGTACTAACTACCATAGGGCTTGATAATTTGGTTATTGTGGATACAGAAGATGCAATTTTAATTTGTGAAAAAAATAGAGCCCAGGAAGTAAAAGAGATTATAAAAATTCTAGCAGATGAAGGTCTGAAAGGTTGTTTATAATTACAAAAGTGATTAAGGTTGTGAATTAGAATGGATAAAAAGATTTCCTTAAAAGGATACAATCTTCTAACTGAAAAAGGAAATCTAGGTTTCTATAATAGAGATGAAGTCATAACCATCTTTGCTTTTAATAAAAAACACAAAATACCAATAAACGTATATACAATAATTGTTTTTGAAGAGGTCAGTTCTGAGCTTAATTAAGATGATTTTTTAACAGATGGACTTAGTGAGATAAATAAAGAATATTCTCTAGGAATAAGACAGGAATATAAAAATCTTGATGAAATAAAGAATAATTATCAGGAATTAATTGAAGAAGGAAAATGGTCAGATGATGAAGAACAACTAGATATAGCTGATTTAATTTCTGTAACTAAACAATTTGTTCGCTCAGATGGTTCAAAATTAATTCCTCTTAATTCTGTATTGAAAAATAACTTTTACAACGGTTCTTATATCTTAGAATTCTGTGATCAGGATAAAAATATATTTGACTCAGTTTTTAACAGTCAAGAAGAGTTCAAAAAAACTGCTGAAAAAATAAGAGATATTATCCATATGATTTATCTTTCATAAAAGATAGAGTCGCGGTGTTTGTCAAGAAAGTTGTCGCATTTAGTTAAAAATTTCTTTGAATACCACTCCTGCAGAAGATCATTTAAGAACTCTGTTGCTTGAGATATTTTTCAACTTCAGCAGTATCCATTGGATTTAAAGTTACATATTCTGGCAGGCTCCAATCTCTAATATCCCCTGACCATCTTTCTGGATGTTCTGCTTTAGCTTTTAAATATGTTTCCTTTCTCGTTTTCATGATCTCTATATCAAGCCCGTAATGTCTTTGGTAGGGCGATAAAAACTTAATTCCGCTATGTAAATGCTGGTGGTTATACCAGCGGACAAACTCTGCTACCCATTCTCTGGCTTCATTTAGGTCCTTAAAGCCTTTGTTGGGATAAACGGGTCTGTATTTCATTGTCTTAAATAATGACTCAGAATAGGGATTATCATTACTTACTCTTGGTCTTGAAAATGAACTTTGTACTCCCAATTTTTCAAGTGTTGCCAAAAATGTTGCTGCTTTCATTGGACTTCCATTATCAGAGTGTAGTACCAGTGGTTTATCTTTTGCTGCTATGCCCTGAGACAGGGAAGCTTTTCTGATTAGTCTTTTAGAATACTCAGCGTTTTCTGTTTCCCAGACTTCATAAGCTACTATCATTCTGCTGAACATATCAACGATTAAATAGAGCTTAAAGAAGCTGCCTTTAATCATCGCATTCAGCCAGGTGATATCCCAGGTCCATACCTGGTTAGGAGCAGTAGCAATATGAGTAGGAGCTTCTCGTTTGACAGGTTCTTTACTTTTAGCTCGATGAGTATTCATTTTCTTCTCATCTAAGACCCGATAAAAGGTGGATTCTGAAGCGATATATATACCCTGACTGGCAAGTTTAGGAACAATTTGAGAAACTGGTAAGTCTGCAAATTCTTTGCTGTTTGAAACTTCAATTATTTCTTTTCTTTCAGCCTCAGTTAATTTGTTTTTGGGTTCTGATCTTTCTACCAGAGGCCGCTGGTCTTCTTTAACAGTACCACCTTTTGACCATCGTTGGTAGGTTCTCTGTGATATATTAAGTTCCTCGCAGGCTTTAAATTTTCTGCAGCCGTTTGCATGTGCTTCATCGATTAGTTCTACTGCCTTTTTGCGATCTGAAATTTCTATTAATCGTCCTCTGGGTCCCCCCAGATCGCTCGGGCCTTTTTTCTGAGCACCAGTAATGCTGCAGTTTCAGCAAGAGCTTTTTCCTTTTCACGAAGTTCTTTTTCTAATTCTTTAGCTTTCTTTTGTTCTTTTTTTAGATTATCTTTAAGTTCTTTAGGATCTTCAAATTTATTTTCGTTGGCGTTCTGACACTGCTTAATCCAGCTTTTTAGTTCTTCGACATGAATGCCTTTTTCACGGCAGTATTTAGCTGTTTCAAGTTCTGAGAGGCTTGCTGTTTCTAAAACAGCCTGGAATTTATCATTTGAAGACCAATTCTTTGCCTTTTTATTGCTGGTTGGATTATTTTTCATAACCTTAGCTCTCCAGGTGTAAAGTGTATTAACGGGTATATTAGTTTCTCTAGCTATATCAGGTGCTTTTTCAGCATTAGGTGGAGCCAGTCTTTTAAACATGGATTCTTTCAATTCTTTAGAATAAACAGTTTTGGGCATAGTAATTCTCCTTAAGATTTATTGTCGTTACTCTATTATACACAGATTTTGTGCCTCACGACAACTAGCCTAACACATAGGGATAAATTTAAGGATCGAGAAATTAATGAGGCTAAAAATAATAATATAGTAGTTATTTTAGAATCTCCACATACGCAAGAATATGATGTGGATAAGATTTTAATTTAAAGAGGGAGTTGTTTATATTAATGACCATTTTAGTCACAGGTGGAGCAGGATTTATTGGATCAAATATTGTTGATGAATTATTAAATAATAATCATAATGTTATTGTTATAGATAATTTATCTACTGGCAAAAAAGAAAATATTAATTCTAAAGTTGAATTTTTTGAATTAGATATTAGAAGTAAAAAAATATCTAAGGTTTTTAAATCACATGATATAGATTTTGTATTTCATTTAGCAGCCCAAATTGATGTTAATCAATCAATTGAAAACCCTTGTTTTGATGCAGATAATAATATAAATGGTTCAATAAACATTCTTAAAAATTGTAGAGCTAATAATATAAAAAAAGTAATATATTCTTCTTCAGCTGCAGTTTACGGTATCCCTAATTATTTACCAATTGATGAAAATCATTTTGTTTCACCAATTTCTCCTTATGGAATATCTAAACATACTCCTGAACATTATCTTATGATTTATAATAAATTATATGGTTTAAATTATACAATACTTCGTTATTCAAATGTTTATGGGCCTCGTCAAACAACAAGTGGTGAAGGAGGAGTTATTTCAATATTTATTGATAGAATGCTTTCAAATAAAAATCCAGTTATATTTGGTGATGGTGAACAGACTAGAGATTTTATTTATGTAGAAGATGTTGTTCAGGCTAATATATCGGCCTTAAATAAAGGGAAGAATGAAATATTAAATATCAGTAATTCTACTAAAACCTCTGTAAATGAAATTGTTACAATTATAAATAATAAATTAGATCGAAATATTAAACCCGTATATAAAGATAAACGTTCCGGAGATATATTACATTCTGTTTTAGATAATAAAAAAGCGAAAAAAAAGTTGGCATGGAGTCCTAACTATAATATAAATATGGGAATTGAAAAAGCCTTGGACTATATAAAATTTTAAGGAGCTATTTTAATGACAATACTATTTTGGTTATCTCTAATATTAATTTTACATACATTTATTTTTTATCCTGCATCATTATACCTAATTAACAGATTAATAAAAAAATCAACACTAAATATTTCAAATAATTATGAACTAGAAGTTTCATTTATCATAGCAGCACATAATGAGGAAAAAGTAATCAAAAATAAACTTGAAAATGCTATCAGTTTAAATTATGATTCTTCAAAACTAGAAATAATAGTTGCTTCTGATAATAGTGATGATAATACTAATCAGATTGTAGAAGAATTTATAGCAGAACATCAAGGGAAAGATATTCCTGATCTGAAATTATATATAGTAAAAGATCGCAAAGGTAAAACCAACGCTCAAAATGAAGCAGTTAAAGAAGCTCAGGGAGAAATTATAGCTTTTTCTGATGCCAATACTATCTGGGATGAAGACTCTTTAAAAAAATTAATTACTGGCTTTAAAGATCAAAGTATAGGTTATATCTGCGGCAGACTTCAGTATATAAATGATTATGATAATATAACAGCTGAATCAGAGAGTACTTATTGGAATTATGATCTTAAAATGAGAGAATGGGAATCCAATATTGCATCGGTAACAGCAGGTAATGGAGCAATTTATGCTATTAGAAAATCAGATTATGAAGATTTAAAGCCAATTAGATGTCATGATGGAACAATGCCAACTGTTATGGTTTTGAAAGGCAAAAAGGCAAGGTATCAAAAAGAAGCAATTGCTTATGAGAAGGCCGGCGAAAATACTGGAGATGAGTTTAAAAGAAAAGTAAGGATGTTTAGAGGTCTACCCTGGAATATTTTTGAGAGATTTTCGAAATATAATCCTTTTAAAACAGGCTGGTTTAGTTATTTCTATTTTTCACATAGGACTTTGAGATATTCCCTATATTTACTGCATCTATTTTTATTAGTCAGCAACTTTTATTTATGGAATCAACACTGGATTTATAATCTGACTTTAATAGGACAGTTATCCTTTTATTTTTTAGCTTTCATTGGTGCTGTAACTAAGCTAAAATCAAAATTATTCTATTTACCATACTTTTATACTATGACAATAACAGCCCAGTTAATTGCTGTTATTAAAAGCTTTTTAGGAAAAAACAAAGCTGTTTGGGATAAAGCTGAGTCAACAAGATAATTTTTATTGCGCAGGTGCTGTTTACCGGGTGCGAAAATCATCAAAGCAAACATAAAAAATACTAATCATTATTCTATCACTCTCACCAGAAATGCAGCTCACGGTGGGAGTTTTTTGTTTAATTTGGTCAAATATAAAGGAATTATTAATTTCTCATAGAATTATCTAAGTATAAGTAAAATGAAGGGGTGAATTAATTATGTTGATGGATTACAGTCAAAAACAGGAGAATTCTTTATTTGATTTATCTCTATCACTAACCTTTGATAAAATCATAAAAAGTTTAACTAAAGAAAAAGATAGCAAAGACAAAAATTATGAACTTACAATTAAGTTTTTTGAAGTTATTCGTGACTTCTGTAATAAACAGTTTAGTGAATTAAATAATGAGTTCTCAGGTGCTGATGCATTCTCTATATTTACTTCTGCACTAAATAATATGGACATTAAAGTTGAAACTATTGATGATGTTTTAGAAGAAGCTGAAAAGTATCATAATTATTTAATTTCATTTAAAGCTGAAGAACCACTTGAACCTGAAAAATTAGAAGAACTAATCAAATTATTAGAAGAGCTAAATAATCAGTTAAGCCGCAAATTGGAAAGTAATCAAATGAATAGCTGGGGTTATTAATATGATTATTTCTAAAGAAGACTATCTAAATAATTTGTTAGACTCTTTTTGTAAATATGAAGAAAAATTAAATATCTTGAGCAACAAGGCTTATCCATCTGATACAGTAAAAAAATTTATTGAAAATGATCTCAAAATGATAATTACTGAATTTAAAGAAATAGCCCATAAAGATCTTAACAATAATAAGGATTATTTTAGTGAAAAGACTATTATAGCTAATTATATTTGGGAACAGGAAGCACTACAAAAGATAGCAAAGGCAGTAGCTAATACTGATTTTAAATCACATCCCCTAGAGATTATGAATGTTTTTAGAGATTTGATTAAAGATATCGAAAAAAATGACTTTGAAATCTTAACAATACCTAGAGAAGAAATGAATTTTTCTTTTAATGAAATTTGGTTTAAATTAAAAATATTCTTAGAAAAAGAACTGAATATGAATGATTTTACAGTAGATAGAAAATTTATCAGGCTAACTTTTCCTAAAAATCATAAAAACAATTTACTTATGTCTGGAATCTTTTTTCACGAAATAGGTCATTATTTGGTTGAAGAGAATAATCTTGCTGACAGGATATTTCAAAATATCGATTTTAGCAGTGCTGATTTTTTAAGTTTAAAAAAATGTATTTATGTTTATAATGGTAATCAACTTGGTCAGGTGGAATTGATTAATATATTTAAAGGTTCCTATTTAACAAACTGGATTAAAGAATTACTATCCGACATATTAGCTGTTTATACAGTTGGACCGGCCTTCATTTTTTCTATGTTTAATCTTGTGATTAATAGTACAAGTGTAAATGATTTTTATAATGACAATTTAAGAAATATCCATTCTTTATCACATCCGAGTTTTAGTTTTAGATTTGAATTGATATTAAAAGCACTTAAAGAACTCGAAATATATAATGAACTTCCAAAGTTATTAAAAGATAAAATTAAGTCTTATCAGAATGCCTATGCTAATAGTAATAATCAGCAGCCAAATAGATCTGGGGATATTAGAATTAATAATATTAACTATCGGATACAGGAAAGCAAATTTCTGTTTCAAAAGTTAGAAAAAATAATAAGTGATTTAATTCCTGACATGTTAGCTGAATCAGAACGGTTATTGGGAGATAGTAATATTATCAATAAGGATAAATTAGACCAGGCTGAAAAATTTGCCGAACAAAGAATCAAAGAAGTTATCCCACCCAATGAATTAAATAATACTGCTGCTGATCCAATTGCAATTATAAATTCTGGTTGGTATGCTAAACTCCTCTATAAAAATTCATTGAAAAAAAGAGTTGGAAAAACAGATGGAAAAAATGGAGATTATGATTTAAACCTTCTAATAAATGATTTGATGAAATACTCTCTCAGAACCAGTAGAATTCAGCGGAGGTGGCAGGATTAATGTCAATTATCTCAAAGGAAAAGATTAATGATTTGCTGACTTCAAAAGCTGAAAATAGCTTAACAATTACTCCTATTCTTGATAATGAAAAACAAATTGGCGAAAGCACAATCGATTTAAGGCTGGGAACTAAATTTGAAGTAGATATGCGGACAAGAAAACCATTTTTTGATCCTTTAAGTGACAAACGTCCAATTGAGACATTTTTTCAGGATACTTATCGTAACTTTGGCGAAAAATTTATATTATATCCTCAACAGTTGGTACTTGCTTCTACTTTTGAATATATTAAACTGCCTAATGATTTATTTGGAATTGTTTTTACGCGTTCTTCCTGGAACAGGCTGGGCTTAAATATTTCTTCTGTTTTACAATCAGGTTATGCTGGAGTAATTAATTTAGAGCTGGTTAATAATTCTTCAAATCCAATAGCTCTATATCCAGGTTTGAGAATTGTGCAATTGATTCTATTCTCTGTAGATGGTGAAGAAAGAGAGGCTTACTATAGGGATTCTATTTCTAAATACGTTGCTAACTCTGATCCTGATTTATCCAGCATTTCTGAAGATGAAGATCTTCAGGTGTTAAAAGATAAGTTTCCGATTAATTCTTAATGTTTTGACCAGATTTAATATGGTAGAATAAAGGAGAGGGTATTATCAATCAAAATGAATTCAAAAATAAACTTGATTTTTTATTTGAAAAACAAAAATATAATCAGGCTTTTAAATTAACAAAAAAATACATTAACAGTATTAATCAAGAAGAAGTAATTAATATAGTTAAATATTTCGAGCTATTAATTAATAAAGAAGCAGATTCTAAAAAGCAAAAAAAATTTATAAAACCTTTAATGAATTATATGAAGATTCATTTTAAAATTTTAGATGATTATATAGAATGTTGTGAGGTAATCAATCAGGAATATATTGTTTTAAAAGAAAAATTAAACAAAAATATTGAGAAGTTATATAAATTTCCTTATCCAACAGTTAAAATAGTTATAATTTCTAAGCTTGAAAAATTTATTCATAAATTAATGAGACAATCTAGAGAAGAAGAATTTAATTCAACTGATGCTTTTGAAATTTATAACATTAAATATAATTCAGTAATGATGTATCAGGCGGCTGTTGAGGGGTTAAATTGGATTTTAAAAGATTTATCAAAAAAAGAAGATTTATTTAATAATGATATTAAGTATATTAAAAACCAAGAAAAATTTTATGAAGATTTAAATGATTGCTTTGAACAAACATTGGAGCCAAAAAAATGGGTAGAATTAATTAATAACTTAAAAAGTTTAAATTTGATAATTAATGAAATTAAAACAGAAGAAATTAAGGTTAATAATGAATCTAATAGAATACTGTTTAAATATAAAAATATTAAAGAGTATAAGAAAAAGAGAATTGGTGATTTACGAACATATAATTTTCAACAAATACAGCAGCGTGATTTTATGCAAAAAGAATTAAGTGATATTATTGATATTGATGAGATTGATATCGATAATATTTTAAAACCTAAAAATAATAGTGATAATTTTGAATTAAAAGTAGATTTTGAATCTAAAGAATTCCTATATGTTTTACAGGAATGTGGAAAAAATTTTTCGTTTCAAGTAGAGCAAATATATAAAAATAATCTTATAGATCCAGAATCTGTAGATCAAAAAATAAAGAAAGGGAAAAAGGAATTAACTGCAACCTATGATGATGCAATTAAATTTTATTTTAGTATCAAAAGTATTGCTATACTCTATTATACAGCAGTAAAATTTTATCATGAAAAAAATGATAAATTACCTCAAATACCTTTTTTAGGAATAAAAAAAGATGGATTGTATATTTTAACTCGACAAATTTTTTTAGTTATGGGCAAAAATGATTTAGAAAAAGTAAAATTCAATGAATTAATTAAGTTATTTACTTTTGGATCTGATGATATTTTTGATCTTTATTATAAACCTTTAGTTGTTGAGCAGGAAGAACATATAAAAATTGTACCATCACTATTTGAAAATAATAATTTTTCTAGAACTTTTTTAAATCACATGAATTTGATAAATGCTTCATTTAAAAAAGGTTGGGCTTTTGAAGAATATATAAAGATGAAATTTGAAGAAAATGGATTTAAGGTTTATAATAAGGAATCTCCCGATTTAAATTTTGAATTGGATAGTAATAAAAAAGGTGATATTGATATTTTAATGCTTAAAGATGAATATATATTTTATGGTCAGTTAAAAAATAGAGCTCAACCACTTGAAGATGGTGATTATATATCATTTGATAGAAAAATTAATAAAAAGGCAATGAAGCAATTAAGGCATGGGGAAGAATTTTTGAAATCAAATCCTGATTATATTGTTAATTTCTTTGGAATCGATGATATAGATAATTATAAACTAATTCCGTTTATAGTAACTAATAGTTTTTATGGTTCTGGTGAAAAAAGAGAAGGGATTCCAATAATTGACAAAAGTGCTTTAGAAATATTTTTTAGAGGATATATTGCAATTTGTGAGGGAAATGAAGTTGTTTTTAAAAAACGTTTGAGAGATAAAGATAAGTCATTGGGTGAAAATTTTAATCAATTTTTAAAAGAACCTTATTTTCTTGATGAAAAATTATACCCTAATTTATTTTTTAATAAGTTTGATAGAATAAATGGTAAAGAAATTATGCTTGGTTTTAGTGCAGAATTACAAAAACAACATTTTGAAAATTGTTATATTAATCAATTAATTTAAAGGAAGTGCAGTAATGGCTCATCCGGCAAAAGCTTATCTTAAAAAATTAAAAGAAGCATATAGAAACAAAACGCTGGTTCCTTTTGTAGGGGCAGGACTATCCATTCCTTTAAATCAGCCGGGATGGGGAAAACTATTAGAAAAAATATCTAAAGAATTTGATTATGAAGATTTAGAGCAGAAAAGAACTGAAATAGAAGAATTAATTGAAGCAAATCAATATCTTGATGCAGTTGATTTAATAAAAAAAGCCGGAATATCTGAAATCGATTTAAAAAGTGCTATTAGTCAGTTGATTTATGAATATAAAGAAGAAACTCCTTCTGAAATAGATAATCTTTATCAAGATCTTGCTGATTTAAATTGTACTAAATATCTAACAACCAATTATGATAATTATTTATCTGATTACCTAGGTAAAAGCCCTAAAAGTTTAAGTCGACTTAGTAAAGAATACATTAATGATATTGATGGGCCAATTTATAAATCTGATGTCTATAATTTACACGGTGATTATACTCAGCCTTCTACAATTTTGCTCTCCCGGGAGTCCTATGATAAATTATATAAAGATAATGAAGATTTTAGGAAGGTATTAGAACATTTCCGCAAAAAATATACGCTGCTTTTCATTGGATTTTCCTTGCAGGATGAGTATATTAAAGAAGTTTTAGAAGCTGGGGATAAGTTAAGAGCAAGACATTTTATTCTTGTCTCAGATATTTCTAAAAAGAGAAGAAAAGAACTAGAAGAAGAATATGATGTTAAAATAATAAAATATTCTGTAGAAGATAATAACCATACTGCAGCTATTAGAGAAATTTTAAATGAAATTAAATATGTTGAAGATGACAATGAAAATGAATCCACTCCCCTAAAATCAGTAAGTAGGAATACTAACTTTGGACTGCAAAGTCAACCAGGAACTGCGACTCAACTTTCTCCACTATTAAAGAAAAATAATAATGGAAAATTAAAAAAATCAAAAGTTTATGAACAGATTAAAGAAATAAAAAAGCTACAAGAGAAGGGTTATCTAGATAAAGCTGCTGCTGAATATAATAAAATTTTACAGCATAATATAACTTCACCACTGAATCCAGCTGCTCAAGTAAAAATTATAACTGAGCTGCTCTCTATTTATATCTTGATTAGAGATTATTCCGCTGCTGAAGCATTAATAGATAGTGGGCTTAAAATACCTAAAACTCGAGATAATATTGAACTGCTTTCCTATATAATTGATTTTTATTTTAACACAGCTGATTATCAAAAAGCCTTTGAGACAGCTCAAGAGTGGTATAAAATCATGCCGGATGATCCTATAGTTTATAGCTTTAAACTCTACACCGAGATTATTTATCATGATAAAGGCTATGGTTATCTGGTTGATAAGTTAATTGATGAAAATCATAAAATTATAATAGAAGTTGCGGATCAGAATGAAAAGCAGTTGATTTATCGTTTAGTAGGAGAAATAGCACTTTATTATAATAATTTTGATGAAGCCATTAATTTACTGCGTCAGTCCTATGAGATTGAAGAAAATATTTATAATCTAGAAGATTTAGCTATCGCTAGTTATTTTAAAGCGGTAGAACCGGCAGTTGATGGAAGCAAAATTAAAATAGCTGAAATTAATATTAAAAAGCTTAATAAAGCTCTTGAATATTTTGAAGTTGCTTTTTCTACAGCAAAAGAAAATATTATTAGAGGAGTTTATTCCCGTTTAGCCCCTCTTTATTTAAGGACTCTCTTTTATCTGCGTAAAATTGTTAAATTTGATCAGTCTTATCAGCAGCTAATTGAATATTGTTTTGATGACTTAGATGAAATTCAGCGTTTAAAAGTTATTAATGATCTTTTTTTAAATAAAATTGATTGGGATTTGGTGAATAGCTTAAAAGATATTGACCGAGCTTTAATATTAACTGAATGGTATAGCAAACAGAAAAATTATAAAAAGGCCTTAAAAAAAATAAAACCTCTGGCAGATAAATATATTGCTGAAAATGAGCAAATAGTTCTGCAGTTTTTAGTAACATTATTTAATGCTGATAAAAAAAGTCTTTTTAATCAATACTTTGAGCAATATCAGAAGCACTGGTCTGCAAGCAGTAATCTGCGTTTAATGAAAAGTCACCATGCTGAAATTAATGGTAATTTAGAGCAGGCAGAAAAAATACTTAATGAAATTATTAGAGAATCTCAAACTGCAATTAACTATAATCACCTTTTTTCTTTTTACAAAAGCCATAATCAAGTTCAAAGAATTGAAAAAGTTTATGCTGAATTATTAGAAAATAATTTTGAATTAGTTAATCAAGAGCCAGAAGGATTTTTTTCTACCTATTATCAGCATCTAATGTCTTTAAATAAAATTAAAGCAGCTTATAACTTGTTTAAAAAAGCTAAAAAATACATACCGGACTCTAATGTTTTAAAATTTATGGAAGTTGAAATCAAAATTAAACTTTCCGACTTTACTGATTTAGCTGAAACAGCCCTTGAAATTTATGAAAAATATAAAGATTATGGAGAGTCTGTTTTTGCTTACTATGCAGCTGTTGCCTATCTTCATTATAATGAATTTGAAGAAGCAAGATATTATTTGAATTCATATAAGAATAATGGATATATTGATCAACAGTCACTGAATCTAGTAGAAAGATTAAAAAATAGATTAGATATTTTGCAGCAGAATAAAGAGACTGCCTACGATCAAAGTTCAAATTATATTAGAAAGATTGCCTTAAAGACTAAGGCTAAAAGTAAAGCGATAAAAATTCCAAAAAACGAGGATTTGATCATTGATGCACCTAGCCTGTATCTTCTCTTTTATTTAAATAAAGAAAAGTGGCTGCTGGATAATTCACAGGTAATTGTTAGTTTTACGACTGTTGATAGACTGCAGCAGCTTTATTGTGATACTGGAGATTCGATTTTTATGAAAATTATTGAATTTTTAAGAGACAATAAAAATATCAAAATAACTGCTCCATCTATTAAAGATGCTATAAATAATAGGGAATTATATTCACTAGAATTTATTGATTTTTATGATAGCCTAAGTCTGGCAGTAGAGCAGAATTATTTTTTTGCAACTTCATATTTTCTACCGCTGGGAAAACAAAATAAAAGTCCATTTTATCTACCTAAAGGCTTTAAAACGATAAAATTTGATGATGGTGAGCTTGATGTTTATACTGGATGAGCTTTCAGCGACAATTAATTATTGGAGGTGATTAAAATACGTGGAAAACTAAAATCTGAATATGATAATTTTAAGCTGATAATGGAAGAAGAGGATTTAGATTTAGAAAAGTTTTCCTCAATTTTTAATCCTAATTATCTAGATAAAGCAGTATACTTTCCTTATTTTTTAAAAGATAATTTAAGTACAGATGAGATTAAATCACTTGCCAAATCAGTTGTTAATTATCTATTGCTTGAATATAACAAAAGATTTATACAGTACCTGGAGGAAGAACATTCTTTAAAAATAAATGAAGTAGTACTTGATAATTTAGATAAAAGAACCGACTTGTATAATAAAGATAAAGTATTTAGTTGGGTAATGGATAAAGGGCTTAGGCATTTAAATGATTCCCTTAATTATATCTGTGTTGATACAGAAGAAAAACTTTTAGATTTAATAAAGATTACAGATTTACAGCTTGGATTTTCTTCTGGCACAACTAAAGAAGATTTGATCCGCTGGTTATATGAGATTCCTTTGTCTTATAAGAAAAGATTAGAAAACAACCTAATAACAAACCACACTTCCTCTTTCTAAACTAAGATGATATCATTAAATCAAACATTAGTTCAGAAAGGGGTTATTTTATATGGAACAGTTATTTACCTTAATTAGCTCTTATGGTTTTCCCATGGTTCTCTCAATTTATCTACTGCTGCGCTTTGAATCACTGCTTAGAGGTCTTAAAGAATCAATAGACACTCTAATTTTACTCAGCAATATCGAATCAGCAGATTTGAGAAAACTCAAAAAAGAAAAGAAACTTTAGCTTTAAGGAGCAGCCCCTTTAAAAAAGAGGCTGCAGGAGTGATTAAAAAACTATTGTATCAAATAGTTCAAAATAAGGTTTCAATTCTTCTTCCGTATATTTTGACTTACAGGTTAAAGGATTTAATTTACATTTCTCCTGATCCCTTGGACAGTCGAGACAGTAACAGCCATTCATCTTATTTAGCAGACTAAATTCCTGAACCAGATCATTTAGCTTTTCTGACTTTCTAAAATTACCAAAGCACTCTTTAAACACTTCGTAATTAGGCAGCCTGGGATCACTGTTAATTTCTCTTACACCTGGAACTTTTTCTATCTCTTCAGCTTTCTCAAAGAGCAGTTGATATAATTCCTCTTCTGTATATTTTTTGTTAGACATTTACTGCACCTCTTTTTCTTCTGAGATCAAAAGCAGTTTTTCTTTAAAAGGACGGGGCAGATAAGCGGTATCCTTTCTCTTTGAATTAACTTCCTGATAGATTTTAAGAAAACGGTTTTTAACATATTCATTATCCTTACTGTGACACAAGGAAGCAAAACCACCAAAGTTGCGGATAGCTTCTCTAACACTTTCTGGAAGAGATGCCATTCCTTCATTGGAATTATAGTAGCCGTACTTACGAACAGCTTTTAAAGCCAGATACCAGGCCTCTCCAGCCGTTATTTTAGCTTCATCAGGTAGTTTTAGCATTTCTACCTCCTTAACAATTTCTCCAGGAGTAGGAGGCCACTGGGGCCGATTGATAATTAATTTTTTAACTGCAGCTACTACCAGCTGATACTTATAATACTTTAAAAGATCATGCCAGACTTCGACCATCAATTTAGTACCGTCTTCATCATTTGGCTTTGGGAACTTAAAGCGGTTGCTGTAACAGTTATTTAAATAGCTAAGGATTTTAATGATTTCACTTTTTTTCATTCTGCTCTTCCTCCTTTGCTTCTAAATAAAGTTTTTTTAATTGATCTGTTCTTTGAGAGGCGGTTGCATATGCTAAACTAAAAGTGTACCAAAAATAATGTTCTGCTAATCGAAAAGTGTACCATCTCAACACCATCTCCTGTATAATTGATTTATCCAATAATCATTATAAACAGGAGGTAAGAAAGGTG
>Ga0182240_100171_pt1 | contig 27505 bp, 31 predicted proteins | sample hydfrates4_PW_90_FD_145594 | JGI IMG/M metagenome (GOLD analysis project Ga0182240, IMG submission 145594) | Subsurface microbial communities from deep shales in Texas, USA - hydraulic fracturing test 4_PW_90 | ecosystem: Environmental > Aquatic > Deep subsurface > Shale gas/oil reservoir >...
TAAATTTCTTGGAAAATGATTACTCCTTCTTAACTCAGCTTTACATGAGCATTTTAAGTTTTATTTGCCATCTGCTACCTTCTATTTCCATTTTTTAGGGAATCTTCATGTCCTATCTGACACTACCGTGCTCCCTTTCTCTTCAAGTATGCCGATAACTTTAAAATTCAATCCGTTAAGCTGAACATTTTTATCAATAGGATTCTGTGAACCGAAAAGTTCTTTCACAACCTCCGTACCAAGTAAAATTACCTTTTGCCTGTATTCAACATCAAGAGGCATAATAAACCTGCCGCTTTGTACAGTGTAGTTTCGAACCGTCTGATAATTTTCATCCACGCCCTCCAGTGTTACATCCATTGTTTTTGTATCAAATTTTGCCGTAACATTTCCGCTTGCTACAGGCGCTACTCCGGCAACTCCATACTTATCAGCAAGGGATAGCGTCGCGTCATAAGTTAAATAAGTTTCTGCACCCCGGCCCCTGATCATAACGCTGAGAAGATTTGTACCCATACTTTCAATATTCTCCGTAACACTTTCCGTCGTTCCCTGAACAACAGATACCAGTATTATTACAGCGGAAACACCGATGATAATTCCCAACATAGTGAGGAATGTCCTCATTTTGTTTCCCATAATCCCTTTTAAAGCAAGCTTGATTGCTATTTTAAAGTTCATCTCCGCCACCCTTTCATTCAACTATCAATCCGTCCTGAATTGAAATTATCCGTTGTGCGCTACCTGCAACTTTCATGTCATGGGTGATGAGCAATATTGTTCTGCCGTTTTTATTTAGCTCTTTTAAAATTTCCAGCACCTCTGTCCCCGATTTACTGTCCAGGTTTCCTGTAGGTTCATCAGCCAAAATCAGCGGCGGATCGCCTGCCAGTGCACGCGCTATGGCAACCCTTTGCTGCTGGCCTCCAGACATTTCTGAAGGTTTATGGTGAGCCCAGTCGCTTAAACCCACCTGTTCCAAAACCTGTAAAACCCTCTCTTTTCGCTCCTTGACGTTCATTCCCCTGTAGATAAGCGGTAATTCTACATTTTCAAAAGCATTAAGTTTAGGTAAAAGATTAAACTGTTGAAAAATAAATCCTATCTTTTTATTCCGGATTCCGGCAAGCTGATCTTCCGTATAATTACTGACTTCGATACCTTCAAAGTAATACTCACCGGCAGTAGGTACATCCAAACACCCTAATATATTCATGAAAGTTGATTTGCCAGAACCACTCGGTCCTATAATAGCAACAAATTCGCCCTTTTCAACCTTTAGTGATACGCCCTTTAAAGCTTGAAATTGGATAGCTCCGGTATTATAAACTTTAGTAACGTTTTTTATTTCCAGCATCTCTGTTACCTCCCTCCGCCGGATTTTCCTCCGCTAGGTCTTTCCCTGCCTGCTCCCATCATTCCCATCCCAGGGATTCTCTGCTGATTTTGCGTGCTCTTGCTTACAAGCGGATAAAAAACCTTATCTCCTTCATTCAAACCTTCAGTTATTTCCACATATTGCTCGGAAACAAGGCCAATTTTTATAGGAGTAATATTTGGCTTATCTTGTTTCAAATTCTTTTCATCACCTGTTATTACGAATTTTTGTTTTCCACGCTGCTGAATCGCTTCTATAGGGAGCAGCAAAACATTCTTCTTATTGGAAGAAATAATTTCTGCGTTAGCAGTCATTCCGGGTTTCAACCCTTTTGTGTCGTTTAAGCTCAATGTTACGTCAAAGGTAGCAACTCCTCCGGTAGTACTACCCTCTAAAGCAATTTTGGAAACTTCCGCACTATATTCCATTTCGGGCACAGCTTCTACAGTAACTACCGCTTTCTGCCCTACTTTCACTTTGTTAATATCCAGTTCATCTACAGGAATTACAACTTCTAGATTATCCAGATCCGATACCACTGCAACAGCTGAGTTTTCTCGAATTTGTTCTCCCTCGGTTACATTAATTTTTGTAATTGTTCCCGATATGGGAGAATATATGGCAGTATTGTCAAGGTCTTGCAACTTTTCGCTTAATTCCAACCTGCTTTGTTCTAACTTTATCTTTTGAGTATCTATTTGTGTCTGTAAACTCGTATTCTCCAGTTCTGCCAATAATTCACCTTTGTTAACATAGTCACCGGAGGAAATGTTGAGTTTTTTTAGAATTCCTCCATATAATAACTTCACGTCATATGGAGTTTTGATTTTCAAACCGGTATTTTCCACTGCCGCAAAGCTGCCTTTATCGTTATTAATTGTGATCTGCACCTTCATGCCGGAAGTCAATCCTCCCGGGTTATCGACTTCAACAGTTACTCCATACAAAACTGCTCCCTCATTATCGCCGGGTGTTTCATTAACCTTTGTCACTGTTCCATTTATAGTCTGGAAACTTCCCAATATTAAAACTTCTGCTTTATCACCGACTTTAATATTTTTTATCTGACTTTTATTAAATTGGCCGGTTGCTTCTAATTTTGATTTGTCGGTTATTGTTGTAAGTATGTATCCTTTAGACAATTCTTCTCCTGTATTAACTTCAATATCACCTACAACCCCTGAAGCCGGAGCATATATTTTTAGATTTTCTAAGTCTTCTTCTAATTCTTTCAAATTGTTTTCCGCTATAAAAACATTTAATTTTGCCCGCTCAATCATTGAGTTTTCAGTATCGTTTTCAAAGGTTAATATTAAATCTCCTTCATTCACAAACTGCCCTTCCTCAACGTAAATCTTATCAACAATCCCGTTATTCAGAGTCATTATTTCCTTTCTTACACTTGCCTCAATACTTCCGGTTCCGCTTGCAGTTACCTGGATGTCACCTCTCTTAACTTCAACTATTGCATATTGAGCAACATTTTTTGAATTATCTTTTTTGTCTAAATAATACCTTATAAACGTACCACTGAGTACAGCCAGGCAAAGCACTCCGATTACACCATACTTGAGATATTTCTTCTTCATACACTGTCACCTCCAGGTTGTTTTCCTTACTCATATTAACAAAGAAACCTTAAAGATTTCTTAAAATAAACAGGAAAATTAAATTCTATTGTTACTAAAAAGAAAATCCTAGAGAATTATATTGACTCTCTAGGATTTTCCGGATAAATCCCGTTTAATTTCCTAAAATTTCTCTAAAACTTTTAAAATTACCACTCAATTTTTTGAGTAATTAATGAATCCTATGCTTGCTGGCCATTTTGCTCAACTAAAACGGGTCTATTAGTGTTTATTACTCAAATGCAACTCAATAAATCGAAAACTTGTTTGCAAAACTCTTCAGTATTTTTATCAAGCGCACAAAACTACTGAAAGAAGTTTCACTTTTATTTACTAAACCCCACAAATCGATTAACCATGCGAGAAATTTCTGGAAGTAATTCACAACGTAAATTAATGGGGTGTTTAAAAATATATCTAAGTGCCAGACACACCTGATCCAATGAAGCATTCCCAGCTCTTTCTCCTATACCATTAACAGTAGTACTCACCGCTTTAGCACCTGCAATAATTGCTGCTAAACTATTAGCCGTAGACAGTCCAAAATCGTTGTGGGTATGGATTTCAATATCTATATCAACAATATCTATCAAATTTTTAATGAGTCTATATACAGAAAAAGGCTCCATAATACCCACAGTATCTGCATAACGGAGGCGTACAGCACCGTATTCAGCAGCTAATTGGGCGTATTCAGCCAAAAAATTAAATTCGGCTCTAGAAGCATCTTCTGCACCTACAGAAATGGTACACCCATAATCTGCTGCATAACGTATAGCACCTTGGAGGCATCTCAGTACCCACTGTCTTGTTTTTCCAAGCTTTTTTTCAATGAGTAAATCGGATACAGGTGCTGAAAGGTGAAGATACCTGGCGCCACACTGAATAGATGCCCTTAAGTCAGATAAAACAATACGGTTCCAGGTGGTTACCTGAGCTTTTAATCCCGCTTGAATAATTTTTTGAACGGCAATTTTTTCTTCCCCACCCATGACAGGTATTCCGACTTCTATAATATGAACACCTATTTTATCCAGAAGTTTCGCAATTGCTATCTTTTCTTCTACATTAAAGGCCACTCCCGGCATTTGTTCACCATCACGCAAGGTGGTATCTACGATGATTATGTCTCGTGCTGCCTCTTTTTGCACATTCTTTACCTCCTTTCAGGCAGCCGCTGATGTTTTACCATCCGTTTAATGTTTTAGACCCGGGTGACAGCAATTTTATAATTCTTTCTACTCTTTTTAGCGCTTATCACAGGTGTCTCCGTTTCACAAAGCGGGGTCCTAAATTCCCCGGACCTGTCATTTGTCAATAAGCCTATGGCATCTGCCCTGCACTGTCTGCAGTGATACATCTGCTGCAGATCGGCTTCACACATTTTTCTCATCCGCTTTAATTCATGCCCGGTTGTTTGAGGATAGTTTTCAAAGATACTACCCTTAGCAGGAATTAACGGCATAATATTAGCTATAAAAGCCCCCAGGCTCTTTACCTTCTTAACTATTTCCGGAATATGACGATCGTTAATACCTTTAATCATTACGATGTTGACTTTAACTATTACACCCTGTTCAGTGAGATATTTTATTCCTGCCAGCTGGTTGTCAATTAAGATTCGTGCCCCTTGAACACCTTCATATTTTTTGCCTCTATAAGTCTCATACGAGAATTCCAAACTCCATCATTAAGTCTTCCAAACGGTCCTGAATCATGGGTTTGGGAATAACAAACATTTCATTTTCATCTATAGCTTTGGCAAGAATTCTATATTCATCGGCTTGATTGGCATTATGCTCAAAGTCAATCACAGTTTTCCTATTTATCTCTGCTCTTTGTACAATATTATCTCTGGGCACAAAATGTATTAATTGAGAGCCAATTTCCTCAGCAAATGCCTTTAAAAGTTCATATTCATTATCAACTTTACGGCTGTTGCAGATGATACCACCTAACCTTACCCCGCCAGTATCGGCATATTTCCGGATACCTTTGCAGATGTTATTTGCTGCATATAATGCCATTAACTCTCCTGAAGCAACAATATATATTTCCTGAGCCTTACCTTCCCGGATCGGCATGGCAAAACCGCCGCAAACAACATCACCCAAAACATCATAAAAAACATAGTCGAGATCAGCTTCATAGGCTCCAAGTTGCTCCAATAAATTAATGGAAGTAATAATACCCCTTCCTGCACAACCCACACCTGGTTCAGGGCCACCTGATTCCACACACTTTGTTCCCTTAAACCCTTCCTTCATAATATCTTCTAAATCAATATCCTCTCCCTCTTCTCTTAAGGTATCAAGAACTGTTTTCTGATTAAGACCATGAAGAAGTAATCTTGTAGAATCAGCTTTAGGGTCACAACCCACCACCAGTACCTTTTTGCCCGATTCAGCAAAGGCTGCTACAGTATTTTGTGTTGTTGTAGATTTACCAATTCCGCCTTTTCCATAAATTGCAATTTGCCTCATTTTAATTCCCCTTTCTTAAAAATTTTTTTTTAAAAAAAAACGAGACTCTCTTTGTTTTAACAAAGAAAGCCCCGTTGCTCCCCTTTTCCAGTGATTGGCACCCAATGCTATCACTATTTTATTTTCCTGAAAAATACAAAAGCCTTTTGAAACATTTTCTGCTCCAAAAGGCGCCTTTGCCAAAACCAACAATCCCCTGCTATTTCCAGTTTTGCTCTATGATTACCTATATGCTTCCTTATATATCTCTAATTTGAAATATATTATACCAGCATAACGGTATACTTGCAATATTTTTTTCAAAAGTATCTTGTATACATTATTAAGGCCTCCGGGCAATAGGAAATCTCCGCCCCGTACCCTCCGTTTCATAGCGACGGTGATTCCAGTAATCCTCGTCGTTCCAAATATCTTCACAAATAGTAACGCCAAGTTTCCTCCCCTGAAAAATGAACGGCCTGCACTCTTCAGCCGGCTGAAAATACCTGCTTTCGTCAAAAACATCGTAATTAGGCAAGAGCATTTTATCCTGCCTACCGACAACACTGCCATCGTAAAACAGGAGAGACGAATTATATAGTCGCTCACTAAGAGGATCTTTTACAGGTGCACCTAAAAGTATTCCAATATGCGAACTAGCAGGAAGTATATTTTCTCGCAATGCATTTTCAATACGATTAACAATTTCCGGCCTTAAAAGAAGATCCCGTGCCGGATAACCGATTACCGCCAGTTCAGGAAATACTATGAGATGCGCTTTCTTTTCAAGTGCCTTACCAACAAGTTTTAACATTTTATCCACATTATACCCGATATCGCCTATAACCGGATTAATTTGTGCCATCACTATCTTCATATTTCAAACTCCCTATCCAACCCAAATACTGGGGCTATTGATTCTACCTTATGTTATAGGGGCAATGCACTAGGATATTCTTATTTCTTTTTAAATAAGCTGCTGCTGGTAATAATCGCTTGGGCCACTTCCTTCATGGTCTTAGACCTCTTCATGCTTTGAGTGCGAATCAGCTTATATGCTTCCTCTTCAGTTAATTCCATATTTTCCATTAAGATTCCTTTTGCTTTTTCAACAACTTTTCTTGCCTCTAATTTTTCTTTCAGAAAATCAACTTCATTTTTCAATTTATTTACTTCTGCATTTGTTGCTAAAGCGGTCTCAATAGCAGGTAATAAATTGGCAGGAATAACCGGTTTAACTATGGTTGTCTGAATTATTCTCTTCTGGGTAATAGTTGCTAGTTCTTTTTGCCATCTATCTGTTATTACTATAATGGGGATAGAAAGTTCAGCAATTATTTCTATCAGCTCTAGTCCTTTAATGCCCTGTAGATTGCTATCCACCAAAATCAGGTCTGTTTTTATGGTTCTTATTTCTCTTAAAACTTGAGAAGCATGGGTAGCAGACCCAGTTACCACATAACCTTCAAAGGATAAAATATTTTTTATGTTTTGTAAAAGTTCTTGATCTCCGGTTACTATATATATCTCAGTTCTTCGCAAACAAATCACCACCGTTACTTAAAGTATGTATTCAAATAAAGAGTGCCCGGCAGTTAATCCCGTACTGTCATAAAGATTAATCATTACTAGTATTTACATTTTTAAAGTACTGATTAAAACAAAAGCTCTCTCAATTAGACACATTAATCATGCATCTAATAGAGAGAGCCTCATTGCTTCTCTTAACAAGATAGGCGCCATTGCCTATTATTAAATTAGTTTACCATCGATTTTTAATAAATACAAGTATAATTTTAAATTTAGAAGGAATAAACAATAGAATTAAGGCTATTAAACGACAAGCTTATGGTTTTTGCCCGGGAAAATCATAGCTCTTAACCAACTGTTTTGGAGAAGAACCAATTTTTTTATCTATTAATTTATTTCCGAGACCAGGAACAAAACTATGACATTTTTTATATAATACAGTAAAATATCGAAAATATTTAATGTTTCTATTGTTTTAGAAAGGAGCGAATAATATGAGCTGGCACTTTCCGATTCACGGAGAGTCCACAACAAAAACTAAAGTTAAAAATATTACTACAAAAAATGAAATTTTAAAAATCGATGACTCTATATTGCCGGAAAACCAATTATTTGCCAAGCTATTCGGACAAAACGTCCTGTTGACAATGGTCTCGGATCAACTGAATATTCTAGGGCAAACATTTCGACCAATATTTTGCGGTAAGGTGGCAAAGGTTACTAACGGCTTCATAACCCTTGATCCTGTAATAATTAAGATGAGTAATGCACCTTTTTTCAGGTTTCCCACACAACTGAGCTTTCCAATTGAACGCATAGCAAATTTCTTACCGTTTGACTGTGAAACACAGTTCCCTATTCCATAATTTAATAGAAGGAGTGGTATTGTTATGCCCGACACTAATATTGATTTTCCTGGTTACGGTTATATACCGATACGAGATTTGCTGATAAATAACATTCGCCGGTATTTTGTTTTTAAGGAATTTGAAAAAAATCAAAGAAAAAGAGCATTTATACTGATTGCTGAGTTTCCCTTCATGATAATAGGTAAGATAGTCGAAGTAATGGGCGATTATGTTTCAGTTGATGTAGAAACAACACACATTTCTGAAATTGAAGGAAAAGTCCTCCGCATCCATGTGAATGATATTGAAGTATTTCACATAGAACAACCAGACTCACCAATCCCTGTCATTTCTAATGTTGAAAATGAGAACTATACAAAATGAGGGTGATGTAATTTGATTAGAAAATTTCACATTGTAGCTATACCCATTCGAATTGTTGTTAATAATTTCGGGGACCACAATCCCCATGGTATGATTTATGTACTGAAGGAAAACGAAGCGGAGGTCAAAAAACAGGTATCCCAAAACCCGTTTACACCTGTGGACCTGGTACAGCCATTGACCATTCGAGCTAACGTGGGGGATACGGTAGAAATTCTATTTGAAAACCAACTGCAGTTCAACACATCGATGCATATTCAGTTGGCCGAGTATGATGTCCAAACCTCGGACGGTGCTTTTGTAGGCTGCAATGAAGATTCAACGGCACCTCCCTGTCCCCCGGGCGGTACCCTGACTTACCGGTGGCATGTCGAACAGGAAGGAGTCCATATCTTTACCGACCTGGGTAACCCGCTTTCTGAGGATGAAATAGGTAGCAACGTCAATGGCCTCTTTGGAGCTTTAATTGTAGAACCAAAAGGCTCTTGGTGGACCGACCCGATAAGCGGCGAACCACTGAAAAGCGGGCTTTATGCAGATATTCACCACCCGTTGCTTCCTGATTTTCGAGAATTCACCTGGTTTTTCCACGACGAAATGGAAATTTTGGATTTAACCGGAGAGAAACCCTTTGATCCTGTGACATTTCAACCATCAAGTACTCCTACCCAAAATTACCGCTCGGAACCAGTTCGCAATCGCGTTCGACTAATACAGGAGGGTGTTGTTTGTCCCGACTGTGAAGGTGAAGAGGTCCACCACGATTCCTGGACATTCGGTGATCCGGCTACACCTGTATTAAGAGCTTATGTAGGTGATCCCATCAAAGTCCGTTTAATTCATGGTGGAGTTAAGGAGACCCACGTCTTTCATTATCACGTCCACCAGTGGCTCACTGATCCGGAAGATGTAGATTCGGACATCATTGATTCTCAGTCAATCAGCCCCCAGACTTCTTTTACAATAAAACCTCTCTATGGTGCAGGAAGCTTCCAGGGCGCTTTTGGTGATGCAGTTATTCATTGCCACCTCTATCCCCATTTTGGTGACGGAATGTGGGGTATCCAGCGAAATTTCAATACACTACAAGACGGTAGCCAGTGCTATCCTAACGGAGTTCCAATTAAACCTTTACAGCCTCTACACGACCGCGAACCACCACCGCCCCCCACCCCTGAAAAACCTGGATTTCCCAATTTCATTCCCGGAATAGTTGGCTGCAAGGCACCCCGTCCCCCGCTGGGAATAATTGATGAGAGAGAACCTACTGAAATTGAAAAAAACCAGTTCGCTCCAAATTTCCGCCCCGGTGCAGTCTTCGTGAATCCTTGTATTGAAGGAGTTACTCCGGTGCGAGAATATAACATTTCGCTTATCCAAACGAATGTAGTTTACAACCGGGCGGGATGGCATGACCCGGAAGGCCGGCTTTTCGTCCTGGCTGAAGATGAAGAAGCCGTGCTAAAAGGAGAGAAAGAACCGGAGCCGCTTGTCATACGGGCCAATGCCGGGGACTGTATAAGAGTTAATTTTACCAACAAACTACCGGAAACCTTGGGTGGCAACGCATTTCAGCTGGTGAACCGCACATATGAGACTGGGATACATATCCATTTCTTTAAGTTTGATCCCCTCTGTTCAGATGGCGCCAATGTCGGCTGGAACTATGATTCAGCGGTTTTGCCCGGTCAAACCATCCGTTACCAGTGGTTTGCCGATGTGGAATTAAGAGGAGTCTTTATTCACGACCACCTTTTTGCAGCGCTCCATCAACAGCATGGTGTCTTTGGAGCCGTCAATATCGAAGCTAAAGGCTCTAAATTTTTTGAACCTTTTAGCCTGGAAAAAGAAATCCGGGCAGGAACACAGGCTATAATTACCAATCCTTTAATCCCGGATTTCAGGGAATTTAGCCTATTTGCTCAGGATTTTTCCTTACTTTTTGATGCTGCTGGTTGCCCGCTCAACCAGCCGCCGTTTCCAAATTCTCAGGATGATCCCGGCGTAATGAGCATCAATTACCGCAACGAGCCGCTACAATTCCGTCTAGATCGTGACTGTGACCCAGCCTATGTCTTTAGCTCGTTTGTTAATGGAGATCCCGTCACACCGCTATTGCAAACTTACAACGGTGACCCGGTACGGATTCGCTTTTTCCAGGGAGCCCACGAAGAGTCTCATATTTTTAACCTGCACCGGCAACGATGGAAAAGGGAACGCAGAGATCTTGATTCAGAAATCACCCAGGAACAGCACATCGGTTTATCCGATCACTTTACTTTCGAGTTTGACATCGAAGGTAACGGCGACTTCGACATGCTCTACTACTTCGGCGGAATAGACGATATCTGGTTAGGATGCTGGGGTCTTATTCGTACTTTCCAGGAGAAGATAAGAGATTTGCCGCCGTTACCAGACCGGCCGGAACCTCCGCCCCGTACCAAATTGTTTCCAGCACCAAAAAACGAAGCTAAACCGCCCCGCGCAGCAAAACCCGGTACCCCCTGTCCGGAGGATGTACCAACCCGGCGTTATGAAGTAGTGGCACTGCAGACACCAATTATCTATAACGATGCTGGCGATAACGACCCCTGTGGAATCGTGTTCGCGCTGGCTGAAAACGAGAAAGCAATTTGTGATAGAACGCTTAATCCTGAACCCCTGATCCTCAGGGCTAATGTTGGTGAGTGTGTAGAGATCACGCTGCATAACAAGCTGACCGGCCCGTTCCACAATGGAGGTATTCACGGCTATCCCAGTGTTCCTGTAGACGCACCCTTCCCGACATCGGGGCGAATTTCCCTCCACCCGCAGCTATTGGCATATGATGTACGGGGTTCCGACGGAGCAACAGTGGGATTCAACCCCGATCAAACTGTGGGACCGGGCGAAAGTATTACTTACCGTTGGTATGTGGATCAGGAAGTAGGGGCCTGTAACCTGTGGGATATGGCTGACCTTCGAAACCACCGCCATCATGGGGCTTTTGGAGTATTTATTGCTGAAAAGAAAGGTTCAAACTACTTGGATCCGAAAACCCGCGAACCGGTGAACCCTGGGGGCAGCCAAGTAATTATAAGCCATCCACTTCTGGGTGAGTTTCGAGAATTTGTTCTGCTGATGCATGATGGTGTTAGGCTGTTTGATACTAACGGTAATTTGATCATTGACCCGCAGCCGGTTATCAACGGTGCTCAAGAAAAGGATGAAGAACATGAAAATTTTGAGGATCAGGGATCACGGGGATTCAATTACCGGGCGGAACGCTTCCGCAATCGCCTGGCGAAAAACCCCGATGTATCTAAGGTGTTTAGCTCCCGATTCCATGGTGATCCAGCCACGCCGGTGTTCCTGGCTTATCCCGGTGACCCTGTTACGGTACGCTTCGTGTACCCCGCTGATAAACCCAGGGCACAAGCCTTTACAATTCACGGTCATAAATGGCGCCGCAGCCCAAAAGATCTAAATTCACCCATCGTCTCGGTACGGGGCCAAAACAGCGTAGGCTCTGCTGATAATTTCCAGTTCCAGTACGGTGCTGGTAGTAGGTTTAGTATTCCCGGTGACTACATGTACCGGTCCGGTAATATTCGCTGGCATCTTGAACTGGGCGTATGGGGCATTATCCGAGTGTTAGCTGGACCCAATCCCTGTCTCGCACCGCTTGATAACCTGACCTTCGTAAAGGAAGATGTATCTCAAAATGGGGGTATGGAATAATGGATGATAAAAATAAGAAGAAAAAACCATTCAGCTGTCCCGAGAGTTTACCAGCGTCCGTACCGGATGATCGTTTTTGTTCTCCGTTTCAATGTCCGGAAAAGATTCCCACTCCACGTTTTTCATCACCAAACAGCCCGCTTTCTCCGGAAGAATTGGAACAATTTCAGGAGTGCATTGAAGCTGCTAATGAACTACTTCGTACCCTTGGAAATCCCGTAGATCCCAAAAACAAGAGAGAACTGCAGCTCCGCCTGCGCAAGCTGAGAGGTTTACTAATGCGGGTAGCGGTAGAGTGCGGGAATATTCAGGTAGACCTAGTTGGTACTTTGCAAGACGCCGGCAAGGACTTTGTACAGCTTGAAAGAGTTGGCCGCAGTACATTTATTCTATTCGAGAAGGTATGTTCCATACGCCGTGTTACTGCCCCTGACGGGGTTGAACCCGGTCATAAGCAGGAATCGATCAATCTCGATACCTGTACCCGCCGGGAAATAATACTAAATTTCGGTAAGATTGTTTCAGGAGATCCCAACCTCATCAATATTTTCTTTGGGCTCCCCCTTCACCTCCGCCTTGTTAGCTTTCAGGGCTGTAAGGTGGAAGTAAAAATAGAGAATTCAGAAGAACCGGAAGTCATTCAAGGTATGCTATCCGCTTCAGAGGAGAAGTATATCCAAGTACAAAAGAACAACCAGCTGGAGCAAATTAACTTCAATAAAATATGCTTCATTGATGTCCTCACCGGGCATCCCGATAAATGACAGTATTGTCCAATGCATCTAATGTTGACACTGGTGAACAGTTGTCTTTAGAATGCTGTTACCAGACGCCGGCTAAGATAACATTAAAAAAGGAGGTCATATAATATGTCTGACAAACAACATGTTCAAACCTGTTTGCCCATACCAAGTGCTTGTGACGGCTTTTTGGTGCATAAGGTATGTTGTGTCCCTTTTTCTTGTCCGCCTGTTATCTGCGACGAACGCATCCATCTCAAACTGTCCGGCTTGACAGGTAACCTCAATTTTCAATTGTTCCGTTTGAAAGGGTGTAAGGTAGAAATAGAGTTGGATTGTCCTGCAGACGGAAAAAGTAAGGTTGAGGGCATTATTTGCAATGTAGGAACTAATTTTGTAGATATAAAACTGGAAGATAACACTGTTATTACCGTACTGATAGAAAAGATCCGCCTCATTAAGTGGACCGATCCGCAATGTAATCCCTGTGTACCTCCTCCACCTGAGAAACCTTGTCCACCTTGTTAGAAACAGTTGGTAAAAAAAGTTATTTCTATTAAGGAAAAAATTTTAACGAGCCTGTTCGATAAGCACCTAAATTGGACCACGAAATGAACTAAGGTCGTTAAAATTGAGTGTTATTTTTAGAAAAAATATCGTCTGTAAGCCAATAGATGGTTTTGACCCAACGGTCAACCATATTTGTATTTAAATCGTATCGCCTGACTACAACCGAGCTATTACTGGTTTCCATTGCTTCTTTGATTACCTGTTCTTTAAATTCTTTAGTATACTTCTTCCTTTGCATCTTAACTACCCCCTGACACCTTTATTATATTTATTAAGACTATAAATATCTGCGTGACATTTTATATAAAAATCATGCGGGTTTATCCCAGTCAACCCTTTAGGGATTATAGATTTCTCCTGTATTCTGTCAAGGGTAAAGGCTTCGCTTGCTCCGCATTCGCTCCGCACCCTTGACAGAACCCATCCGAAAGCTATATAGTTATCAGGGTTGTCTGGATATTATTTACATCTGCTACTGTAGTGAATTTCTCCCGAAGACATACAACCATTTAAAAATATTTCAATTGTAAACAAAAGGAAAAACAAAAAAGTCTTTTGTTTTACGGTCATAAACTTTTTTACCTTTTCAAAAATTTTGCAAAGTATAATAACGTGATTGCAATGTTTAAATTATTTCTGATATTCCGCATTCTTTGTCAGTGAATCAACTAAACACCTGACTATCAGCCAATAGCCTATCATAATCCCGATACTGCACCGCCTCCGCCAAGTTATGCTCACTTATTTTATCATTCCCCTCAAGGTCGGCTATTGTTCTGGCTATTTTCAATATCCTGTTGTGCATTCTAATACTCAATTTCAATGAATCAAATACCTGCTTGTAAAACTCTTCGGTATTTTTATCAAGTGCACAGAATTTATTTATCAGCTCTCCATCCATTTGAGAATTACATTCAACCCCGGGATAATCTTTAAATCTTTCTCTCTGAATTTTTCTGGCCGCTTCAACTCGCTTTTTTATCTCTGCAGAAGTTTCTCCCTTTTTATAATCATGCAGTTCTTCATATTTTAATCTCGGTACTTCAACCTGTAAGTCTATTCTATCCAGTAACGGTCCGGAGATCTTGGTAAGATAACGGCTGATTGCATAAGGTGTACAGGTACATTCCCGCTCGGGATCGGACAGAAAGCCGCAGTTGCATGGATTCATTGCTGTAATAAGTATAAAATTTGTTGGGTATGTTACTGCTGCGTTTACCCTTGAAATAGTTACACTACCATCTTCCAGAGGTTGGCGTAGTGCATCCAGTACTTTACGATCAAATTCTGTAAGTTCATCCAAAAAGAGAACTCCATGAGTTGCCAATGTGACCTCTCCCGGCTTAGGGATAGTTCCTCCGCCAATTAAACTGGCAGTACTTGCGTTGTGATGGGGTGCACGAAAAGGCCGTTTTTTGACCAGTGGAATACCTTCAGGTAACAATCCACTAATACTATATATTTTAGTGATTTGCAGAGTTTCCTCCAAAGTTAAACCAGGCAAAATTGAAGGTAAGGCCTTGGCAAGCAGAGTTTTTCCGGTGCCCGGGGGACCTACCATCAGCACATTGTGATTTCCGGCTGCCGCTATTTCAAGTGCCCTTTTTGCACTCTCCTGACCCTTTATTTGTTCCATATCTACTTCATACCGAGCTTCTTGATCTGAGAAAATTTCGGAAATATCAACATGGGTTTGTGGAATTTCTGTTTTACCTGTTAAAAAATGGGCAGCTTCATTTAAACTCGAAACTCCATAAACGGTATTACTGCCACTTAACGCTGCTTCATAACTATTTTGCTGTGGTACCAAAAACTCCATTGTTTCGTTTTCAGTGGCACTTACCATAGCTAAAACACCATTTAGCGGTCTGACATCACCATTTAGTGACAGTTCCCCCACAACAATTTTTCCTTCCAATGCACTAAGTGGAATCTGCTCTGTAGCAGCTAAAATCCCTAATGCAATGGGTAAATCAAAGGCAGAACCTTCTTTTCTTATATCAGCAGGTGCAAGGTTAACAGTAATCTGCTTGGGAGGGAATTTAAAGCCTGAATTTTTGATTGCGGCCTTTACCCTTTCACGTGATTCCCTTACAGAAGTATCCGGCAAACCGACCATATGAAAACCAGGCAATCCTCCCGAAACATCAACTTCTACTTTTACATTAAATCCTTTAAGTCCTAGTAATGAACAACTATTAACAATAGCAAGCATTTGACTGTAACTCCTTTATTTTCCAAGTTTCTTTATAATTCGACATCAAAGGAAATTCTTCCTGCTAAAAAAAGAAAAAGCTTAAATCACTGGCAACCAAGATAATCTTCTAGAAATTTAACTATTTTTTTTGCATCTGGAGGACAGCCCGGGATATTATTTTCAAATTTTTCGGTACATGTTCCAACGCCTATTCCTCCCTTCTTGATATTGCGAAAGGCTTGTCCAATATTTAACTTTTCCTGTAATTTTTCTAATTGTCCCTTTTCCTGTAAACGCTTGAGGGCATGAATTAAGCTGCCGAAGCAAGCAGAACAAGCTTCATCTGCATTAATCCACTGTTGAAGATGGTCAACATCATCACTTGCTAATATTTCATTGGCTGCCGGTGCATCTTTATTACTGTTAAGTTCAACTACTTTATCTCGGGTTAAGTGGGTTTTACCAATTCCTAGCCTTTCAGCTAATGCAACATATTCAATATCATCTACCGAATAGCCTATTAATTCTGCTGCATATGTATCTATCAATACAGGGTCTTTGCCAACTATAACCCTGTTCATTTGAACCGGAGTACCTCCCCCTTCATAAGTAAGGTCACCTATAATTCCATCCACAACAATTAAATTTGAAGTTAAGACTTTATTAAGACAAGCTATGGGTTTATGTAAGCCTAAAGTATGAAAACGTCTTTTTTCTTCATCTGGTATACAACCTTTCAAATTTTTCAAGGCACAAGTTAACCTAGTCTGACAATGTGCTTTTAATACAGGCATATTAATTAAGTAGTCAACCTTTAACACCTGCTTACAAACATTAAGTGTAATACCATCAACAGTAAATTGTTGAGAATCATCATCTTTCAAATCAACCAAAGGCACATTAAATTCTTCACTAATTTCTCTATAACCACAATTTTCAAATGCTTTTTTTGTTGAATCTCCTATCCATGAGCTTTCCATAATAACAATATTTGTCAAACCCTTACTTTTAAGATAACTAATAACCCCTCTAACAAGTTCAGGTGATGTGGTCGCTCCCCAGTGGGCAGGTTGAGCTACAACCAGGTTGGGTTTAATTCCTATTAGGGGGTTGTTACCGAATTTTAGAATATCTTTTTCTATCTTAATTTCCTGTAAAATTGATGTGACCATTTCTTCAGGTTTATAGCCGTACATTATGTATAAATTGCTCATGTGTATATTCTCCTTTTAATATAAATTCTTATTTTATTTTATCAGCCTTAAAAATTATTGCAAAAATTAACCCCCAACTATCACAAAAATTCGTTGAGGGTACACATTTTAAATTTATTAAAAAGTAAATACCTTTGATTCTGCAGCCAGATCAATTAATTTATCAGCACCGGCATAAGTAGCTCCTTCAATTAAACCATCTTCGTCTAACTGACGAGTTCGAGCACAGGGTACTCATACATAAAAAGGTACTTTTTCCTTTTGAAGTTCATCAAGATATGCTTTTGCATCATCACCTGTAGGAGCCTTAACATTATCTGCAAAACCCCTTTGTGCGTAGTAAACACCGTCATCAACAAAAAAAACATGGACTTCATGATTTTTAGCTTTTGCTACTTTAGCAAGTTGAAAAGCCCTTGTCGCTCGAGTAGGGTCTTCTAAACCACGACTCAAAACAAATAAAAATTTTGCCATCCTTTGATACCTCCTTATTGATAGAAAAAATAGTACAGTGAAACAACCTTCTATCAATAATTTCGATAGATGGCTTCTAATTCCTTCCAATCCAACCAATTTTTAAAGTAAAATATATTATTTTTCTACTATAAGTATTTATAATTAAAATGCATCCCTTATAATTTCAATATTTAACTGTGGTTCAAATACAATTGCAACTACATCAAACCTACAATCTGCATCCATTAGATTATTTATTTTCAGATAATACTGGGCAAGATTTCTAAGTTTTCTTTGTTTTTTTAAGTTTACCGTTTCCTGTGGAGAACCATAGTTGCAGTTTTTTCTACTCCTTACTTCAACAAAAACTATAGTATCGCCGTCCTTAGCAATAATATCGATTTCACCAATTTTACAGGTAAAATTTCTTTCTATAATTTGATAGTTTTGTGATATGAGCTTTCTTCTTGCCAGTTCTTCCGCCTCATTTCCCAACTTTTTACGTTCCATACTGCACTCCCCCATAAATTTAAAAGGAGATACACTTTTTTAGTGCATCTCCTTTTAATACTTACTTAAAATGGAAAGAAAGCTGTAGCTACATCTAGGACAAGATTTGTGAATGGAGTTGGATAAACTCCAAAAAATACTAAAACTATTAAACACAAAGCCAGTGCCAGTTGTACGCTACCTGGAACCTTAATAGGTTCAGCACCTTCTTCAGGTTGTCCCAGATACATTGCCTTAGCTACTATGAGATAATAGTATACTGATACCATACTCATACCAATTGCTATAAAAGCAAGCCATATATGCCCCTGTTCTATAACAGCAGTAAAGAGGTAAAATTTACTCACAAATCCTGCAAGTGGTGGTATACCTGCTAGGGAAAGCAAGCAAATCAGCATAACTGCAGCCATTAAAGGAGACCTCTTCCAAAGTCCCTGATAATCTTTTATTTGATCGCTGCCAATAGATTTACCAACTACAGTCGCTACTCCAAAGGCTCCCATATTGGCAAAGACATACAGGAGGGAATGGAACATGATAGCTGCAACTCCCAATTTAGAAAATGCTACCATTCCTAGCAAGATGAAGCCCGCTTGCCCAACACTTGAGTAGGCAAGCATTCTCTTGATATTAGTTTGCGGAATGGCAACCAGGTTGCCAAGAACAAGTGTTAACACTGTTAATGCAGTTATGACGATAACCCATGTTTCCTGAACAGGAGCAAGTGCAATCATGAAAAATCTCACGAAAATGGCAAAAGCGGCAGCCTTAGAAGCTACTGACATAAAACCTGTAATAGGTGTGGGAGCTCCTTCGTAAACATCCGGAGACCACATGTGGAACGGAACTGCAGAAACTTTAAAACCAAAACCGGCAAGTGTAAATATCATGCCAATCAGCAATAAGGGTTGTATTCCCTGCTGGTTTATTATCTTAGCAATTTCAGTAAGCAAAACAGATTTCGTAGCTCCGTAAACCAAACTTAAACCGTAAAGCAGCACTGCAGATGACATGGCGCTTAACAGAACATATTTTATACCTGCCTCAGTGCTCTTTGCACAATTTTTTCTAAATGCCACAAGTATTACAAAAGCAATAGTGTTTAGCTCCAAACCTAAATAGAAAGTAATTAAATCTCCTGCTGAAACCATTATCATCATTCCCAAGGTTGCAAATGTAACTAGTGAATAGTATTCACCTTGTCCGTAACCTTGCTCTAAAATATAGTCCTTGGAAATGAGACATGTAAAAAACACTGCAATTAAAAGTAAACCTTTAAAGAACGATGAAAATGGGTCTATTAGATACATGCCATTTAAAAAGCTAGCGTTAGTTCCTGCATACAGAAAATTGACGCCAAAAATTGCTATAAAGCCGATAATAGCTATATTAGCAATTCCTTTATTATGAGTTTTAGGAACTAACAGTCCCATGACCAAAAGTATCAAACCGAGTAAAGCAGTTGCTATCTCTACTCCTAGAAGATAATATTCAGCCATTTAAAACACACCCCCTATAGCTTGAGCAGCCTGAATTTTTGCAATAAGGGGTTCTACACCTATATTAATCAAATCGGTCATCGGTGCCGGGAAGAGACCGAATAAAATCAATACGCTAATAAGAATAACAATAGGTACCATTTCAATTCCCTTTGCATCAGTAAGGTGGTCCCATTCCTCCTTACGAGGACCAAAGAAAACAAACTGTACAACCCTCAGAACATAAGTAGCTGTAATTACAATACCCAGTATGGCAAGTATTGATAAAGCTCTAAAGGGAATAAAGCCCAACACAACTTTATCAATAGTAAAGGATCCCACGAAAATTAGAAATTCAGCAACAAAGTTATTTAATCCAGGTAATCCCAGTGACGCCAAACCTGCTATAACAAATCCTGTAGCTACTCGCGGCATCTGGTGGGCTAATCCGCCAAACCTGGCAATCTCCCTTGTATGTGCTTTATGATAAATGTTACCTACAAGGGCAAAGAAGAGAGCTGTCATAATACCGTGCGCAAACATTTGAGCTACGGCACCATCTATACCCATTGAATTTAAAGAAGCAATTCCTAGAAGTACATATCCCATGTGACTAACACTAGAGTAACCGATAACAAACTTGAGATCTTTTTGTACCATAGCAACCATGGCACCATAAACCACATTCACTATACAGAGAACTGCAATTAAAGGAGCCCAGTATTTTGCACCCTCTGGGAAGAAAAAGATCCCAAGTCTAATAATACCATAACCACCAAGCTTCATCAGAACGCCTGCGTGAAGCATACTTACCGCAGTAGGTGCAGCAACGTGACCGTCAGGTGACCAGGTGTGGAGGGGCCACATTGGAACAAGGAATCCAAAGCCTATTAACATTAAGAAGAAAGCAAACTTTTGGAAAGCTATGTCATAATGAACAGTTGCCAGTTTTTCAATGTCAAATGTCAAATATCCTAGATGTTGAGGTGCTCCCGCATAAAGGAAAGTTGCTATTATACCGATTAAGGCAAAAGCACTTCCGACAAGTAAGTATAGTGTTAATTTCATGGCAGCATACTCTTTGCGGGTACTTCCCCAAACTCCGATCAGGATGTACATCGGAATAACAGCTACTTCAAAGAAGAGATAGAAGAAAAACATATCCCTTGTTACGAATACTCCAAAAACACCTGCAACCAGAGCAAGAAGAAATATGAAAAATTCTTTTATCCTGGTATGCATATCCCAGGAAGCAAAAACTCCTGTAAAAATTACTATTGAAGTTAGTAGCACCAATGGCAGACTCATACCGTCTACACCAAGGGTATAATTTATGCCGAATCTATCGACCCAGGGAATTGACTCAACAAATTGTACCCCGCCAACTGACCTGTCATAGGTCAGGAAAATAAAAATTGAAAGAGCTAATGATATAAAAGTTGCCACTGCTGCAGTAATCTTAATTAATAGCTCTTCCTTTTCAGGAATTAAAAGGATCGCAAGGACTCCAATAACAGGGGCTAATACTATCGCTGACAAAACAGGAAAGTTCATTGTATCCCTCCTAGCACGGGCATACCCATCCACAGTACTATTAGAACTATAGCAATAAATATTACCAATGCATAGTTCTGTAAGCTACCTGTATGAATAAATCGCAATCTTGCACCGGCAGCCCTTATGGAATCTGAAATACCGTGAGCAGTTCCATCAACAACATTTCTATCATGCCATTTGAACATTGAGGCGATTGTTAAAACTATATTGTCAAAGATCCACTGGTAAATTTCATCTATATAGTACTTGTTATAAAGGATGTTATGAATGGGCTGAAATCTGTTTTTAATTTTTTCTGCAGATATTACCTTTTTACCGTATACTAACCAAGCAAGTACTATACCTGCAATTGCCAATAATGTTGAAGTAAACATCAACATGTAATCAGGTGTTACATGATGAGGATGTTCAAAGTAAACTAAGCTTGCAAAACCGTGCTCAACAAATGGTGCACCCCAGAAGCCGATGAAGATAGAAAATACAGCCAAAATAATTAACGGAACTGTCATACAAAGAGGTGATTCATGAGGTTCATGTTCAGTTCTATCTTCACCAAAGAACGCCACAAAAATTAACCTGAACATGTAAAATGCTGTTAGGAAAGCTACAATTGAACCAATTATATACAAACCGGTAAATCCAGCTTCCTTTGTAGCCAGTAAAATTTCATCCTTGCTCCAGAATCCTGCAAAAGGAGGAATGCCAGCAAGGGCCAGTGCACCAATTACAAATGTCCACGTAGTAACTTTCATCTTCTTCACTAAAGCGCCCATCTTCCAGATGCTGTTGCTATGTACAGCATGAATGGCGCTACCTGCACCCAGGAAAAGAAGCGCTTTAAAGAAAGCGTGCGTTGTTAGGTGAAACATACCTGCAGTGATACTTCCAACACCTACAGCCATTACCATATATCCCAGCTGACTGAGTGTAGAGAAAGCAAGAATTCTCTTTATATCATCCTGGACTACAGCAATAGTAGCTGCAAAGATGGATGTAAATCCTCCTACATAGGCAATGGTAAGCAGGGATACAGGCGCAGCATGAAAGAGCACAAACTGTCTTGCAAGTAAGTAAACACCTGCAGCAACCATTGTAGCAGCGTGAATCAAAGCGCTAACCGGTGTAGGACCTTCCATTGCATCCGGCAGCCAAACATGTAACGGAAATTGAGCTGATTTGCCAATAGGCCCAATGAATACAAGAATTGCTGCCATAGTCAGAAAAGCAATATTTTCATATCCATGAAAAGCCTCAGCAAGTTCTCCAAAGTTGAAAGTTCCGAATTGATAGAAGAGGAAAAAGATACCCAGCATAAAACCAAAGTCTGCAACCCTGTTGGTTATAAAAGCCTTTTTATTGGCATCAGCCGCTGATTTGCGACCGAAGTAAAAGCCGATTAAAAGATAGGAACACAAACCTACAAGTTCCCAAAAAAAGAACATTTGAAAATAGTTATTTGCAACCACAAGACCTAGCATTGAAGATGCAAAAAGCGACAGGTACGAATAAAAACGTGAAAATCCTGGATCTCCTTCCATGTATCCCATAGAGTATATTTCTACAAGCAGTGCAACAATACATACTACCAGGAGCATTACAGCAGTTAGTGGATCAATTAAAATCCCTGCATTGATCTCAATTCCTGGAACTGACATCCAACGCACAGAATACTCAACAGGATTTTCCATTGTAATTCCCATCTGAAGAACCTCAAAGAAAATGCCCAGAGAAATCACTAAACTAGTAGCCATAGCAGCTATTGCCACCAGTGCGCTTAAAAGCTTAAATCGTTTTGTAGCCAGTGCAATAATTACAAACCCTAATGCTGGCAAGACTGGGATAAGCCATGCTAATTCAATCAATTTATTCACCACCTTACATTAAACGTTTACCACTTCAGCCAATCAATTTCGTCCACATTTGAAGTAAGCCTTTCTCTATATACCTTAACTACAAGAGCAAGTGCAACTGCAACTTCCGCAGCAGCAACAACTATTACAAAAATAGTAAAGATAAAACCTGTTACAGCATCAGGGGTTAAAAACCTGTTAAAAGCAACAAGGTTTATATTCACTGAATTAAGCATTAATTCTATACCCATTAAAACAGCTATAGCATTTTTTTTGGATACAGCACCGTATAAGCCGATTGAAAATAGAACAGCTCCAAGTAACAAATAATGATAAATTGTTATCATTGTTCTTTTTTCACTCCCCTTGCCAAAATAATGGCACCTACAAGGGCCTCAAGTAATAAAAGTGCAGCAACTTCAAAGGAAATAACAAAATCCCCCATCATTGCAATAGCAAGAGGCTCTACTACACTTTTCCCTACACTTTCTACAATTTCAAAACCACTGTTAAAAATCATGGAAACAGTTACTACGAGAAAAGCTAAACAAGCAAGTGACGCAATAATAGCGTATCCATTAAAGGGATTACTTGCTCTAATGTCACCACGCCTTGTAAGCATAACAGCAAAAACTATCAGAATTGCAATTGCACCAGCATAAACAAGTATTTGTACCGCAGCTATAAAATCTGCTTGGAGTAATGCATAGATTCCTGCCATCCCTACAAAAGTTACGATTAGAAAAAGAGCGCTATGAACAATATTTTTCATGAAAACTACGGCTAATGCAGAAAGAACTATAACTGCGGATATTAGCCAGAAGAACAACGGTTCCAATGTACCGTTCATATTTTTTCACCCCTTTAGGCCTCAGACTTCTTCACTTTATCTTCTACCGAATTTTCGTCAGTTTGTCCTTCTACAAAGTAGTATACAGTATTATCCCTGTGATAACAGGAAAGTTCAAAATCCTGTGTAAAGTTCAAAGCATCAGTAGGGCAAGATTCCACACATAAACCACAGAATAGGCAATAACCTAATTCCATTTTATAACCGGTAAGTTTTCTTTTCTTATCTTCACCACGTACGCTTTGTACTTCAATTACATTATTAGGACATGCATTGGCACAAATGCCACAGGCTATACACTTTTCTTCAATCAATTCAAAAAAGCAACGTGTACATGGAGGAAGGTTTGGCTTTACTTCAGGATATTTTTGGGTAATAGTTTTGCCAAACAAATGCCCCACGGTAATTTTTAAACCCTCTAATAATCCTTTTCCATACACTAGGTCCTCACCCCCTAAAACCAGTTAAGCCAATTAACCAACTTTATTCCTATTCCAGTTATAACAATATTTACCAAAGATAATGGTAATAAAAATTTCCAATTAAAATGCATCAAGCGATCAATCCTAATCCTCGGGAATGTCCAGCGAACCCACATGTAAAGGAAAATCATAATATACAACTTAATCACAAACCACATCCAGGAAGGTAAAATCGGTCCCTGCCATCCTCCAAGGAAAAGTGTTACAGCAATTGCAGATATACTAACCATATTAGCATACTCTGCAAGGAAAAAGAGGGCAAACATCATTCCGCTGTATTCAGTATATGGTCCCGCAACCAATTCCTGTTCACCTTCGGGCAAATCAAAGGGAGCCCTATTAAGCTCAGCAATTGAAGAAATAAAAAATATGATAAACGCAATTGGTTGGAGAATTATAAACCAAACATCTTTTTGAGCAGCAATTATGTCTGACATCTTAAGGGAACCTGCTATCATAATTACACCAAGCAAAGAAAATACAAGAGGAATTTCATAGCTGACCATTTGGGCAACAGTTCTCATTCCACCTAGTAATGAATACTTATTGTTGGATCCCCAGCCTCCCATAATAAATGCGATGGTCGCTGTCGAAGATATAGCAATGAAATAAAAAATACCGATATTTAAATCAATAGCAATCATTTTTTTACCAAAGGGTATTACTGCATACAACATAACTGCCGGAATAAAAACTACTATCGTTGCAAGTATAAATACCCATTTATCAGCAGCTTTTGGAATAATTAATTCTTTACCAAAAAGCTTGATAACATCAGCAATTGTCTGAAAAGCCCCATTAGGTCCCAGTCTGTTCGGTCCCGGTCTCTGTTGAAAGTATCCTGATAGCTTTCTTTCCAATAGCACTAACACTAGTACATTCAATAATACAAATCCTATTATGGCCGATACATGAAACAATGCCATTAGTATAGAAGTTATCTCGGGACCAAAATTTAAGGAACTAAACAATTGCTTTGCAAAGTCTGCAATTCTTAAAAAGATTCCTTCCATGTTATTTCTCCCCTATACTTATTTTTTTACCTATCAATTTCTCCTAACACCGGATCAAGAGAAGCAAGAACAGCTATTGCATCCTGTACCTTACCACCCTTTGCCATTTCAGGAAAAGCACCTATATTAACAAATGATGGGCCATGAACGTGTAATCGATAGGGATTTTTGGAACCGTCACTTACTAAGTAATAACCAAGTATCCCCTTGGAACCTTCAATTTGGAAGTAACATTCGCCCTTCGGTGGCTTGATAACTTTAGGTACCTTAGCCATAATATTGCCCTTTTCAGGCATTTGCTCATAAGCTTGTCTGATTATCTTAATACTTTGCCTCATTTCAGCAATCCTTACATACCATCTGTCAAATGAATCACCTTGTTTTCCAACAGGTACCTCAAATTCAAAGCGATCATAAATACTGTAGGGACAATCTTTTCTTAAGTCAAATTTTAAACCTGTTGCCCTTAAATTAGGTCCTGTGATACCGTAATTTAATGTTGTTTCAGTATCCATAATACCTACATTTTTACATCTCGCTTGAAAGATCTCGTTGCCAGTAATAAGACCATCTAACTCATCAAGGCCCTTTTCTAAATCATCCAGTACACCAGATAAAGCCTCCATAAATTCAGGAGTAACATCAGCACAAACTCCACCAATTCGCATATAGTTGACAGTTAATCTGGAACCGGCAACCATCTCAAAAAGGTCTAAAATTTTTTCCCTATCCCTAAAAGCATACATCCAGCCAGTAAAACCGTTTAGGTCTAATGCAAAACTTCCTGCAAACACAAGGTGACTGGCTATTCTCTGAAGTTCACCCATGATAACACGTAAATACTCAGCCCTTTCGGGAACTTCAATTTCCATTAATTTTTCTACTACCCCTACATAGCCCCAGTTGTTTAAAATTGCAGCAAGATAATCCATTCTATCGGTATAAGGAATAAACTGCGTGTAAGTTCTGCTTTCTGCTATTTTTTCCATCCCACGGTGTAAATATCCAAGATGGTTTTCTATATCAATGACATTTTCACCATCTAGGGTGAGTACGGCACGATATACTCCGTGGGTACTGGGGTGCTGGGGACCTAAATTTATTTTAATTTCTTCAGTTCTCATTACTTTTTCTTCATTTCCCATAAAAACTACCCCTTGTCACGAATTTTTCTTATTTAGCAGCACGCTGATTTAACTTGAAATCTTTTCTTAGGGCATGTCCTTCAAAATCATCAGGACATAAAATTCGTTTTAGATTAGGATGCCCGGCGAACTTAATCCCAAGCAAATCATATGCTTCTCTTTCCTGAATAACAGCAGCCTTCCATAATTTTGAAAGACTATCCACTTCAGGGTTGTTTTTATCGAGCTTAGTTTTTACCCGTAAAAGTTGACAATTGTCAAGGTTCATCAGATGATATACAACTTCCATGTGATCTTCATAATCTGCACCTGTTAAATCTGCCAATAATTTAAAATTAAATTCGTCCTCTTCCTTCAAAGCTTCCATTACCCGAAGCAAATTCTCTTTTGTAACCCAGATTGCAGGTTGGATTGATTCTTCAACCTCAGAAATCATATCACCAAATCTCTTTTGTAATTTATCCATCATTTCCAAATTACTTCACCCTCGCTACATTAGGGTTAATTACCCTCTTTCTAAGTTCTAATAATCCATCAATTAAGGCTTCCGGACGTGGAGGACAACCTGGAATATAAACATCTACAGGCAAAAAGGTATCTGCACCGTCTACCACATTATAACCACCTGCAAAAGGGCCTCCACTTATTGCACAAGAACCCATGGCAATTACCCATTTGGGTTCCGCCATCTGATCATAAATTCTTTGTACTAAAGGTTGCATTTTTTTAGTAATTGTGCCGGCTACAATCATCACATCGGCTTGTCTTGGCGATGGCCTAAAGACCTCATAGCCAAATCGTGATATATCATATCTTGCCCCTCCTGCAGCCATCATCTCGATAGCACAACAGGCCAAACCAAAAGTAACTGGCCAAAAGGAATGGGCTCTAGCAAAATTAAAAATATAATCCACGCTACTCAGAATAATATTCTTGTTTACTAGCTCCTCCACTTGTGCATCACTAGGTTGTTTTTGTATTACAGCCATTCCAGTGCACCCTCCTTCCATGCATACCATAAACCAATAACTAAAATTGCAATAAAGATAATCATTTCAATAAAAGCAAACAGACCTAACTTTTGAAACATTACTGCCCAGGGATATAAAAATAGGGTTTCAACATCAAAAATAAGAAAAACCAAAGCATACAAAAAATAGCTTATTTTAAATTGAACCCATGTTGGTCCCTGCGTATCCAACCCACACTCATAGGTAGTTATTTTTGCTGCAGTGGGATTGGTTGGCCCAAAAATTTTGGCCAAAACTAAAGCTATTATAGCGAAGAAAATACCAAACCCGAAAAAGGTCAAGACAGCATAAAATTGTTGAAGCATTACCTTACCTCCCCTCTACCAAACTCCAAAAGTTTTACTTCGCCATAAAACTTAAAAAACCTGCTAAGAAGTACTTGTGATAACTTAATAGAATGGCAATTACTATTATTGATATATTTAATGCAAATATTTATATTTTTAATCACTAGCGTTGCTT